>OHEJ01000910.1_pt1 | contig 9696 bp, 10 predicted proteins | sample 1567261 | NCBI WGS metagenome assembly OHEJ01 (sample SAMEA3879550, study PRJEB24766) | human gut metagenome | biome: human-associated habitat; feature: feces | place: USA | collected 1985/1987 | reverse complement strand
CCACGCCCTCAAAGAAGCCGCCGGTGTACACCATGCCGAAGATGCAGGCCGCGATGAGCACCAGCACCGGCGCGATGAGGTCCACTACATGGCCGCGGGTGTCGCTGCCGTCGTCCGCGTCGTCGCCGTAGGGGCGGTCGTCGGTGGTGAAGAGGTCGCCCAGCAGGGCGTTATCCTCGTGCTTCTTCATAGGGCCGTAGTCGAGGCCGCTGAAGATGAGGAAGAGGCTCATCACCATGGTGAGGATGGCGTAGTAGTTATAAGGAATGGTGCGCAGGAACATGGTAAAGCCGTTGATGCCCGAGCCTTCCGGCACAGAGGACGTGACGGCGGCGGCCCAGCTGGACACCGGCGCGATGATGCAGACGGGTGCTGCGGTGGCGTCGATGAGGTAGGCCAGCTTTGCGCGGGAGACCTTCTGCCGGTCAGTGACCGGGCGCATGACGGAGCCGACGGTCAGGCAGTTGAAGTAGTCGTCCACAAAGATGAGGATGCCCAGCAGCAGGGTGGCGAACTGTGCGCCCGCCCGGGTGTGGATGTGGGTGGAGGCCCAGCGGCCAAAGGCGGCGCTGCCGCCGGCCTTGTTCATCAGGGCCACCAGAATGCCCAGCATCACCAGAAAGACGAGGATGCCGACGTTGCTGGAATCGGACAGCTTGGACACCATGCCGCCGTCTTCGTTGAAGAAGAGGGTGGTCAGCGCCAGCTCAAGATTGCCGTTGGCGTAGAGCAGTGCGCCGGTGGCGATGCCCACCAGCAGCGAGGTGTAGACCTCTTTGGTGTTCAGGGCCAGCACGATGGCTATCACAGGGGGCAGCAGGGACAGCGCCGAGCTGTACACGGCGCAGGTGTAGGTGGAAGGGTCGTCGATTTTGCCAGGCGTTGCGGCGGTACACCACAGCAGCAGGGCAAACACCAGCAACGCACCCACCCACGAGAGATTGGTTTTTTTCATGATAAACTCCTCGGTTGATTTTTTTGCAGCCTGCCGGGCAGACTAACCCTTTAGAAGCCGTTTTCATAAGCATTGCACACCGCCCGAACGGCCTTTTTGCCCGCATACTGCGTTGCTTTCCCTTGCAATCCGCTCAGGATTGCTGCGGAAAATCGCCTTGTCTGCGAGCAAAAATTCTCGTCGTTCGATGCACCCTGCTTACAAAAACAGCTTCTAACGTGATGGGACACGGAAGGGGGTGTTGGCTGCGCCGGACTATAAAGCGATGTATTTAGAGCTGTTCCGTGCCAGCGAACAGGCGGCACGGCTTTTACAGGAAGCTCAGGCCCGGGCCGAGCAGCAGCTGCTGGCTGCCGACCCGCCGCCCATCGAGCTTGCCGAGAAAAAAGAGTCTTAGCCCTTCTTGCTCTCGGCCTTGGCGGCAAACTTTGCGTCGTTGACCACAAAGCGCTCGTGGACGCCGCCGCCCACGGGGCCTTTCTCGTCGTACAGGGAGACTTTGAACACCAGCTTGCGGCCTTCCACAGCGGTCAGCTCACTCTCGCAGGTGACGGTCATGCCCACGGGGGTGGGGGCGGTGTGCTCCAGCTCCAGCTTGGTGCCCACAGAGCCGCAGCCCTCATCCAAAGCGTCGGCGACGCTCATCCAGCAGGTCTTTTCGGCCAGCGCCACCAGTGCGGGAGTGGCGAAGACATTCAGCGTGCCGCTGCCCATGGTCTTGGCGGTGTTCTCGGGGGTCACGGCGACGCTCTGCTTGCCGCGGATTCCAGTTTCTAACATATAAAAATTCCCTCTTTCTTAATTTGTCGTGATGCCGCGGTTTGCGGCAGATAATTTCACATTTGTAAGGATACCACAAAACTCACACCATTGCACCTGTTTTCGGGATTTTCCTTCAAAACTCTTTCCGTTTGAGGCCAAACGCGGTATCATAAGCTGGACAAGGAGGGAAAGAAGATGAACGATTTCTGGAAATCCTACGACATCACCCACGCCGAATACGGGGCCGATTACCGATGCTACCCGCTGTATGGCACTGTTCACCTCATGGAGCTGGCCATTTCGCTTGCCTTTATCGTGGGGGCGGCCCTGTGGTATCGCCGCAGTTCTGCCCGCACCCGGCGGCGCATTTTAGTCGGAGTCACCGCTTTGCTCCTGCTGGACGAAGCTGCCCTTCTGCTGGGGATGGCCCTGACCGGCCAGTGGAATTGGAGCTATCTGCCCCTGCACCTGTGCAATATCAACGTCTTCGTCTGTCTGTACAACACGATCACGGACAGAAACTGGTGCAAAGAGGAGCTGTATGCCCTCTGTATCCCGGGCGCAATGCTGGCACTGCTCTGCCCCAGCTGGCTGGATGTCCCCTCTTGGTGGACGCTCATCAATCTGCACTCCGTCAGTATCCATGCCCTGCTGGTACTCTATCCAGTCCTGCTGGTGGCGGGCGGCTACCGTCCCAGTCCCCGGCGGGTGCCGCAGGTGCTGGCGTTCCTGTTCGGCTCTGCCCTGCCCATCTACTTTCTGAATAAGTCCCTTAACACCAACTTCTATTTCCTCAATAATCCCTACGGGAACATCATCACCAGCACCTTCACGGCCCTGCTGGGCGAAAAATATTATATCCTGGGCTTCCTGCCTGCCACCGCGCTGGCGCTGTTCCTCATGTATCTGCCGTGGGCGGCGGACTATAAAAAGAAGAAGCGGGCATGAATGCAGTGCTTTAGAAAAAGGCAGTTCGGTCAGGACTGCCTTTTTCTGTTGCCCTAAATTGCACCCTTCCTGCAAAATAAATCTGCAAATTTCTTGCGTTTTGAGGTCTGTTTTATCAATTTTAAGAGAATGCTGTTTTTTTGCGCAAATCCCCTTGACAGGAGCCATACAGCGTGCTATCATGAACACATGAACAGATGTTCATATATTGAAGCGAAAGGATGACAACGATGGCTGAGAATGCTCTTGCCCCAGAACAGAAGCTGCCCAAGGCCCCGCCGGTGCTGCCGGACGATGAGGTGCTCTACGAGCTGGCCGATTTGTTCCGGGTGTTCGGCGATTCCACCCGCATCAAGATACTCTACGCCCTCCACGACGATGAGCTGTGTGTGCAGGACATTGCAAATGCCGTCCAGCTCAGCCAGTCGGCGGTGAGCCATCAGCTGCGGGTGCTCAAGGACTCAAAGCTCGTCCGCTTCCGCCGCGATGGCAAGACCATTTACTATGCACTGGACGATGACCATGTGCGCAGCATCCTCTCCATGGGCATGGACCACATCGAAGAGTGACGCCCCCAAAACGCTGTAAGCTCTGCCGCACCCTGCGGCGGAGCGGGGATATAGAAAGAAAGGCTGGTACTTATTATGAAAAAGAGCTACAAGATCGAAGTTGACTGCGCAAACTGCGCCCAGAAGATGGAGGATGCCGCCAACACGGTCGCCGGCGTCGCAAAGGCTACCGTCAGCTTCATGACCCAGAAGATGAACGTCGAGTTCGATGAGGGTGCGGACGTCAAGGCTACCATGCAGAACGTCCTCTCCGCCTGCAAGAAGGTCGAGGACGACTGCGAGATCTTTGGCATCTGAGTTTCGACTTATACTGCCGGGATGCGCGTGAAAAATGTGGAAAAATAAATCAGCTTTCAACAATTTCCACGGCGTTTTCAACATCCTGGACGCAAAAATAGAAAAATGAACGCGCATTTGAGGCTTTTTGCGGGAAAAACTCGTGGAAAAGCCGGGGGAAAGCGTGGAAAACAAGCCCCTTGTGGGGAAAACCTGTTGAATCTGAGAAAACTGCCCCAAAAGGAGGCTGGTACCCGTGACGAAAAAACAAAAGAAAATGCTGTACCGCATCATCGCCGCTCTGGCGCTGGTGCTGGTGCTCAAGCTGCTGCCGCCTCTGCCCGCGTCGGTGGAGCTGCTGCTCTACTGTATCCCCTACCTCGTGGTGGGCTGGGATGTGCTCCGCAAGGCCCTTCTGGGCATCAAGAACCGTCAGCCCTTTGATGAATGCTTCCTGATGGCCGTCGCCACCGTGGGTGCCTTTGCGCTGGGCGATTACGTCGAGGGCTGTGCCGTTATTATCTTCTACCAGATCGGCGAGCTGTTCCAGGGCGTTGCCGTCGGCAAGAGCCGCCGCAGCATCTCGGCCCTGATGGACATTCGGCCCGACTACGCCAACATCGAGGGCGAGGACGGCAAGCTGGAGCAGGTGGACCCCGATGAGGTCGAGATCGGCACCATCATCGTGGTCCAGCCCGGTGAGCGTGTGCCTATCGACGGCGTCATCGTCGAGGGAGCTTCCACCCTCAACACCGCCGCCCTCACCGGCGAGAGCCTGCCCCGGGATGTCCGGTCCGGCGATGAGGTCATCAGCGGCTGTGTCAACATGAGCGGCCTGCTCAAGGTCAGGACCACCAAGGAGTTCGGCGAATCCACCGTCTCTAAAATTCTCGATCTCGTGGAAAATTCCAGCATGAAGAAGGCCCGCGCCGAGAACTTTATCACCCGCTTTGCCCGCGTTTACACCCCGGCGGTCTGCTACGGCGCGCTGGCACTGGCCTTCATTCCCCCCATCGTTCTGCTGCTGATGGGCCAGCCCGCCCGCTTCGGCGACTGGGTCTACCGCGCCCTCACCTTCCTCGTCATCAGCTGCCCCTGCGCACTGGTCATCTCTATCCCGCTGAGCTTCTTCGGCGGCATCGGCGGCGCCTCTGCCTGCGGCATCCTCGTCAAGGGCTCGACCTATCTGGAAGAGCTGGCCGATACCCGCGTCGTCGTCTTCGATAAGACCGGCACCCTGACCCAGGGTACCTTCAAGGTCGTCAAGGTCTGCCCCGTGGAGGGCGGTACCGAAGACAGCCTCGTGGAAGCCGCTGCGCTGGCCGAGAGCTGGTCGAAGCACCCCATCTCCCTGAGCATCAAGGCTGCTTACGGCAAGGACATCGACGCTGCCCGCGTCACCGACGTGGAGGAGCTGGGCGGACACGGCGTCACCGCCAAGGTGGACGGCAAGCTGGTCGCTGCCGGTAATGCTCGCCTGATGGCAAAGCTGGGCCTCACCGTCCCCGATGTCCCCCAGACCGGCACCATCGTCCATGTGGCCATCGACGGCAAGTATGCGGGCTATCTGCTCATCTCCGACGTGGTGAAGCCCCACAGCGCACAGGCCATCAAGGGCCTCAAGCAGGCCGGCGTCCGCAAGACCGTCATGCTTACCGGCGACGCAGAGCCGGTGGCAAAGGCTGTCTCGGCAGAGCTGGGCATCGACGAGTACCACGCCGGCCTGCTGCCCGGCGATAAGGTGGACCAGATCGAGAAGCTCCTGGCCGCCAAGAACCCCAAAGAGATGCTGGCCTTCGTGGGTGACGGCATCAACGACGCCCCTGTCCTCTCCCGTGTGGATGTGGGCATCGCCATGGGTGCTCTGGGCTCTGACGCCGCCATTGAGGCCGCCGACGTCGTCCTGATGGATGACGACCCGGCCAAGATCGCCCTCGCCATGCGCATTGCCCGCCGCACCAAGAGCATCGTCTACCAGAACATCGTCTTTGCTCTGGCCATCAAGGCGGCCTGTCTGCTGCTGGGTGCTCTGGGTATCGCCAATATGTGGGCGGCCATCTTTGCCGACGTCGGCGTCATGGTCCTCGCTGTCCTGAACGCCACCCGCGCCCTCTACACGAAAAACCTCATCCAAAAATAAAAGATATAAGGCAAAGAGGGTTCTGTGCCTTATAAATAGTTCTTGCAAATGCAGATAAACCTGTTATACTACTGTATTGGAGGGCTGAAATAAATGCAGGAACAAAACGAAACAAATTTGAATCGCGCACCGGTATGGTGCGCGTTCCGGGCCGCAGCGCCTCAGACGCTGCCGGTGTTTGCCGGATATTTGGTGCTGGGCCTCGGCTACGGCATCTATGTGCAGTCGCTGGGCCTGCCGGTCTGGCTGCCGCCCCTGATGGGTACGGTAGTGTACGGCGGCTCGCTGGAATTCGTGCTGGCGTCGCTGCTTCTGGGCAGCTTTGCGCCGGTGTCGGCCTTTCTGATGGCGCTGATGATCCAGGCACGGCATCTTTTCTACGGCCTGACCATGCTGCAGCGCTACCGCGGCTACGGCCTGCGCAGCACCTACATGATCTTCGCCATGAGCGACGAGACCTTCTCCATCACCTGCTCGGCAGAGCCGCCCGAGGGCGTGGATAAGGGCTGGTTCATGTTCTTCATCACCCTGCTGGACCAGATCTACTGGGTCGCCAGCGCGGCCATGGGCGCGGCCCTCGGCGCTGTCCTGCCCTTCAGCACCGAAGGCGTCGATTTCGTCATGACGGCCATGTTCGTGGTCATCTTCCTCAACCAGTGGGAGAAGGAAAAGCAGCACGCCAGCGCCATCATCGGCATTGCCGCCCCGCTGGTCTGCCTGCGCATCTTCGGCTCGGGCAGCTTCCTCATCCCCTCGATGGTCTGCATCCTTGTGGCACTGCTGCTGCTCCGCCGCCCCATCGAGGCCCAAGAAAGCGAGGCGGCAAAATGAGCAATATCCAGTTCATCCTGACCATCGCCGTCTGCGCGGCGGCGACCATGCTCACCCGCTTTCTGCCTTTTCTGGTGTTCGGCTCCCGGGGCGGCAAGGTGCCTGAGGTGGTGGAGTATCTGGGCCATGTGCTGCTGGTGCAGATGGTGTTTTGAGAAATATAAAACGTCCTGTATTGATTTTGCAGCAATACAGGACGTTTTTAATTTGCTATTTTTTCTGGAAGAGTATCGGAAGTGCCAAATAGAGACAACTGTTCATTTTCAAGCCGGAGCTGATTTTGAGTGCCGGTAATGACATAGTTTGTAAGAAGTGCCTCTACGACAGGATTGCGGTTCTTTTCCTTTGCACCTACATGATAAAAATGTTCCCGTGTGATGATTTGGCAGTCATTCCACACCTGCTCGATATATTCGTTTGAACGGTAATCATTATGATGCCATGTTGACAGCATAAAATTGGACTGTGATTTAACGAGTGCGCTGTGCAGAGCAACTTCAAGTTCTTCATCCCAACTGTCATAGTAATCGACATGACGGCCAATATACGGAGGGTCGCAGTATATGAAATCGGAATGGGTCGCTGAACTTATCGTATCCTCAAAGGATTGACACAAAAACTCCCATTCATGGGTTTTCAGAAGCTCTTCGATGTGGGCGACCTGGTTTACGATTTTTGTGATATAAGCCTTTGCAAACCGCTGAGGTTTGTGTCCATATGGAACATTGAAGTTGTAGTCCTTATTGAAGCGCATCATCCCGTTAAAGCAGGCACGGTTCAGAAAGAGAAAGTCCAGAGGTTCGTGATGCTGGTTGAATCGGTCACGAACCTCATAGTAATAATCGGCATCGCCATTCTCGAGTTTCTTCCCTTCCGCTTCGAGAAATGCACGGACTTTTCCACTGGTGATAGAGCCATCTTTTATTCTGTTATAAAAGTTGATGATGTGAGGGTTGATGTCTGCAAATACGGCACGTTCCGGCTCAACATTAAAGCCAACAACACCAGACCCCATAAATGGCTCATACCATATAGTTTCTTTGTCCAGAATCACATTTTCTCGAATCAGGGGGACAAGCTTTGTTTTAATGCCTTGAATTTTAAGAGGAGGAACAAATATTTTTTCGCTCATTTTGTGCTCCTTTTAGAGGCTCTGCAATTATTCAACTCGGAAGGTAGTCCTCTGTATTGCAGATATTCCGAAAAAGAGGAAAGCTTTTTTCGCTTGTTCGCAGAAAGAATTTCTATTTTGCCAAAGTTTGCCCAATAATCATCAAACAATTCTTCACCAGCTTTGGCAAACACACCATTACCATTTAAAATATCTTGAATATTATGGATACTGCCGATATTTGCCGTGTTTCCACTGCCACCCTTGTCACTTGCTATTTTCCACTTTTCTTCTGCGAAAAAGAGAAAATCGTGGATAACAGAAGGAATCTCATTCAGCTCATCAATGGAATATGTATGCGTCTCATTCTTTTTGTCCAGCACTGCACGGGTGTAAATGATTCCGAAACAGAAGTGCCCACTGTAATCATCATAGGGATATTGAATGTTTTTGGTACTTGTGCGATTGATAAAGTATTCGCCGTGAGAACCTAGTGTAAATCCATTGCAGAAATCAGGATGATTCTCTTCTCGGTAAGTTGTTTTCAAATCGACAGCAAATTTGATGGAAGGGGCGGTTTTAGAGATAAAAGTCAGATCCGGGTAGTGATTTTGATAAGTTGCAAGTTCGATGTCATATCCAGTCTGTTCGGCAAAGGCTAGAAACTGAGGGAATAAGTGCAACTCTAATATTTTGGAGACGATTTTAGTGTCGGAAGAAATCGTATAAATGTTTTTGAAAATATCGATAAAGCCCTTGATGGTCCATTCATCGTTTACTGCAATCTTATCGGACAGAGTATTTGCAAAGTCTTTTAGTTGTGCTAAAAATAAGGCTTTTTCACGTTCGTTTTTCATTACACGCTCCTCAATGGTAGAACGTATCAAAATTGACCTGCCGGTAGAACCGCTGCTGCAGCTGGTCGAAGCTGTCGCAGTCCTGCGCCAGCAGCCACATGATCTTCGTCACGACGGCCTCAATGGTCATGTCGTGGGCCTCGAGGAAGCGGAAACGGTTCTTGACCCGCTTGCCCACCTCGTAGATGCCCACGTCGCTGCCCTCGTAAGTGACCTGGGTGGTGAGGATGAGTACTTTGTGGGTCTTGTCGTAGTCGCCGAGGCCCTCGGCGAAGGCGTCCATCAGCCGCTGGGGGATGCCGCCTACGCCAAAGCTCTCCACGATGACGCAGTCGTAGAGGCGGAAAATTTCGGGAATCAAATCGGGGCTGAGGCCGGGCGTCAGCTTGAGCAGGAAGACGCGGGGGCTGAGCGAGCGTCCAAACTCCACAGGGCCGGTGGGCCAGGGCGAAGGCACATACCGCACCAGACGGTCGCCCTGTACCAGTGCCAGCGCTGGGAAATTCACCGAGGCAAAGGCGTCGTAGCTGATGGTCTTGTTCTTCTTGGCGCGGGTGCCTGCGATGACATGGCCGCCAAACACCACCATGACGCCCCGGCTGCCGGGGTCGAGGGCGCAGATGACGCTGTCGCGAAGGTTTTTCTTGGCGTCGGTGATCTCGTTGGAGATGGGCTGCTGTGCGCCGGTGAGGATGACGGGTTTGTCGGCGTTCTGGATGAGGTAGGACAGCGCCGCCGCCGAGTAGGCCAGCGTGTCGGTGCCGTGGCAGATGATGAAGCCGTCGTAGAGGGCATAGTTCTCCTGTACGGCCTTCGCCATCATCAGCCAGTGCTCCGGGCCGAGGTCGGTGCTGTCGATGCTGCACAGGGCCAGTGTGTCGGGGCAGCAGAGCTCGTTCAGCTCAGGCAGATGAGCCAGAAGCTCTTCGCTGGTGAGCACGGGTTTGAGGCCCTGCTGGGTGCGGACGCTGGCGATGGTGCCGCCGGTGGTGATAAAAAGCAGACGCTGCTTTGTGGACATAGAAAAAGCCTCCATCAGGAAGATTTAATCGCATTCATAAAAAGTATAACACACTCGCCCGCCCTTGCAAAGTGGCGCTCGGGCGGAAAATGGAGGCTTTTGGGACTTGGTCACAGAAATTAGGGGGATTTGGTGTATAATAGAGGTATAGAGCGCTGTTACGCGGGGTTAAGTTCTCTTTTGCGCACCAAAAGAGAACCAGAAAAGTGCCCGCTACTTTCGAGGC
>OHEJ01000901.1_pt1 | contig 9744 bp, 9 predicted proteins | sample 1567261 | NCBI WGS metagenome assembly OHEJ01 (sample SAMEA3879550, study PRJEB24766) | human gut metagenome | biome: human-associated habitat; feature: feces | place: USA | collected 1985/1987 | reverse complement strand
AAACAACACCCTAATTCTTGACACAAATTATCAATAATTATATACTTGTTATATATTTTTGTACGGAGGGACAAACTATGAAAATTGAAAAGAACTTTTACGGAAAGCTTAAAGACGGCAGAGATGTCCATTCTTTTACTATTACAAACGATAACGGAGCATATATAGAGCTTGTTGATTACGGTGCAACTCTTAACAAAATCGTTGTTCCCGATAAAAACGGCAATATGCTTGATGTCCTTGTCGGCTTTGATACGGTCGAGGGACAGGAGCTTTGCACGGACTCTCAGGGCAGAACAGTCGGCAGAGTTGCAAACAGAATTGCAGGCAAGGGAATTACCATTGACGGCAAGAATTATCAGATAACCAAGAATGTTGACGGCAAGTTTACGCTTCACAGCAACCACGAGTACGAAACGGTTGTTTGGAACAGTGAAATTGTAGGGGATAACAGCGTTAAATTCACCTATCACAGCCCTAACGGAGCAGAGGGCTTCCCCGGAGAGGTTGACAATGAGGTTAAATTCACATTCACTAACGATAACGAGGTTATAATTGATTATAACTGCGTACCGACCGAAAAATGTCCGCTTAATATCACGAACCACGCTTACTTTAACCTCAAGGGCTTTGACGGCGGTCAGATAGTAGACCACGAGGTGCAATTCTTCTGCGACGCTTATACGCCTACCGACAATGACGCTATCCCGACAGGCGAGATAAGAGACGTTACAGGCACGGCTTTTGATTTCAGAACGCCCAAGACGATAGAAAAAGACGTTGACGAAAAGGACGAGCAGCTGATAATCGGCAGAGGCTATGACCATAACTTTGCAATTTCGGGATATGACGGAACGCTTAAAAAATTTGCGGTTGTTAAATCCGATAAAAGCGGAATTGTTCTTGAAGCTTATACGGACTTGCCCGGTTCACAGTTCTATATCGGCAACTATATGAACGGTACACAGATTGGCAAGGCAGGAAAGCCTATTGAATACAGAACGGGCTTTTGCCTTGAAACACAGTATTTCCCCGACGCTGCAAACCACGAGGAATTCATAAGCAATATCTTTTCACCCGAAAAACCGTTTGTGTCGAGGACGATATTTAAGTTTTCAAAATAACGCCGCCGTTCACAATTAAACAATTGTTTGATGTTTGTTCATATTTAATTATTATTTTTACAGTATTATTTAGAAAACACAGGGCAGGAGGAAACGAAAATGGCTAACGAAAAAATTATGATTGTTGACGACGATGTCAATATTTGCGAGCTTTTAAGACTCTATCTTGAAAAAGAGGGCTATGCTACAAAGATAGTTAATGACGGTATGAGTGCCGTTGACGCATTTAAGGCGGAAACGCCCGATTTGGTTTTGCTTGATATTATGCTTCCCGGTCTTGATGGCTGGCAGGTATGCAGAGAGATACGCAAATTCTCCGATAAGCCGATAATTATGCTCACAGCTAAGGGCGAAACCTTTGACAAGGTGCTTGGACTTGAGCTCGGTGCAGACGACTATGTTACAAAGCCTTTTGATACAAAGGAAATCGTTGCAAGAATTAAGGCTGTTTTGAGAAGAAGTGCCGGCTCGGCAGGCCCTGCAAACTCAAAGGAAGTCAATTTTGATAAGCTTTCAATAAACCTTGAAAATTACGAGATGAAGGTCAACGGCGTTCAGGTTGATACTCCGCCTAAAGAGCTGGAGCTTATTTTCCACCTTGCCTCCAATCCAAACAGGGTTTTCTCGAGAGATCAGCTTCTTGATGAGGTTTGGGGCTTTGATTATTACGGCGACTCAAGAACAGTTGACGTTCACGTTAAAAGACTTCGTGAAAAATTAGAGGGCGTTTCCGATAAATGGGAGCTTAAAACCGTTTGGGGCGTCGGCTATAAATTCGAGACGAAGGATTAAGAGGTATGCCGAACACAAGAAGAGGCTCTTTGCCCAAAAGGTTAAAAAACGCTTTCAAAAGGCGTTCTATATTCATTAAATATTTTTTCGCATTCTTCGTTTTGGAAATTCTTTGCTTTGTAATACTTGCCGTTGCGGTAAGTTTCTTCGGAACAAATAATTGGACAAAAGAAACAATGAAAATGCTCTCCGAAAACACAAAGCAGGTTGCCGATTTAACAGAGGAGATTCTTACAAACCGAATGCAACCGGATATGCAAAACGCAACGTTTATACTTTGTAATAATATTTCAATGATTTCGGAGGCTATCGATGCAGACATTTATGTTTGCAATATGGACGGCAAGGTTATACTTTGCAAGGATTTGGTTTCCGATAATTTTGAAATAAGCAGTAACGGCGAGTGCATAGTACACAGCTTTTATACCATTCCGCAATCAATAATAAATTCTATTGACGAAAACGGCTCGTCAAGTCCTGCTTCAACCCTTGACGGTGTTTATACCAAGTCGCAGATGTATTCGGCTCGTCCCGTTATCGTGGACGGAAAAACCGTGGCAATAGTTTTTGCGGTAAAGCCCGCTTCCTTAGGTGCTCTTAACTATCTTTCAAATTCCATGAAGATATTTTTGGTAGGCTCGTTATTTGCTCTTGTAATCGGTGCCATTGCAACCTATTTCTTTACAAATGACCTTTTAAGTCCCCTGAAGGATATGTCGAGAGCGACAAAATGCTATGCAAAGGGCGATTTCAGCTATCGTGTTAAGGTTAGAAAAAATGACGATACCGAATTGGCTCATCTGTTAAGGGCGTTTAACTCAATGGCGTCAAGCTTGGCACTATATGAAAGTTCAAGGCGAAGCTTTGTTGCAAATGTTTCGCACGAGCTTAAAACGCCTATGACGACAATCAGCGGATTTATAGACGGAATACTTGACGGAACAATCCCTCCCGAAAAGGAAAAGCATTATCTTGAAATAGTTTCCAATGAGACGAAGCGGCTTTCAAGGCTTGTTGTTGCAATGCTTAACATTTCCAAAATCGAGGCAGGGGAGCTGAACCTAAACCCCGTTAATTTCAATATCTGTAATGATATTTTCAATGTTCTTGTCTCGTTCGAGCAACAGATTGAGCAGAAAAATATTGAAATTTGCGGACTTGACGCACTTGTTCCGACAACTGTTTGCGCCGATGAGGATCTTATCCATCAGGTTATATACAACCTTGTTGACAATGCGGTTAAATTTACGGAAAACGGCAAGATTTTTGTCTTTGTTGAAAGTAACGACGATAACACCGTCAGCGTAAAGATAAGAAACACCGGTGCAGGTATTTCAAACGAAGAGCTTTCTAAGGTGTTTGAGAGGTTTTATAAGGTAGATAAATCAAGAAGCTACGACACTAAAAGCGCAGGACTCGGTCTTTACATTGTTAAGACCGTTGTAGAGCTTCACGGCGGTACGGTCAGCGCTGAAAGCGTCGAGGATGAATATACTCAATTTGAATTTACTATTCCGAACGATTATCGGAATAAGGCATAACAGGAGGCTTATATCTATGAGCGAATTTGATGAAAACAAGACACCGAACAATGAACCTTCGGAAAACACCGAAAAGAAAGAGGAGTTTAATCAAAATGTAAGCTCCGACAGCACAAGCAGTCAACCGCAGGGACAAGGTTCAAGCAATCAGGGCGGAACGAACGGATATTCTCCGTATAATAACGGCTACAACAACCCTCAAAATAACGGCGGATATTACGGACAAAGCAACCCCAATAACCAGAGTTACGGCTATGGCAGAACACCGAATTATGTCTATTACGGACAGAATTCACAGCAGAACCATACGTTTCACGCAGGAAACCCATACAGCGCTCAAAACGGCGGCTATGCAGCAAATGACGGCTATGTGCCGGCACATAACGAAAAAGGCAAAAAGAACGGCTTAAAGATATTTATAATTGTTGTTGCGGTCATAGCGGCACTCTCGGTATTCCTTACCGTGTTCTCAATCGTCAATAAAAAGGACAGCTCAAAGGTTAAGGTTGACGGTCCTACGCTTTCGGCAGCTGCTTCAGGCTCTGCTTCTGAAACTGACGGCTCGGGAGAGCTTACGGCGGTAGGCGTTTACAATAAGGTTAAAGAGTCCTCGGTAGGCGTGCTTGTCTATTCAAACAACGGTGCGAATATGAAAAGCGGCGAAGGCTCGGGCGTTATTGTCGGCGAGGATAAAGACGGCAAATACACCTATATTATTACCTGTGCTCACGTAGTTTCGGATGGCGGAACAATTAAAGTACAGCTTTATGACGATTCACAGTATGATGCAACGCTTATCGGCTATGATGCAAAGACAGATATTGCGGTTATGAGAATTGCAAAGACAGGTCTTAAAGCTATCGAAATAGGCGACTCCGATTCTTTGAGCGTAGGCGAAACGGTTTATGCTATCGGTAACCCCGGCGGTGTTGATTTTGCAGGCTCGTTTACAAACGGTATCGTTTCCGCTATTGCAAGACCTATAAACAGTAGCATAGGCTATGAAATGGAGTGCATACAGCACACGGCGGCAATTAACCCCGGTAACTCAGGCGGTGCGCTTGTAAACTCAAAGGGACAGCTTGTAGGCATTAACTCTTCAAAGATTTCAAGCACCGATTATGAGGGTATGGGCTTCTCCGTACCGAGCTCAACCTTTGTTGACGTTTACAACGATATTATCGAACACGGATATGTTACCGACAGAGCTAAGCTTGGTATAACCTATACGCCTGCACAGGCAAGTCAGACATACAGTATGCTTGTCGGCGTTAAGGGACTTCCCGCAGGCACACTTGTCATTAAGAGCATTACAACGGACAGTCCGCTTGTAAATACACAGGTTGCACCCGGCGACCTTATCACAAAGGTTAACGGTGAAAACCTTGACACAACGGATAAGCTGCCTGATTTGATTGAAAATTCAAAGGTAGGCGATAAGCTCACACTTACGATTTGCCACGTTGACAACAATTATCAGATTACAGAGTTTGCGGTTACCGTCGCACTCGTTGAGGATAAGGGCAACAACACAACTGTTGCAGAGGAATCATCAACACAGTCCTACAACCCGTTCGGATACTTCTATAATCAGGGTCAGAGCGAACAGTATTGATAAGACGTTAATAAATTAAGCGGAGAGATTTGAGCTTTCGGATTTCTCCGCTTTTTGTTGTCATAAAACAGAAAATAGTATATAATAATTAAGTAAACAATTAAGGAGGCTTTTTTATGCTTAAAGAAATAAATATCAGAGATTTGAAAAAATCTCCCGTCGAAATGATAGCTGACGATTGGGCATTGCTCACAGCAGGCGATATAAACGACTGGAACACTATGACGGTCAGCTGGGGACTTGTAGGCGAGCTTTGGGGAAAAGACGTTGTAGCGTGCTTTGTACGCCCTCAGAGGCACACCTTCGGCTATATGGAGAGGAATGATACATTTACACTCTCATTCTTTGACGGCGAATATAAAAAGGAATTGGGCATCTGTGGCTCAAAGTCGGGTAGGGATGTAGATAAAGCAAAGGAAACGGGCTTCGTTCCGATTGATGTTGATAATGCGGTTTCGTTTGAACAGGCGAATGTTGTTATGGTGCTCAAGAAAATTGCCGCTTGCGATATGACCCCCGACAGCTTTATTGACGAAAGTATTATGGATAATTACGCTAACGGCGATTTCCACAAAATTTACGTCGGAAAAGTCGAAAAAGTATATATAAAGTCATAATTCATAAAAAAGTAAAAAAATATTAAAAAAACACTTGATTTTTGAAAATGCTTGTGGTATACTCTGTCTTGCACTTGAGAGATGAGTCACAAAACAGAGTTTCTCACAAGTCGGTGTTTATTACGATGAGGGTCCACCCGTTCCCATCCCGAACACGGTAGTTAAGCTCATTCGTGCCGAAGATACTTGGCTGGAAGCGGCCCGGGAAAATAGGTCGGCGCCGACATCAACAAAAGTAGTTCTCCAATAGGGGGGCTATTTTTTTTGTCCTTTTTTTATAAGTGTAAAAGATAAGGCACTCTTTCGTTTTTGAAAGAGTGCCTTTTGCCGTTTATTGAGTTTTATCCGAATACTGCAATGTTGCCCTCGGGAACATAAAGAGAAGTAATTGTATTGTCATCATAAACAATCATAATGTATCTTCCCTTGATTTCGGTACCGTGGTCAGGTTCATAGTAGGGGACAGCCTTTGAAACGATTTCCTTAGCCTTGTCGCCCGATACCGTTTTGAGCGTAAGACCTGCATTTACATATGCATTTTTAATAAAGTCCATAAAGCTTATTGTATCCGGCGAACCGTCCGTAACAGCACCGTAATTGTTAACATTCAAAGCCTGTGAAAAATCAAATGCTTCATATCTGTTATCAAGCTTGGAGCCGTCAGCGTAGTGGCTGAGAACTTTGCTTACGGAATAGTTCGTGTCTGCATAATAAACTTCCTTAACCTTGCCTGTGTAAGCAAGAGGTGTCAAACCGTTATCATTGAGGAATTTAATCGTATTTGTCATATTGGGATAGATATAGAACGAATAAAGCGCACGTCCCTTAACGCATTTATCCTCTTTCTGCTGCGTTACTTCGGGGTCATCATAACCGTATGAATAATATGTGCCCTCTTCATAATAATATCCGTATTTGTTGGTGAGCTTTGTATTTACATTTTTAGCTTGTGTAATATTTGAAGAAATTGCACCGACAGGTATGCGAGTGTTGGTATATGCGTCATCATAGGACATTGCAATATAATCCTTGTAAATTGCTTCCTTTAAGCCGTCAACATCTTCTATGAGGTCAAGGTTTGCTGTTGCGCTGTTTGTATAGTAATTGTCAACGAGATATGACGGACCTACATAATACCATTCAACATTTTTCATATTAGGAAGTCCGTTTGAAGCCATCATTTGATATCCGTTTTCATCAATGTAGGAATCATCCTCTGAGGTTGCTTTGCCTTCAACAAGAACCTGCTTTAAGAAATCCTTACTGCATATATTCTGTTGATTTCAGTACCGTCCTTGAGAACAATCTTAAATCCGATTTTTCCCTCAAGCTCGGCGCCCTTGTAGTGCTTGTCAGATTTAACCATATCAAACATTGCATAAGCGGTTTTTATATCCTCTGCATTTTCAGAACGGAAGGTTGAGTGGATAGCGGTGTTTTGGAGCGTAATGCCTCTGTTATCTTTAATATCCATTGAAACGGATTTAATCTGTGAAATATCGGGAAGCTTATTGTAAGCGCCGAAACAGCTTGTTCCGTAGTAAACGAATGCGAAAATCGTTACCGCAAAGGCGAGTGCGTAAACCGGAAGTGTCTTTAATGTAGCTTTGAAGTTTCTTCTGAGTATCAGCTCTACAAGGAAGAACGCAAGAATGGTAGCACCGAATACGATAAGCAAGATTAAACTAAGATTTTGATGAAGGGGAGATCTGTGATTATCAGCATATGAATACTTTAATACCGATGCAAGAGCATTGACAACAACCATATATACTAAAAGTCCGTTTGATGCGCTTGCTAAATAGAACTTGCCGAAGGAATTGGAGTTTTCGCTCTTTCTCTTGTTCATGAAGATTGTTCCGACAGCGATAAGGATAATGCTTATCGCAAGCCACATAAGAATCGGGGCAAGCACTTCCATATCAACACATTGAAAAGCTTTGAATTCGGATTTTTTAGTAAGTTTTCCTAAAAGAACAAATGTCTTTTCATAAGTGAACTCGGTTGATTTACCGTTAAGCTTTTCGGCATCTACTGCAAAAGTCCAAATGTTGAAAAGGTTTCCTCCGGTGGCTCTTGCTATATCGGCACCTGCATTGTAGACATAGCCTCTTACCATAGTTGACAAATTGTCAATCGTTCCCGAAATGAAGGTCGGAAGCGCAGATAAACCGATTGTTGTAATAACTGCTTCAATTGTGCAGCCTGAAAATGTCATTACCGCCGAAGCGAGAGCAAAGCCTGCAAGACCGCTGACAAATTCCATTAAGAACATATAACAGAACAGGCTTGTAAGAGCAGAGCTTGCACCGAAGCTTACAAGGTTAATGATGAAGGTTAAAAAAGTGGGAATGAAGGTTGCAACAAAGAGCGAAAGAACTGCTGCAAAAAGTCTGTTGATATACAGCTTTGAGCGTGTCATACCGAAGCTCAAATATACATTTACAGACTTCTTTTTAAGCAGAAATTGGAACAGAGTAAATGCCATAAGCATTCCGCAAAGAACCATTCCTATTTGGATAAAACTTGAAAAGGTAGAATCAGATCCAAGGAAATTGAAAAGTACGCTTTTCTGCATCTTTTCAGTCTTAAACGACTCTGAAAATACATAAGAAAGTACGGGCTGAACATGGAACATTATAAGAGCAATAAATGCAATCACCGAATATGGGAGAATGCTTAAAAAGCTTCTCTTCAAGTCATTTGCGTCAACTCTGTCATTCGAATATCTTGGTGATATCATATTTCTTGTCCTCCATTTCATTTAAGAATACTTCTTCCATAGTGAGCTTATATTCGTCAATGGCAATCGGATTGAGTGTTTTGAGCTTCTCTGCCTGCTCTTTTGCGTTGCCCTCGAAAATAATTGTTGCTATCTTTGAATCAATGTCAAGCGACTTGTATTTCAAGCCTGCAAAATCCGCTTCTTTAATATCTCTGTCAAAGATAAGTCTGAACTTGCAGTAGTTCTGTGAAATGTCGTCAACACAGCAGTCCATTGTGAGCTTTTTACCGTTGATAAGACCGACATGGTCGCAAAGGTTTGAAAGTTCTGTAAGGTTGTGCGAGGAAATGATAATCGAAGCCTCGCTCTGTGCGATATATTCAAGAAAGAGCTTTTTGGAAATCTCTTTTTTCTGCGGGTCAAGTCCGTCAAAGGTTTCGTCAAGCAAAAGATATTTCGGATTTGACGCAAGACCTAAAATAATTTCCGTCTGTCTTTGCATACCCTTTGAAAAGCCTCTGATTCTTTTTTTCTTATCAAGACCGAAAACCTCGATAAGATTTTCAAATGTTTTCATATGGAAATTCGGGTAATAGTCCGCATAGAACTTTGCCATTGAAAGCGGAGTTGAATTAAGCGGGAAGTAGAGGTCGTCGGGGATGTAGAAAAGATCCTTCCTGTTGTCGTCATTATCGAAGGAACGCTGACCGTCAAGCAAAACCTCGCCTCCGTCGGCTCTGTATATGCCTGCAACGGTTTTGAGCAAGGTTGTTTTACCTGCGCCGTTGTAGCCTATAAGACCGTAAATAGAGGTCGGCTCAACATTAAAGCTAATGTCCTCGATAGCAACAAAATTGTCAAACTTTTTAGTAACATTTTTGATTTCTATCATTGTTTAATCATCTCCTGTATAAATATTTTCAATCAATTTCAGAATATCGGATTTTTGAGCGCCTAAAACCTTGGCATTTGTTATTGCCGTTTCAACCGTCTCAAGCGAAGAAGTAAGAAATGCGTCGGAATTCGGTTTGTCCGCTATGAAAACTCCTTTTCCTGCAACAGAATATAGAATTCCTTGATCTTCAAGCTCGGACAACGCTTTCTTAACCGTATTGATGTTGATTGACAGCTCTGACGACAGCTGCCGTAACGATTGAAGCTGATCACCGCTTTTGAGCTCGCCGCAATTTATGAGTTTTATTATCTGTTCTTTTATCTGCTTATAAATCGGAGTTCGTGAACGGTAATCAATGAAAACACGCAAATCATCACCTCCACAATTACTGTATCAACTGTGCTATTACAATTAGTACAGTTACATAATAGTTTA
>OHEJ01000899.1_pt1 | contig 9750 bp, 6 predicted proteins | sample 1567261 | NCBI WGS metagenome assembly OHEJ01 (sample SAMEA3879550, study PRJEB24766) | human gut metagenome | biome: human-associated habitat; feature: feces | place: USA | collected 1985/1987 | reverse complement strand
CATAAAATTTTAATTTTATCATTTAACAAGGAATGACTGCATTAAAATATCGGTTTCACCGATATTCTAATGCGTGGTTGTTCCTTTTTTGTTAAAATGATGGTGTCTTGGTATAGACGTTGGTGGATTATCCCTTTCTTGATATGGAGTAGTGAACGCTACTCCATATTGGTAAGCCCGGATAGCTCAACTGGCAGAGCATTTGATTTGTAATCAAAAGGTTGTGGGTTCGATTCCCACTCTTGGCTCTTGCCTCTTTCGAGAGGCCATGGGTTCCTCCATTATTGTAGGATAGGGCGGTGGCGAGCCGCCCAGTAATGTGTGGTGGCGCAGTTCGGTAGCGCATCTGACTTTTAATCAGACGGTCGTGGGTTCAAATCCCATCCACGCAACTATCCACATACAGAAAGGAGCAGCTATGGAAATTACGGAATATATTGAAAAAAAGCCGAGAGCCGTGCTTGTCAGTGCCGATACGGGCGAATTTGATGCCGAGCTTTCGATGAAGGAGCTTGAAGAGCTTTCTGACACCGCAGGAGTTGAGGTCGCTGCGACCGTTACGCAGAAGCGTCCGAGCTATGACACTGCGACCTGTATCGGTTCGGGCAGGCTTGAAGAACTCGCCGAGGAAATAAAGGGTCTTGATATCGACATCGTTATCTTCGACCACGAGCTTACCGCAAATCAGACCAAGAGCATTGAAAAGATACTCGATGTGCGTGTTATCGACCGAACAACGCTTATCCTTGATATTTTTGCTCAGAGAGCGCTCACCGCAGAGGGCAGGATACAGGTCGAGCTTGCACAGCAGAAGTATCGTCTTGCGCATCTTGCGGGAAAGGGCATCGAAATGTCAAGGCTCGGCGGCGGTATCGGCACAAGAGGACCGGGCGAATCGAAGCTTGAGACCGATAAGCGTCATATCCGCCGCAGGATAGAGCTGCTTTCGGCTGATTTAAAGGAGCTTGAACGCCGCCGTGAGCAGCACCGTGCACGCCGCAAAAAGGACAATGTTCTTGTCGGTGCGATAGTCGGCTACACGAATGTCGGCAAGTCAACGCTCATGAATGCGCTCACGCAGGCAGGAGTTCTCGCCGAGGACAAGCTTTTCGCAACGCTTGACATAACCTCCCGTGCGCTCGATCTTCCCGACGGAAGAACGCTTATGCTCGTTGACACGGTAGGACTTGTGCGCAGACTTCCGCACAACCTTGTTGAAGCTTTCAAAAGCACGCTGGAGGAAGCCGCAAATGCTGATATCATCATCAATCTTATCGACATAAGCGCAAGCGACGGCTATGAGCAGTCGGAGGTGACTTCAAAGCTGCTTTCGGAGCTTGGCTGTGACGGCATTCCCCGAGTCAACGTCCTCAACAAAGCGGACAAGCTGCCCGAGGGAACGAACATCACCTGCGATGACAGCACGGTTCTTATCTCGGCGAAGCAGGGCGAGGGTCTGGACAAGCTTCTTGAATGCATAGCGAAAAACCTACCCGAAACTGCGGTAAGAGGAAGGTTCGTTATCCCTTATGACAAGACCTCTCTCCTCAACACGATACGCATTGAGGGCAAAATTTTCTCCGAGGAATACACCCCCGAGGGTACGCTCATCGATGCGCTCGTTGACAAAAAGGTATTCTACCTTGCAGAACCGTTTAAAATCTAATTCGGAATTCGGAAAGCGGAATTCGGAATTTATATGTTCAGTATAAAAAAATACGCCGATCGGTTCAATGGGCTGATCGGCGTTTTTTCGGCAAAAATATTTTACAATGGAATAAGCACATTTGTTATTGAAAAAGTGCGGAAAATGTAGTATAATAAGATTATATTTTCGGGTGGGGAGAATTTCCCACAGAAAGGAACATCGCTATGAATAAAGTCAGAGTTACGATTTGCGGAAAGGAATATGCGCTCAAGACCGAGGAGAGCGCAAGCTATTTCTACGCTCTTGCCAAAAAGGTCGAAAAGGAGATCGATGGGATGGTCGCACAGTCGGACAGCATCAGCGTTCAGTCTGCGGCAGTTCTGGCGGCTCTTTCCGCTTTTGACGAGGCACAGAAAGCCAACGAGAGCATCGACAATATCCGCACACAGATAAAGGAATACGTTGACGAAGCCTGCGCAGCAAGAGCCGAAAAGGAAGAAGCTTTGAAGCAGGTCGAGGAGCTTAAGCTCAAAATAAAAGACCTTGAAAATCAGCTTGAAATTTCCCAGATGAAAGAAACTATCGACAAATCGGTGAATAAAAAGTAATGAGCATTGAGATACTTGCACCTGCGGGAAGCCTTGACAGCATCTATGCCGCCGTGCGGTGCGGAGCGAACGCTGTTTATGTCGGCGGAAGCCGTTTTTCCGCCCGTGCGAATGCGGCTAACTTCACTCCCGAGGAACTGGAAAAAGCGGTGGATTACTGCCACCTGCACAACGTTAAAATTTATCAGGCGGTTAATACGCTCGTGTTCGACAACGAGCTTTCCGACTTTCTCAAAGCGGCGAAGCTTTCAGCCGAGCTGGGCATTGACGCTTTCATCGTTCAGGACGTTGGTGCGGCTGAAATGCTCAAACAGGCTTTGCCCGATATGAAGCTCAACGCATCAACGCAGATGTCTGTTCACACCAAAGAGGGCGCACTGCTTGCGAAAGAATCGGGCTTTTCGAGAGTTGTTCTTTCGAGGGAGCTTTCGTTTGAAACGATAAAGGACATTGCTTCCGCCGATATCGAGGTCGAAACCTTTATCCACGGTGCACTTTGTATGTCCGTTTCGGGTCAGTGCTATATGAGTGCGATGATAGGCTCACGAAGCGCAGACCGAGGACTTTGTGCGCAGGCTTGCAGGCTGCCTTTTTCTGCGATAAAGGGGCAGGAGCGAAGCGACCTTTCACTCAAAGACCTTTCGGGAATAGACTTTATCCCCGAGCTTGAAAAAGCAGGCGTTACTTCGATAAAGATAGAGGGCAGAATGAAGCGTGCGGAGTATGTTGCCGCCGCAGTTTCCGCCTGCCGTGCGAAAGCTGACGGAAAAGAACCCGACACAGACACGCTTGAAGCGGTGTTCTCACGGAGCGGATTCACGGACGGCTACCTCACGGGGAAGCTCGGTGCGGATATGTTCGGGACACGCCGCAAGGAGGACGTTGTTGCCGCAAAGGACGTTCTCCCGAAGCTTGCGGAGCTTTACCACAGGGAAACGAAAGCCTGCACTGCCGATTTTGAATGTTCGATAAAGTCGGACGAGCAGGTGACACTTAAAATGAGTGCGGACGGCGAAAGCGTGACCGTTCACGGCGACATTCCGCAGATAGCGCAGAACCGTCCTACCGACCGTGAAATGATAGAAAAACAGCTTTCAAAGCTCGGCGACACGCCTTACAGCTTCGGGAAGCTCAAAGCCGACATCGGCGAGGGACTTATCGTTCCTGCATCGGCACTCAATGCGCTCCGCCGTGAAGCTGTCGAAAAGCTGGACGAAGCGAGGATAAAGGCAAAGCGCAAGCCGCAGAGGTTCGTTCCGGTTGAGCTGAACTTCCCGAAGCTTTTGAACATAAAGCCGATGTCATTCCGTGCAAGGCTTTACAGAGCCGAACAGCTTTCGGGTGTTCCCGAGAGCTTTGAGATAGCGTTTCTGCCGATAGATACGCTCCTTTCGGGTGCGGTAAAGGGCAAGGTCAGGCTTGGTGCGGCTCTGCCGAGATTCGTAACGGATGAAAAACTGCTTGAAAAGAAGCTTGAAAAGCTTAAAGCGCTCGGCATAGACGATGTGCTTTGCACGAATTATGCGCATATAAGGCTTTGCCGCAGTAAATTCGTTATGCACGGCGATTTCGGCTTGAATGTGACGAACTCGCTCACGCTGAAAAAATATGCTGAAATGGGACTTGCCGATGCGACGGCTTCGTTCGAGATGAAGCTTTCGCAGATAAATCGGCTTGGTGATATGCTTCATTGCATACGGGCGTTTGCCGCTCATGCTGACGAGAAACTGCCCGATAAAGCAGGCTGTCGGCGGCTGTAAAAACTGCACGGGAGGACTTACCGACCGCACGGGACGCTTTTTTCCCGTAAAATGCGACGGAACGACAAGCGAAGTGCTGAACAGCGATGTTCTTGTTATGTCCGACCGCCTGAACGAGGCGGACTGCGATTTTGCAACGCTCATTTTCACGGACGAAGCTCCCGAGCGTGTAAAGCAGGTCTGCGATTGTTACGAAAAGCACAGGAAGCTTGACACAGACGGCATCACAAGGGGACTTTACTACCGTGGTATTATTTAAGCGGGGCTTATTTGCGTGAAAAGCGGGTTTTAAGTTGAAAATTTGTAATATACGGTTGATTCCTTTTTTGCCGCAAATATGGTATAATTAAAGTAATATTTATGTTTTAAGGAGAGTTTATTATGCTCGATATTAAATTTGTCCGTGAAAATCCGGACGCTGTAAAGGAAAACATCAAGAAAAAATTTCAGGACGACAAGCTTCCTCTCGTTGATGAAGTAATTGAACTCGATGCAAAGCTTCGTGCCGCAAAGACAAGAGCTGATGAGCTTCGTGCTATCAGAAACAAGACCTCCAAGGAGATCGGCGCACTTATGGCTCAGGGCAAAAAGGACGAAGCCGAAGAAGCAAAGAAGAAAGTGACCGCTTTCGGCGACGAACTTTCCGCACTTGAAAAGGAAGAGACCGAGACCGAAAAGGAACTCACCGCAAGAATGATGAGGATCCCTAACATCATCGACCCGTCCGTTCCTATCGGCAAGGACGACAGCGAAAACGTTGAGATCAAGAGATACGGCGAACCCGTTGTTCCCGATTTTGAGATACCTTACCACTCCGAAATTATGGAAAGCTTTGACGGCATCGACAAGGACGCCGCAGGACGTGTTGCAGGCAACGGCTTCTACTATCTTATGGGCGATATCGCAAGACTTCATTCCGCAGTTCTCGCTTATGCAAGAGATTTTATGATCGACAGAGGATTCACATACTGTATTCCTCCTTATATGATCCGCAGCAACGTTGTTACGGGCGTTATGAGCTTTGCGGAAATGGACGCTATGATGTATAAGATCGAGGGTGAGGACCTCTACCTCATCGGTACTTCCGAGCACTCCATGATCGGTAAGTATATCGACACTATCGTTCAGGAGGACACACTTCCTCACACTCTCACAAGCTACTCGCCTTGCTTCCGTAAGGAAAAGGGCGCACACGGCATTGAGGAGAGAGGTGTTTATAGAATTCACCAGTTTGAAAAGCAGGAAATGATCGTTGTATGTAAGCCGGAGGAAAGCCCGATGTGGTTCGACAAGCTCTGGCAGAACACAGTCGACCTCTTCCGTTCAATGGATATCCCCGTAAGAACTATCGAGTGCTGCTCGGGCGACCTTGCAGACCTCAAAGTCAAGTCCTACGATGTTGAGGCTTGGTCACCCCGTCAGAAGAAGTATTTTGAAGTCGGAAGCTGCTCCAACCTCGGCGATGCACAGGCAAGACGTCTTAAGATCCGTGTAAACGGCAAGGACGGCAAGTACTTTGCACACACACTCAACAACACAGTTGTTGCTCCTCCGAGAATGCTTATCGCATTCCTTGAAAATCATCTTCAGGCTGACGGCACAGTAACTATCCCCGAAGTTCTCCGTCCTTACATGGGCGGCAAGGAAGTTCTTGTTCCTAAGAAATCATGCGTTAAGTAATTTATTTGATGGCATAAAACTGCACAGCATTATCCCGAAAAGACGGCGCAACTGTCTTTTCGGGATTTTTTTACTTTTGCGGCAGCATTTTTTGTTGCAATTTCTGATGAAATATGCTATACTATTAAAGATAATATTATAATAGGGAAAAGTATGCACTTTTATATAAAATTTAAGGAGTAAACATGGCTTACAATAATAATAGAGGAAATGCGCCGCAGAAGCGCAGCTCCGATAACGGTAATTTCAGGAACGGACACGGCAGTTCACGCCCGACGGGAAAGAGCGGCTATCGTGAAAAGCGTTACAACGACAATGAAAGTTTCGGAAATTCCGCCGAACATACCGAGCGTGAGGAACTCATTGAGTGTGATGACAACGGCGGTCTTATCATCGGCAGAAACCCCGTTATCGAGGCTTTGAAATCGGGAAAGCAGCTCGACACTATCTACATTGACAGCGACAGCGGCGGAAGCATCGGTCTTATCTGCAAAATGGCAAAGGAACGTGACATTGTTGTAAAGCAGGTAAGCTCACAGAAGCTCGATTCGATGTCGGACGGAAAGTCGCATCAGGGCGTTATCGCTTCGGGTGCTTGTGCTGAATATTCGAGCGTTGAGGAGATACTTGCAAAGGCAAAGGAAAAGGGCACTGACCCGTTTATCATAATATGTGACGAGATAGAAGATCCGCACAATCTTGGTGCAATAATCCGTACAGCCGAAGCGGCAGGCGTTGACGGCGTTATCATTCCGAAGAGAAGAAGCGCTTCGCTCAACCGGACGGTCTACAAGACCTCGGCAGGTGCGGCGAGCTATGTTCCCGTTGCGAGGGTATCGAACCTTGCGGCGGCTATCGATGAGCTGAAAAAGAACGGCATCTGGATATACGGCACTGACGCTTCGGGCGAGGATTACACAGAGGTCGATATGAGCGGACCTTGTGCTATCGTCATCGGCTCGGAGGGCTTCGGAATGGGCAGGCTCACCAAGGAAAAATGCGATTTTCTGTTAAAGCTGCCGATGTTCGGTCAGGTCAACTCGCTGAACGCTTCGGTTGCGGCAGGAATTTTTATGTATGAGACCGTCCGCAGACGCAGACTGAAAAAATAAACGGTTAGGGGGTGAAGAATTTTGGCAGACAAGCTTTACTCGGTCGATGATATCATAAACGAATATTCGGGCAAGGGCGGCGAAAGCGGCGGCTCAAAGGAGAGCGTTGACGAACTGCTCGAAAATTTCAAAAAAGACGATCCTACCGAAAAGGTCACACTGCACAACACTGATATTTTCGGCAAAATAGATGAGGAAACCGCTGTAAAGGACGAAGAAAAGCTTCAAAAGCCGTCAAAGGCTGAGGGTGCTTTTGAGGAAAAGTACAGCAAGCTTTCCGAAAAGATGAACGAGGTCGCAAAGCGTGAGAGCGAGACTCCCGAAAAGGTCGTAAAAGGACAGGGCAGGGAGCGTTCATTCTCCGAAAAGATCGAAAGCGGCTTCGGCGATGATAAAAAGGCAGAAAAGGGCGATTCGCTCGCACAGCGTTTCAAAAACAGGCGCAAGCAGGAGGCAGAGCAGGCGGAAGAAGTGCCTGCACCCGAGCCGAGCGTACAGAGACCCGTTCAGCCAGGTCCGTTCGACAAATATAACGCCATTGCACAGGACAACGAGGAGGAAGCCGAGGAAGAAAAGCCTTCCGACACTATCAAGCGTGGGAAAAGCCTTGACGAGATACTTGACGAATACTCCAAGGAGCGTCCTGCGCAGAAAACAAGGAGAGAGTTCACCCAACACCGCAGCATAACCGAATTCTTCACACGAAGGATACCTACGGACGATGCAGGCGGCGAGCTTTCCGATGAGATGCGCCGACTCCGCAAGGAGCGTTTGTCGAGAACTCAGGGTGTAACGCCCGTTGAGAGAAAATCGATTTCGGACATCGACTTGAAGCTTGAGGACAAGATACTCCCCGATACCTCGCAGTTCAGGATAGACAGCTCCGAGACCGCCAAGCTTGACGAGCTCAAAGAGCGCAGGAACAAGAAGATAAAGGACTTCGTTCTTGTCGGCGATGAGGAGGACGAGCCCGAAGAGGAAACGGACACAAAGGCTATCGAGGATTACGAAGAATACGACGATGCGGCGGCCGTTGTCAGCGACATTGACCGAATAAAGGGAACGCTCACGCTCAGGCTCATCGTTGTAGCGGTTTGTCTTGCGGTGAGTGCGTATATCTCGCTTGCGAACGACCTCAGCATCTTCCCGATGTTCGATCTTCTCAACAAGAGGACGCAGACGAACACATATCTTTTCGTCAATGCGATAATAGGCATACTTGCGGCATTTTCGGCTTATCCCGTTATAAGCTGCGGACTTTCAAAGCTGTTCTCGATGAAAGCCGACTGCGACAGTCTCAGTGCCGTTGCGATGGTGACGGGCATTGCGAACTGCGTTATAATGTTCGCAAACAGCAATCTTATAAAGGGCAGCATCGTACATATCTACCTCACGACGGCGATACTTTCGCTGCTGTTCAACACGATAGGAAAGCTGCTGATAGTGACAAGGACAAAGCGGAGCTTCAGCTTCGTTTCGGGCAGCGGCGACAAATACGCTCTGCTCAAGGTCGAGGACGAGGAAACGGCGCAGAATTTCACGAGGGGAACGCTCCGTGACTTCCCTAATCTCGTTGCGATGAAAAAGACGGAGATGCTCCGTGACTTCCTCAAAATCTCGTATGCGCCCGACAGCACGGATAATTTCTGCCGTGTGTTCACGCCGATAATACTTGCGGCGGGAGTGATAGTCGGGGTGCTTGCAGGCTTTGTGGCTAAGGGCGAATACGGTTCGGCAGGCGCTTATGTCGGCTTCTCGGTATTCACGGGCTGCGTTGCGATATGCTCGGCAGTCTCGCTGATGCTCGTTGTAAATCTCCCTATGGAGAAAGCTTCAAAGAAAAATTCGGAGCTTCAGGGTGCGCTGCTCGGATATGATGCAGTTGAAGAATTCGCCGACACGAACAGCGTTCTCATTGACGCTGCGCAGCTTTTCCCTCAGGGAAGCGTCACTCTTTCGGCGATAAAGGTCTTTTCCGACACAAGAATAGATGAAGCCATCGTTGAGGCGGCGAGCCTTACGAACCAGTCGGGAAGCGTATTAAAGAATATGTTCTACGACATCATCGCAGGAAAGACCGAGCTTCTTGACCCCGTTGAAAGCTATATTTTCGAGGATTCAATGGGACTTTGCGGCTGGATAAACAACAAGCGTGTTCTTCTCGGCAGCCGTGAGCTTATGATAAATCACAGCATTGAGGAAGTCCCCTCGGCGGCAAAGGAGCAGGAATACACAAGGGGCGGAAAGTCTGCGGTATATCTCTCCATTTCGGGTGAGCTTTCGGCGATGTTCATTGTTGAGATAAGCCCGTCGCTCGAGGTCAGGAATGCGCTGACCGAGCTTTCAAAGCAGGGCGTTTACACGGTGATAAAGACGGTCGATTCGCTCATTTCGATAAACCTTATCTCGGAGCTTTACGGAGTTTCATCCGAATATTTCAAGCTGCTCCCGTTCCGACTTTATGAAAAGTATGAGGAGACAGTTTCGTATGAGCCGAATGTGACGGCTGCCGCTGCCTGCTCGGGAAAATTTGCGGCACTTTCATCGATAATATGCGGCTGCAAGAACCTTAGGGGAACTATCACGACGGGAATTGCGCTCGAAGCTGTTTCGGTACTGCTCGGAATAATGATATGCTTTGCGATGGTGCTGCTCAAATGCTTCGGCGAGCTTTCGGCGACTATGACCTGCGCATACAATCTATGCTTTGCGCTTGTATTCGCCGTTTTCCAGACTTTCAGAAAAACATAAATATAAAAATCAGATCGGCGTAGGCTGTCCGCATTTCGGTGTGAGCAGCTTATGCCGATATTCTTGTAAAAAAATAACGCAGTCCACATCAACGATAGAATCCGTTCTGCCGCTGATGTGAACTGCGCTTTTATACTAAACACCTTTTAAAATTTAGAAAAAATCAAGCCAAAAATCTCGAATATATTGGA
>OHEJ01000895.1_pt1 | contig 9788 bp, 6 predicted proteins | sample 1567261 | NCBI WGS metagenome assembly OHEJ01 (sample SAMEA3879550, study PRJEB24766) | human gut metagenome | biome: human-associated habitat; feature: feces | place: USA | collected 1985/1987 | reverse complement strand
TCCAGTCGTATACGGTATCTTCACGAAGTCTGCCTACACTGATACCCATACCGTTCTCGAAATCAACATCCAGAGCCACCTGTGGTCTGTTGTCCTCCTCCAGATACTGGATAAACTGCTTCGGTGCGCTTGGAAGCTCTAACTCCTGTGGAACGCCCTTGAAGGTAACCAACTTTTCGATTAACTGCTCCTTGGTCGGTTTCTTGCGGAACTTCACAAATACGGCAGCGGTATGTCCGTTTAATACAGGCACACGGATGCACTGGCAGGTAATGACGGGACTTGTAGCAGGTACAATCACACCGTCCCTGATTTCACCCCAGATACGAAGAGGCTCTTTTTCACTCTTTTCTTCTTCCCCACCAATGTAAGGAATGATGTTTCCTACCATTTCCGGCCAATCCTTAAAGGTCTTTCCTGCTCCGGAGATCGCCTGGTAGGTTGTAGCAACAACTTCATACGGCTCAAATTCCTTCCATGCAGTTAATACCGGTGCATAGCTCTGAATGGAGCAGTTCGGCTTTACTGCTACAAAGCCTCTGGTTGTGCCGAGTCTCTTCTTCTGAAATTCAATGACCTTCATATGCTCCGGATTGATTTCCGGTACAACCATCGGTACATCCGGTGTCCATCTGTGTGCAGAATTGTTGGAAACAACCGGTGTTTCGGTCTTAGCGTAATCTTCTTCAATCTTCTTGATTTCTTCTTTGGTCATGTCAACGGCACTGAATACGAAATCCACTTCAGAAGCAACCTTCTCTACCTCATTGACATTCATTACTACAATCTTCTTTACCTTTTCCGGCATCGGGGTGTCCATTTTCCAACGATCCCCTACTGCTTCTTCATAGGTCTTGCCTGCGGAACGCGGGCTTGCTGCAATTGTTGTTACCTCGAACCAGGGATGATTCTCAAGCAGAGAGATAAATCTCTGTCCAACCATACCTGTGCCACCTAAAATCCCTACTCTTAATTTGTCGCTCATTTTTCCTCTCCTCATGTAAAAATATTTAAAAGACTCTTCTGGTCCTATAAACGAAATTACTGCTCTTCATACCAGATGTGGTTCAGGAATTCTCTATTAATCTGAATCACTTCCTTCATGGCATCCTCGCCCGGGGCACCGATTGTAAGACGGCGTTCCACGCAGGCCTTCAAGCTGATCGCATCGTAAAGGTCTGCTTCAAATACCGGACTGATTTTCTTCAGCTCCTCTAAGGATAACGCATCAATGCTTGTTTCCTTCTCGATACAATAAAGAACGAGACGTCCGATAATACCATGTGCATCACGGAACGGAACTCCTTTGCCAACCAGATAATCGGCAGCATCGGTTGCATTGGTAAAGCCGTTCATTGCACTCTTTTCCATAATTTCATTACGGAATTTCATGGTCTTTAACATGCCATCAAATAAAACAAGACAATCCTTCACGGTATCAATGGCATCAAAGGTCACTTCTTTATCTTCCTGCATATCTTTATTGTATGCAAGCGGAATTCCTTTCATGGTTGTCAATATGGAAACAAGGGCTCCATACACGCGTCCTGTCTTTCCTCTTACAAGTTCTGCAATATCCGGGTTCTTCTTCTGCGGCATGATGCTGCTTCCGGTGGAATAGGCATCGTCGATTTCCACAAAGCCGTATTCGTTGGAATTCCAGATAATGATTTCCTCGGAAAAACGGGATAAATGCATCATAATGGTGGAAAGCGCCGCCAGGTATTCAATCAGGTAATCTCTGTCGGAAACGGAATCCATGCTGTTTAAGGTGGGTCCCTCAAATCCAAGCAATGATGCGGTATAATTTCTGTCTAAAGGATAGGTGGTGCCTGCCAGCGCACCTGCGCCCAGCGGGCAGTAATTCATGCGGGCATAAATATCCTTTAAGCGGAGTCTGTCCCGCTTGAACATTTCAAAATAAGCGCCGTAGTGATGCGCCAGGGTAACCGGCTGTGCCTTCTGCAAATGGGTGAAACCGGGCATGTATGTCTCCAGATTTTCCTCCATGGTATGTAAGATAACGTGCAGAAGCTCTTTTAAGCGGTTGTCCGTTTCCACGACATGGGCTCTTGTATAAAGTCTCATGTCCAGCGCCACCTGGTCGTTGCGGCTGCGTCCCGTATGCAGCTTCTTTCCGGTGTCACCAATACGCTCTATCAGGGTAGCCTCCACAAAGCTGTGGATGTCCTCCTGTGTTTCGTCTATGGCAAGTTTTCCTGCCTCTACGTCCTCCCTGATGCCTGCCAGGCCCTTTACAATGGCATCCTTCTCTTCTACGGTGAGAATGCCCTGTTTTCCAAGCATAACGGCATGTGCAATGCTTCCTTCCACGTCCTGGGTAAAGAGATTTTTGTCAAAGGAAATGGATGCATTAAAATCAAATACTTTCTGTTCGGTGGCTTTGGTAAAACGTCCGCCCCATAACTGTGCCATAGATTTGTCCTCCGCAAATAAAATCTAAACTTGATAGTACCATAATTTTGCATTTTATGCAATAACCTTACACCCTTTCCCTTTGCGTACATAAAATAAGAATAAAAAGCAAAGAGGATGATAGCTATGCCAAAGCCTCTGCTGGAAGCAAAAAATATCTGTTATTCCTACCACAGTCTGCAGGGGGAAACACCGGCGCTTAAGGATGTCAGCTTCTCCATAAATTCCGGTGAATTTGTCGCCATGGTAGGCCCCAGCGGCTGCGGAAAATCCACACTTCTGTCCGTTATCTACGGGCTTTTAAGGCCGGAAAGCGGGGAAATCATTTTCCATTCGGACGATGTTTCCGGAAAAGCGCCGAAAATCGGGTATATGCTGCAGCGCGACCACCTTTTGGAATGGCGCAGTGTCTACGAAAATGCTGTGCTGGGACTGGAAATCACCGGCAGACGGACGCCGGAAAACACCTCCGCCGTCCTGCAGATGATGCAGGATTACGGTCTGTACCGCTTTAAGGACAAAAAGCCCAGCGAACTGTCCGGCGGCATGAAGCAGCGCGCCGCTTTAATCCGTACCCTTGCCTTAAATCCGGAGCTTCTGCTTTTAGATGAGCCCTTCAGTGCCTTAGACTATCAGACAAGACTTATGGTTTCCGCCGATATCTGCGAGATTATCCGCAGTAAAAAGAAAACCGCGCTGCTTATTACCCACGACCTTTCCGAGGCCATCAGTTTAGCCGACCGGGTACTGATTTTGGGACGCCGTCCCACTACGGTCCGCTTCGACATTCCCATTCATCTTACCCTGACCGACCACACCCCGTTAGCTGCCAGAAATGCTCCTGAATTCAAATATTATTTCAATTTATTATGGGAGGCGATGACAGATGAAGGAGCACAAACGATACCACAATAAAATTACCCTGTGCCGCCTTGCGATTTTTCTTTTATTTTTAGCTGTCTGGGAGCTTGCCGCAGACCTTAAGTGGATAGACGCCTTTTTCTTTTCCAGCCCCTCCCGGGTGCTTACCTGCCTGGTGGAGCTGGTTACGGAAAAAAATCTCTTTCTTCACATCGGCATCACGCTCTATGAAACCATTATCAGCTTTTTACTTGTATTTTTCTTCGGCATGCTGACCGCTACCCTGCTCTGGTACTCGGAGGGCATCTCGGAAATCCTCGAGCCGTATCTGGTAGTCTTAAACAGCCTGCCGAAATCCGCACTTGCTCCTCTTTTTATCGTATGGCTGGGCACCGGCAGCCTTATCATCGTGGTTGCGGGTATCTCCGTTGCCGTGTTCGGCTCCATCATCAGCCTGTATACCGGTTTTAAGAGCGTGGATGCGGAAAAAATCACCCTGATTTACACCCTCGGCGGCAGTAAAAAGGATGCCTTTACAAAAGTGGTTCTGCCCGCCAGTATTCCTACGGTTTTAAGCACCATGAAGGTGAACATCGGTCTTGCCCTTGTCGGCGTCATTATCGGCGAATTTCTGGCTGCCAGACGCGGACTCGGCTATTTAATCATCTACGGTTCCCAGGTGTTTCAGATGCACATGGTTATCACCTCTATTATTCTTCTCTGCCTCATTGCCATGGGGTTGTATCTATCCATCGGCTATGCCGAGCACTTCTATAAAAAGAAAACCGGAATCAAATAATTCCGGTTTACATAAAATTTGTGGTTGCTTTTTTTCCGTTTACCAAGTATAATAATTTTTGTTGTATTTCTGCTGAAATAGCTCAGTTGGTAGAGCACTTCACTCGTAATGAAGGGGTCGTGGGTTCGAGTCCCATTTTCAGCTTATAAAAAAGATGCCAAAAGGCATCTTTTTTTGTTGCAAAAACTCCGGCATCTGTCCGCCGGAGTCTTTGGCTTTATTTCTGATGTACATCAATCTGCGGGAAGGGAATGGAAATACCGGCTTCATCCAGGGTGTATTTCACCCGTTCCGTCAGTCTCCACCTGGTCTTCCAGTAGTCCTCCTGCTTTACCCAGCAGCGCAGGCAGAGCTTCACGGCAGAATCGCCCAGTTCGTCCACGTAGACAAACATCTCTTCTTTTTTAAGGGTAGCCGGGTCTTCCTTCAACAGATCCGTCAGCACCTTCTTGGCTTCCCTTAAGTCTGTGTCATAGGCAACGCCCACCGGCACATCCAGACGTCTCTTCGCTTTTTCCGTCACATTGGTCATACTGGTATTTGCCAGTGTACCGTTGGGAAGAATAATCACCTTATTGTCATAGGTGGTAAGCTTGGTGTAAAAAAGCTGGATTTCCGTTACAGTTCCCTCGTTTCCCTTGTTGTCCTCCACAATGTAATCTCCCACCTTAAAGGGCTTTAGGAGCAAAATCAGCACACCGCCTGCGAAATTGGACAAACTGCCCTGAATGGCAAGACCGATTGCCACACCGGCGGAGCCGAGCACTGCCACGATGCTGGCAGCATCCACGCCGAAGCTGCCCGCAATGAGGAATACCAGAAGCATATATAATGCCACTTTCACAAAAGAGTCCGTAAACTGGATGACTCCCACATCCGCTTTTGCCTTTGTCATGGACTTCTTTACGATTCTGCGCACTAACTTGATAATCTGGGCTCCAATCATAAAGGCAAGGATGGCAAGCACAATGCGGATACCTAAAGAAAGCGCCTTTTCCGGCAGGGTTTCAAAGAATTTTTCAAAAACGGATGCCTGCTTCGTAACCTGCTGCCACTCATCCTCCAGTGTGGCGGTAAGACAAATTCCTGTCATCGTATTCATATCCGTTCAAACCTTTCTGTTATCTGTCTTTTTTCTCCGGTCTTATTTTACCGGGCGGAACTCCAAAATGCTTGCGGACAGAGGAGCCAGGGTAATGGATACGGAGTAGGGCCTGTCGTCCCATTCCTTCTTTACCGCTCTCTTGGCGCGCTTGTTTATCATGCCGCTGCCGCCGAATTCCTCTGCATCCGTATTTAAAATTTCCTTGTAGCTGCCTTCATACGGCACACCGATTTTTACCTGCTTTTCCACGCCGGAGAAATTGGCTGCCACCACAAGAAGACTTTCCTTCTTTCTGGTTCTTCTCATAAAGGTAAGCAGATTTTCCGCACTGTTTATGCTGTTAATCCAGGCAAAGCCTTCCGGCTTGTCGTCCCACTCATACAGGGCGGGCTTTGTGGTGTAGAGTTCATTTAATTTTTTCACCAGTGCTGCCATGCCTTTGTGGTCAGGATATTTTAACAGCTCCCATTCCGTCTGGCGCATCTCGTTCCATTCGGAAAATTCGCCGATATCCTGTCCCATAAATAAAAGCTTTCTGCCGGGATGGGTGAACATATACGCATAAGTCAGACGTAGGTTGGCAAATTTCTGCTCCCGCTCTCCGGGCATTTTGCCCAGCATGGAGGACTTGCCGTGTACGGCTTCGTCATGGGAAAATACCAGCATGAATTTCTCACTGTATGCGTAAATCATGCTGAAGGTCAGTTCACTGTGATGATGGCTTCTGAAATACGGGTCGTACTTGATGTAATCCAGATAATCATTCATCCAGCCCATATTCCACTTCAAATCAAAGCCCAGTCCGCCGTCTTCAAGGCTGCCCGTTACCATGGGCCATGCAGTGCTTTCCTCCGCGATACGCAATACACCGGGATTTCGCTTGCCCATCATGGAATTTAAGTGCTTAACCAGCTCCACTGCCTCTAAGTTTTCATTGCCGCCGTAAATATTTGCCGTCCATTCGCCCGGATTTCTGCCGTAATCCAGATACAGCATGGAAGCCACCGCATCCATACGGATACCGTCCGCATGGAATTTCTCCACCCAGAACAGCGCATTGGCAATCAGATAGTTGGAAACCTCCGGCCTGCCGTAGTCAAATATCAGGGTACCCCAGTGCGGATGGGAACGTCTCTGTTCGTCCGGGTTCTCATACAGACAGGTGCCGTCAAAGGAGGACAGCCCGTAAATATCTCGCGGGAAGTGTGCCGGTACCCAGTCCAGAATCACGCCGATGCCCGCTTTGTGCAGCTCGTTCACAAAATACATGAAGTCCTCAGGCGTGCCGTATCTGGCGGTCGGCGCATAATAACCGATAACCTGATAGCCCCAGGAAGCATCTAAGGGATGCTCCATAACCGGCATCAGCTCCACATGGGTATAGCCCATTTCCTTTACATAGGGAATCAGCTTGTCCGCAATTTCCCGGTAATTGGCATATTCTTCGTCATCCTTGGGTGCAAGGAAACTGCCCAGATACAGTTCGTATACACTGATGGGCGCATTTTCCTTCTGGAAGGTCTTTCTCTTTTTGATAAACTCTTTATCTTCCCACTTAAAGTTCCGCAAATCCGCTACCACCGATGCCGTTTCCGGGCGGAGCTGCGCCGCATTGCCGTAAGGATCGGCTTTCAGATACGTCAGTCCGGTTTTCAGTTTGATTTCGTATTTGTAGTTATCCCCCGCCTTTACGCCCGGAATAAAGATTTCAAAAATACCGCTGGGAAGCTTTCTCATCTGGTGCACTCTGCCGTCCCAGTGATTGAAATCCCCCACAGTGCTCACACGCAGGGCATTCGGTGCCCACACGGCAAAATACACGCCGTCCTCTCCGTCTAAGTTCAGGGGATGGGCGCCTAACTTTTCATAAACCGTATAATGTACGCCCATTGCGAATTTTTCCTCATCCTCCGCCGTAATCAGACATTCGTGGCGATAGGCATCCTGCATGGTTTCCACACTGCCGTTTTCATAGGACACAATGTACCGGTATGCTCCCACATTCTTGACAGGCAGCCAGACTGCAAAAAATCCGTCGTCATCCGCAAGCTCCATTTCTTTTTCCGCCATATCCCTGGTAAGCTGCAGGGTCACCTTTTGTGCTCCCGGGAAAAATGCCTGAATCAGCGTGCCGTTGCCCTGTACATGCGGTCCCAGTGTCGCATGCGGGTCCTGCGACTCCGAATAAATAATCTCCTCTATCACAGGCCAGTTCATCATTTTATATAATTTCTTTGTCATATTGCCCCTCCCAGGTAAGTATTCTAAAAAGTATGTATAAACAGTCCGCTTCTTAACTTCGGCTCAAACCAGGTGGATTTGGGCGGCATGAGCAGTCCTGCATCCGCTACGGAAAACAGCTCCCCAATAGATGTGGGATACATGGAAAATGCCACTCTGCAGTCGCTTTCCGTACGTTTCTTTAACTCTTTCAGTCCCCGGATGCCTCCCACGAAATCTATCCGTTTGTCGGTCTTGGGGTCCCCGATGCGGAGTATGGGGGAAAGCAGATAGTCCTGCAGCAAGGAAACATCCAGCCCCTTCACCGGGTCATCGCTTTGGTACTCTTCTTTTACGGTAAGAAGATATCCCTTTCCGTCCAGATACATGCCAACCTCGCCTTTTTTTGCCGGTTTCACCGGTTCCGCGCCTTTTTCTTCCACGGTAAAGCATTTTTCAACAGCGGAAAGAAAGGCTTCCGGGGTAAGACCGTTTAAGTCCTTCACCACACGGTTGTAGTCCATAATCATCAGTTCACTGTCGGGAAATACCACGGAAAGGAAATAATTAAACTCCTCTTCACCGGTGTAATCCGGATGCTCCGCCCTTCTTTTTAAGCCCACCTTTACAGCAGAAGCCGCCCTGTGATGGCCGTCCGCAATATAAAGACTGTCCATCTCCTTAAAAATCCGGGATATTTTCTCCTGCATGCCTTCATCCACAATCCGGTATACCCGGTGGGTAATGCCGTCCTCTGCGGTAAAATCGTAAAGGGGCTTTTCTTCTTTTCCCTTTTTAATAAGCGCCTGCAAATCCGCTCTGTCCCGGTATGCCAGAAAGATGGGACCGGTCTGGGCGCTTAAGGTATCCACATGGCGGATACGGTCTTCCTCCTTATCCGCCCTGGTATTCTCATGCTTTTTGATCACATTATTCCGATAATCGTCAATGGATGCACAGCCTACCACCCCGGTCTGACTGTGTCCATCCATCGTCAGCTCATACAGATAGAAACATGGCGTCGGATCCTGTACGAATTTTCCTTCCTGAATTTTCTCCCGAAGCATCCGATCCGCTTTCTCATATACACAGTCCGCATATGTGTCTACTTCCTCGCCAAACTGCGTCTCCGCCCGGTCAACCGCCAGAAAAGATTCCGGATTCTTCTTCACCACTTCACACGCTTCCTCCCTGTTATATACATCATAAGGAAGCGCCGCAATCCTTTTCTCCATCCCCTGGCAGGGACGATATGCCCTAAATGGTCTGATCTGTGCCATACTCCTACCTCCCAATTTCTATATAATCTTATTTTACCAAATCCCATCTCATATCACAAGGGTATTTAAATATGCAAGCAGCCTCGGATGGGTGTAAGAATAAGCAGGCCGTAAGCAGACGTCGGCACTTAGCGGGCGTATTCTGACCGCTTATGTGCCGTTACGCTCTGCGACAGAGCGAAAGCGTGCCGCGTTTCTTACCCCAGCCGAGGCTGCGGGAAATATTCTTAGCCCCAATACGGGCTACGGGGATTATTCTTACCCCATCCGGGGCTGTGGGGGGGGTATTTCTAAAATAATACCTACCCCAACTTATGGAACACAATACAGTTGGGCATATTGACCTTCATCGCCGGTCCATTCATGATCATCGTTCCATGCTCCAGATCAATATGGAAGAAGGTCATCGTATTACTTTCATGGTTCAAAGACACCAGAAACTTATTATTCGGGAAGAACTCCGCATCCTTCGGATACTCACCGCTGACCGGCAGCAGGAAATTCTTCTTAAGCAATCCCGTCTTCTTATCCACATCAAATACAATAACCGAATTATCTCCCGCAATAGAGCTGAGCAGATAATTATAATCCAGGGAAAAACTGAATGCGCTGGCACTGTTCGTATTGCCTCTGGTCAGCTTGATCAGCTCTACCGTCTGAATCTTCTCGAAAGTAGGATCATTATCATGGTCCACATACTCATAGACATCAATGTAACACTTCAGTTCATGCAGGATATAAATATATCTGCCATCCTCCGAGATCTTGATATGACGGGGTGCGGATTCCATCTCACTGCGGATGATATCCTCCAGCTTTACCTTGCCCTTCTCCACATCAAAACGATATACATTGACATGATCCATACCCTGATCTGCCACCAGAAGATACTTATGATCATGTGTCATGCGGGCACAGTTGATATGGGGACGGAAATTCCGCTCTGCCATACTGCCCAGACCCTTGTGGTAGATTTCATCAGTGATTTCGCCGATGGAACCGTCCTCTTTCAGTCTGAGTACTGTCAGCTTACCGTCATGATAACCGGCTACAAACAGATACCGATCCGTATAATCCGTAGAAACAT
>OHEJ01000890.1_pt1 | contig 9808 bp, 10 predicted proteins | sample 1567261 | NCBI WGS metagenome assembly OHEJ01 (sample SAMEA3879550, study PRJEB24766) | human gut metagenome | biome: human-associated habitat; feature: feces | place: USA | collected 1985/1987 | reverse complement strand
TTTCCATTTTTTATGCGAATTTGCACTTGAATTTAATAAAATTTGTAATATAATATACCATTATAATGAACGGTTAAAATGGGCTAACCGAGTGGGAAAGGCAGTGAGATTTTTTATGAAAGATGTGCTCAGGCTTATTGTTGATACCGATAAGGCGGCAAGGCTTAAAGTCCAAAAGGCTGTTGACGAACGTGAAGCCCTTAATGAAAGCCTTACCAAAACAAAGGACGAAATTTATTCACGGTATGACGAAAAAGCGAAGTCTCTTATAAAAGAGGAAAGTGAAAATGCCGAGGCTGAAATAAAAAAGGAAAAAGCAAGCATAGACGCCGAGACCCAGAGGAAAAAGCAGGAGCTTAACGGGCTTTTTGAAAAAGAGCATAAGGCTTGGGAAGAGCATATTGTCAATGCGGTTATTTCCGAATGATTTCAGGCTGTAATTTATCGAAAGGAGGCAGAAGATGAGTAAAATATCCAATCTTGCCGGAAATGCGATACTTGCAAAGGCTCGGGCAATGAGTGCGGGGCTTTTAACTGACGAGGATTACACCTCGCTCATTAACTGCCGAAATGTAAACGAGGTTGTTTCGTACCTTCGTACAAACACCGTTTATTCCCAAGCACAGTCGCTTGCGTCAACAACGTCTTTTTCAAAGTCGAGAACAGAGTCGGAAATTCGCCGATTTAATTACGGAAGAATTTCAAAGCTCGCTTCGTTTGAAAAGGCGATAGGGCAAAAGATGAATGAGCTTGTTTTCTTAAACTATGATATATCGCTCATTCTTTCGTGCGCCGACAGGCTTTCGAAGAACTCAATTTCAAAGTTTTCGCTCTTTGCTCCCGAGGCGTATTACAAGCGTTCGGAGCTCAACAGAATAGCTCTTGAGTCGGCTACGAATTTCAACGAGCTTTATGCGGCGCTTGAGGGCACAAGATACCAACACATTCTTGACATATTCAAAAACACAAATGCCGAGTTTACGATAACGGCACTTGAAAACGCACTTTACCGTTATCTGTGCGATTATGCCGAGAAGAGCATAAAAAAGGAATATTCGGGCGACGTAAGCAAGGAGCTTACTAAAATACTTATGATGAAAGCGGATTTCAAGATGATTGAAAGCATATACCGTATGAAAAAGTATTTCCCGAAGCAACCCTGTAATTATGAAACGGTGTTCTATTCAAACTTTTCGGCGTTCTCAAAGGACGAAATTTTAAGTCTGCTGTCCTGCACCGATAACGATGCGGTGTTCGACATTTTCAAAAAATCCGTTTACGGAAAATTTGTCGATGAGAGCTTAAAGGATAACATCGAAAAATGCACGCATTGCGCAATACAGAAAATTAACAAAAAAAACCTGTTGTTTTCAACTGCTCCCGAGGTTGTAATGTTCAGCTACATAGGAATTCTTGAAAACGAAACAAAAAATATAGTTATGATTACTGAGGGCGTTGATTATTCATTGCCGCCCGAAGAAATATCGAAATTTCTCGTAAGGTGAGAAAAATTTTTGAAAGGAGATAAAAATGGCAATCGAAAAAATGGAACTCGTTAAAGTCAGCGGTTCTCTTGAGAATATGCCTGAGGTTTGCGAAAAGCTCTGCGAATGTGAATGTTTCCATCCCGAGCAGGCAAACAAGCATATTTCGGCGGAGATGGGATTTATGCCGTTTACGGACGAAAACCCCTATGCCGCACAGCTTTCCGAGGTTACGGAGCTTGCGTCGGGAATGGGAATAACTCCCGAGCTTGTCGAGCTTAAAAAGATGGCAGAGCTTTCCGACAAGGACAAAGAGTACATACACTCAGTCAAGGTCAAGCTTGACGACTATAACGAGCAGATAAATTCACTCAATGAACAAAAGGCGGTATGCGAAGCGGGTATCAAGAGCTATGAGCATTTCAAAGGTCTTGATGTTGACCTTGATGACATTACTGCTTGCGAGTTTGTAAAAGTGCGTTTCGGACATCTTCCGAAAGAGAGCTATCAAAGGCTCAACACCGTGTATAAGGATAATCCTTATGTTTTCTTCTATCCAAGCTCTGAGGACAAAACGGATTATTGGGGTGCGTATTTTGCGCCTGTTGACAGGCTTGACGAAATCGACGGAATATTCGCATTCCTGTTCTTCGAGCCGACTCCGGTACCGGGTGCGGCAGGAACGGCAGACGAGGTTATCGAGCAATGTAAAAAGAGCATTGAGATTATAACTTCGATTCTTGACGATACGCAGAAATCACTTTCGGAGTATTTGTCAAACGAGAAAGAGCATCTCAATTATCTCTATTCAAATTTGATGTACTTGAATTCGGTATATGAATTAAAGAGCTACGCCTTGCACAGTGAAAAGTTTTTCGCATTTGTCGGCTATGTTCCGAAAAGCGAAGCGGAAAAGTTCAAAGCGTCACTCGAAAGCGTTAAATCCGTGCAGATTGAATATGAGGACGCACCGAAGGACGACAGCGCAGTAGTTCCCGTCAAGTACAAAAAGCGTAATAAGCTGCTTGCCTTACTTGTCGAGCCATATAAATTCTATGTTGATATGTACGGCTCTCCGTCATATACGGATATAGACGTTACGGCGTTTGTCGCAATAACATATACGGTACTTTTCGGTATAATGTTCGGCGACCTCGGTCAGGGCTTTGTGCTTGCGATACTCGGCTTCTGTATGTGGAAGTTCAAAAAGTCGGGACTCGGAAAGATACTTATTCCCTGCGGAATTTCATCAATGATATTCGGCTTTATATTCGGAAGCGTGTTCGGCTTTGAGGAGGCTCTCGACCCCGTTTATGAAAAGCTCGGTTGGAGCGGAAAGCCGCTGTCGGTTATGGACAGCATAAACACGGTGCTTCTGTTTGCGATTGCAATAGGCGTAGGTCTTATGGTCGTTGCAATTCTTATGAACATTTACGCTTGCATTAAGAGAAAGCATATCGGCGAAGCGATTTTCAGCCAAAACGGTCTTGTCGGACTTATACTTTATCTCTGCGGCGTAAACTTGGCTTCAGGCTTTATGGGCGGCCCCGCACCTATCCCGTCATCGATAGGCTCGGCATTGCTCGGTGTGTGCGCATTCCTTTTGTTTATCAAGGAAATCCCGATTGGAATTATCGACAAGCACCCCGATTGGAAGCCCGAGAGTGTTTCGGACTTTATTCTCCAGAATTTGTTCGAGCTTCTCGAATACATACTCTCTTATCTGTCGAACACGGTTTCGTTCCTTCGTGTAGGTGCTTTCGTGCTTGTCCACGCAGGTATGATGATGGTTGTTTTCTCGCTTGCGGGCGACAGTAAAAATATCTTCGTAATCGTTCTCGGCAACGTGCTTGTAATCGCACTTGAAGGCTTGCTTACAGGTATTCAGGCATTGAGACTTGAATATTACGAAATGTTCTCAAGGTTCTTTGACGGCAGCGGCATTGCCTATACGCCGTTTAAGTTGAATAAAAGCGTTAATAAATAATTTTTCGGAGGAATAAAAAATGACTACATTGTTTTATATCTTAATGGTACTCGCTCCCGTTGCTCTTTTTGCAACAGCTTTCATCGCAGTTAAAAACCGTTTCAGCGGTAAATCAATCAAGAAGCCTCTTAAAATGAACATTGCCGTATTTGCGGTTTTGGTTGTTCTCATTTCAGTTCTTTGCGTAAACGTATTCGCTGCCGAAGAGCCCTCTGCAAGCAACGACGCAGCGGCAGTAAGCACAGAGGCACAAGCTCAGCCGGCTACCGACAACTCAAAGGGTCTCGGACTTCTCGCAGCAGGTCTTGTTACGGGTCTTGCAGGTATCGGCGGCGGTATCGCAGTTGCCGCAGGTGCTCCCGCAGCTATCGCAGCTACCGCAGAAAACCCGAAGTCATTCGGTAAGTCAATCATCTTCGTTGCATTGGGTGAGTCAATCGCTCTTTACGGCGTTGTTATTTCAATTCTTATTCTTAACAAAATATAAGGGTAAACAAAATGAAAATGCTACTTATTACCGACAGTCCGGACGCTATTATCGGTATGCGTCTTGCAGGGGTCGATACGGTTCGTGTCAAAAATCCCGAGGCTGCTCAAAAAGCGATAAAAAATGTCTATTCGGACTCGGAAATCGGTATAGTTTTTATCACGGCGTCGATTGAAAAGATGTGTAAAAACGATGTTTTTCAATTAAAGCAGGCAGGCAGACCGCTTGTGGCGGTTATCCCCGATTCCGACGGCAGCGGGCAGAGTGCAAATGCCGTAGCGGAATACATTGCCGACGCAATAGGAATTAAGATTTGAATGCGAAGAGGTGAACGAATTGAGCGCTTTTGAAAACAATGCGGAAGCATTTGCCGACGCTATTCGCAAAATGGCAAAGGAAAAGTGCAAATCGATAAACGAAGAAACAGAGTTTATCAAAAATCAGCGAACCGAAGCATTTGAAAAGGATGCGCAGGCTCGTTGTAAGAGCAATATAAAATATGAGACGGCGAGAATCCGTTCAGACAAGAACAAGTCGGTTTCTTTGGCGAAGGAGGAGGCTAAAAAAGAGCTTTCTTCCTTGAGAAACGAGCTCACACAAAAGGTTTTTTCGGCTGCCAAAGAGCAGATCAAGAGCTTTACCGACAGCGACAAATACCTTGAATACCTTGTAAAATCCGTTGAAGAAATATATAAGGACGCTTCCGAAAGCACGGTTTATTATCTTTCGGAAAAGGACTTGAAGCACGCAGACGATATTAAAAAGGCTTTGAAAAATGACAGTTTGACATTTGAAAAAAGCCACGAAATCGTTTTGGGCGGAGTTAAGGCTCACGATAAGGAGTCGGGTTGCCTTTATGACAACTCACTTGATGTAAAATTCGACGAACAGAAAGAATGGTTCATCGAAAATTCAGGCTTGAAGATATAAGGAGGGCAATATTATGCAGGAAAATAAAATATTCGGCATTAACGGCCCTGTCGTTACCGTAAAAGGTAAGACCGACCTTGAAATGATGGAAACGGTTTATGTCGGAAATGCAGGCCTTATCGGAGAGGTAATTAAAGTTGACTCCGATTTTACCACAATTCAGGTTTATGAGGAAACTACGGGACTTAAACCCGGCGAGCCGGTTGTTTCGACAGGCTCTCCCATGAGCGTTACGCTCGGCCCCGGAATACTCGGCAATATCTTTGACGGTATCGAAAGACCGTTGCCCGAGATTGAAAAGAAATTCGGACCGTTCATCGGCAGAGGTGCAAATTTCAGCTCTCTTGACACGGAAAAGAAATATTCCGTTACCGTAAAGGCAAAGGTGGGCGACCGTCTTTCGGGCGGAGATATTTTTGCCGAATGCCCCGAAACCGATATAATCACACATAAGGCTATGGTATCGCCGTACCTTTCGGGCGAGGTAACAGAGGTTGCTCCCGACGGCGAATACACGGTAAACGATACGATTATCAAGCTTAAAACCGACTCGGGCGAGATTAAAGAACTCACTCTTTGTCAGAAATGGCCTATCCGTAACCCGAGACCGATTAAGAAAAGATTGCCTGCCGTTAAACCGCTTATCACGGGACAGAGAGTAATCGACTCCGTTTTCCCGATTGCAAAGGGCGGTGCGGCTGCTATCCCCGGCGGCTTCGGTACAGGTAAAACAATGACACAGCACCAGCTTGCTAAATGGTGCGATGCGGATATTATCATCTATGTCGGCTGCGGTGAGCGTGGTAACGAGATGACGCAGGTTTTGACAGAGTTCTCGGAGCTTATCGACCCGAAGTCACAAAAGCCGTTGCTTTCAAGAACGGTGCTTATCGCAAACACATCAAATATGCCCGTTGCGGCTCGTGAGGCTTCGATTTACACAGGCATCACGCTTGCCGAGTATTACCGTGATATGGGTTATCACACGGCTCTTATGGCTGACTCGACCTCACGTTGGGCAGAGGCTTTGCGTGAAATCTCGGGACGACTTGAGGAAATGCCTGCCGACGAAGGCTTTCCGGCTTATCTTCCCTCAAGACTTTCAGAGTTCTATGAGCGTTCGGGATATGTTGAAAACCTCAACTCCACAGAGGGCTCAATCACACTTATCGGTGCGGTTTCTCCGCAGGGTTCGGACTTCTCGGAGCCTGTTACACAGAACACAAAGAGATTTACCCGTTGCTTCTGGGCGCTTGATAAATCGCTCGCTTATGCAAGACACTATCCCGCAATCAACTGGAATTTGTCTTACAGCGAGTACATAGGCGACCTTTCGGCTTGGTTTAGGGACAATATCGCTCCCGACTTTACCGAAAAGCGTGAGGAAATCTGTTCGCTGTTACTCGAAGAAAACTCACTTATGGAGATTGTAAAGCTTATCGGCTCGGACGTTCTTCCCGACGACCAGAAGCTTATAATCGAAACGGCGAGAGTAATTAGAGTAGGCTTTTTACAGCAAAACGCTTTCCATAAGGACGACACCTTTGTTCCGCTTGAAAAGCAGTATAAAATGATGGACGCAATTCTTCATCTTTACCACCGTTCAAAAGAGGTTATCGCAAGGCAGATACCCATTTCAAAGATACTTGCGACGGGACTTTTCGACAGACTTGTTCAGATGAAGTATGACGTGCCCAATGACAAGCTTTCAATGATAGACGACTGCATCAAGGACATTGATGTTCAGCTTGATTTAATAATGAGATAGGCAGGTGAGCAGAATTGATTATTAAGCACTTAAATATTGACGAAATCAACGGCTCTCTTGTCGTATTAGATCACGTAAAGGACGCTTCCGCAGAGGAAATGGTCGAGTTAAGACTCAATGACGGAACTGTCAGGACGGGCAGAATAGTTAAGATTGACGGCGAGAGAATTACCGTTCAGGTCTTTGAGGGAACAAGAGGAATTTCTATGAGCAACGTTACAACAACGCTTATGGGAAAGACTATGGAAGTTCCGCTTTCACCCGAAATCCTCGGCAGAACACTTGACGGACTCGGAAGACCCATTGACGGACTCGGTGAGATTTATCCCGACGAAAAAAGAGACGTAAACGGCGCACCTATCAACCCTGTTTCGAGAGAATATCCGAGGAACTTCATTCAGACGGGTATTTCTTCAATCGATGCTCTTACAACTCTTATCAGAGGTCAGAAGCTTCCGATTTTCTCAGGCTCGGGTATGAAGCACAACGAGCTTGCCGTTCAGCTTGTCCGTCAGGCTACAATTTCCGACGGAGACGATTTTGCGATAGTTTTTGCCGCAATGGGCGTTAAAAACGACGTCGCTATGTACTTCCGCAATTCCTTCGAGGAAGCAAATGTTATGAACAGGGTTGTTATGCTTTTGAACCTTGCAAACGACCCGATTATTGAAAGAATTATGACTCCCAAGTGTGCGCTTACCATTGCGGAGTACCTTGCGTTTACGCTTCATAAGCACATACTTGTTATTATGACCGATATGACCTCATATTGCGAGGCATTGCGTGAGTTCTCAAGTTCAAAGGGCGAAATTCCCGGACGTAAAGGCTTCCCCGGCTATCTTTATTCGGACTTGGCTTCTCTTTATGAGCGTGCAGGTATGATTAACGGCTGTGAGGGCTCGGTTACTCAAATTCCGATTCTTACAATGCCCAACGACGATATTACGCACCCCATTCCCGACCTTACGGGTTATATCACCGAGGGACAGATAGTTCTTGACCGTGAGCTTGACTACAAGGGCATTTATCCGCCCGTCAGCGTTCTTCCGTCACTTTCACGTCTTATGAAAGACGGCATCGGCGAGGGTGCAACGAGAGAGGACCATCAGACTCTTGCAAACCAGCTTCTTGCAACTTATGCAAAGGTGCAGGACGCAAAGGCTTTGGCTTCCGTTATCGGCGAGGACGAGTTGAGCAAGGAAGATAAACTCCTTCTTAATTTCGGCAACGAGTTTGAAAAGAGATTTATCAATCAGAGCTTTACCGAGAACAGAAGCATAAACGAAACGCTTGATCTCGGTTGGGAGCTTCTTTCTGCATTGCCGAGAAATATGCTTGACCGTGTTGACGATAAGACTATCGAACAGCACTATAAGGGTGCAAAGAAATAAAATCAAAATGAAAGGGGCGTGAGTAAATGGCGCAGATTTTCCCGACAAAAGCCAACCTTATGGCAACTCAAAAATCGCTTTCTCTTGCTAAGCTCGGCTATGAGCTTATGGACAGGAAAAGAAATATCCTTGTGCGTGAAATGATGCAGTTGGTTGACGAAGCCAAAGAGGTCGAAAGCACAATTAACGAGGCGTACAAAAAGGCTTATGCTTCACTTCAAAAGGCAAATATCACGCTCGGTCGTTGCTCCGATTACGCACGCACCGTTCCGCTTGACGAAACGCTCAAGGTTGATTATAAGAGCGTTATGGGTGTTGAAATTCCGCAGATAACACTCGGTGAGCAGGATATGAAAAATTATTACGGCTTTGATACGACAAACTCATATCTTGACGAGGCTTATTTCAATTTCAACGAGGCTAAAAAGTTGAGCGTTAAGTTGGTAGAAACGCAGACTTCGATTTACCGCCTTGCCGATGCGATAAAGAAAACGCAGAAGCGAGCGAACGCACTCAACAATATTATGATACCGAAGTTTACGCAGACGGTTAAGTTCATTTCCGAAGCCTTAGACGAAAAAGAGCGTGAGGATTTCACTCGCCTCAAGGTCGTCAAGAGCACAAAGGAAAAGGCGAAGAACAAGTAATTGTATATTTAAGCAGTAAAAAAACAGGACTTCCTTGAAGTCCTGTTTTTTGTGTGTTGTTTATTATTTTTGAAGTCCTTTTGCGATTGAAATTAAATTGTCTAACTGCTCGTCGTCAAGAGACTTTGCGACGGAATAAAGCTCATTAGCCTTTGACGGATTTTCGGCTTCGGTATCAAAAAAGTCTTTAGGGGATATTTTCAGATATTCACATATATAGAAAAGTCCCGAGAGCGAGGGCATAGATTTGCCGCTTTCGATATTGTTGATATAACCCGGATTTTGCCCCATTGATAAGCTCATATCCCGTGCCGAAATTCCTTTTGCTTCACGAAGTCGAGCCAATCGCAATGAAAAATCTTTTTCTGTCATACGCTACACCGCCTTTGTAATATATTGTAGCCTACACAACAGACAAATATATTTGATTAAATCCTATAAAGATGGTAAAATAACATTTTATAGATGATATAATTCAAAATATAGTGGGTGTGGTATGATAAAAAAGACAATAACCTGTTGCTTTATCGGGCACAGAAAAATTAACAAGGATTTTGAGACGGAAACAAAATTAAAGGGTTTAATTTTTGGACTGATTGAGCAGGGGGTAACGCAATTTTTGTTTGGTGACCATTCGGAGTTTAATGATTTGTGCTATGAAATTGTAACAAAACTCAAAAAAGCCAACCCGAATATACACAGAATTCATTTCAGAACCAATTATCCCGAAGCCGACGAATACACAAAAGGCTTGTTGACTATGGGGTATGAGGAAAGTGTTTTTGCAAGTGAAATTGCTTTATCGGGAAAGGCGGTCTATGTTGAGCGTAACCGAGCTATGATTAAAGCAAGCGATATATGCGTTTTTTATTGCAATAAAAGTGAATTTGTTAGTTCAAAGTCAAGCAAAAGAAAAAGCGGAACAAAGCTTGCGTATGATTATGCAGTATCGCATAATAAGAAAATATATAATTTGTATGAGGGAAATTGTAAGATAAAAAAGGATAGCACGGAGTGAAAATATATATCATAACGTAGGGACAACCCTTGCGGTTGTCTGTGAAAGGCTCCCTTGTAAAGGGAGCTGTCGTTTTTTTGGAACAAAAAAATGACT
>OHEJ01000884.1_pt1 | contig 9867 bp, 10 predicted proteins | sample 1567261 | NCBI WGS metagenome assembly OHEJ01 (sample SAMEA3879550, study PRJEB24766) | human gut metagenome | biome: human-associated habitat; feature: feces | place: USA | collected 1985/1987 | reverse complement strand
CCTGCGCCCAGGCGCGGGCTTTTCTCGAAGCCGGGGCAAAAAACCTCCACGTCGTTGATTTGGACGGCGCAAAGGACGGAACCCTTTCCAATTACGACACCATCGCCGCGCTGGCAAAGCAGGGCGGCCTGTATATCGAAGTAGGCGGCGGTATCCGCACCGAAGAGCGCATTGAAAAATACCTCTCTTTGGGCGTGGGCCGGTGCATCCTCGGCAGTGTGGCCGTGACGAACTTTGACTTTACGGCCCGGATGCTGAAAAAGTACGGCGACAAAATTGCCGTGGGCGTGGACGCCAGGGACGGCTATGTGGCAATCCACGGCTGGAAGGACGTCAGCGCTGAGCCGGGCGTGGCCTTCTGTCAGCGTCTGGCTGAGGCTGGATGCAAGGCCATCATCTACACCGACATTGCCTGCGACGGCGCGATGAAAGGCACCAACCTCGCCCTCTACCGCCAGCTTGCAAAAGAAGTGCCGGGCGTGGCCATCACGGCCAGCGGCGGTATTTCCTCGGAAAAGGAGCTGCTGGAACTGGAAGAGATGGGGACTGCCGCCGCCATCCTCGGCAAGAGCCTGTACACCGGTGCGCTGGACCTTGGGCGCTGCGTCGCGCTGGTGCAGAAGTAAGGAGCAAGACCATGATAACAAAACGCATCATCCCCTGTCTGGACGTCCGGAACGGACGGGTCGTCAAGGGAACGAACTTCGAGGGCATCAAGGATGTGGCCGACCCGGTGGAGATGGCCCGGATGTACAACGCGGCGGGTGCGGACGAGCTGGTGTTCTACGACATCACGGCCAGCGCCGAGGGCCGCGCCCTCTTCACCGACATCCTCACCCGGGTGGCCAGCGAGATCTTCATCCCCCTCACGGTGGGCGGCGGCGTCAACACGCTGGACGATTTCGACCGGGTGCTCAAGTGTGGTGCCGATAAAGTCAGCGTCAACTCGGGCGCACTGAGAGACCCCGGCCTCATCCCGGCGGCGGCCAAGCGGTACGGCGACCAGTGCGTGGTCCTCTCCGCCGACGTCAAGCGGATGGACGGCCAGTTCCGCGTCTTTGCCAAGGGCGGGCGCGAAGACACTGGCCGGGATGCGCTGGAATGGATAAAATGGTGTGTGGACAACGGTGCAGGCGAAGTGTGTCTCAACAGCATCGACACCGACGGCGTCCGGAACGGCTTCGACCTCGAGATGCTGGACGCCGTGGCGGCCCGGGTGAACGTCCCCATCATCGCCAGCGGCGGCGCGGGCAAAAAGGAAGACTTCCTCGAGCTGTTCCATCATAAAGGCATCGACGCGGGCCTTGCGGCGGGCATCTTCCACCAGAAGCTGCTCACCATCCGGGAGCTAAAGGAATACTTAAACGAAAATGGCGTGGAAATGCGGCTCTGAGCCCTTGCGTTTGCTCGCCGAATACGCTAAACTATAGCTGTCCCCCTGCGGGGAAGGAGAAACATTATGGATCTGAAATTTGACGAAAAGGGCCTCATCCCTGCCATCGTGCAGGACCACTACACCAAAGAGGTGCTGACCCTCGCCTACATGAACGCCGAGACGCTGGCGCTGACCATCGCGGAGGGCCGGACGGTGTTCTGGAGCCGCAGCCGTCAGGAGATCTGGCGCAAGGGCGAGACCAGCGGCAACGTCCAGCGTGTGGTGTCCATCACCGCCGACTGCGACGCCGACGCGCTGGTGGTGGAGGTCGTCAAGAGCGGCCCCGCCTGCCATACCGGTGCCGAGAGCTGCTTTTTCAATGAAGTGTATGTTTCCCCGGAGCTGAAGCAGTTCAGCTGGCAGGGGCTGTATGACCTCATCAAGGGCCGCAAGACCAGCCCCAAAGAGGGCAGCTACACCACCTATCTGTTCGAGAAGGGCAAAGAAAAGATCCTCAAGAAGGTGGGCGAAGAGTGTACTGAGGTCATCATCGCGGGCGAAAAGGAAGACAAGGCCGAGACGGTCTACGAGATCAGCGATTTGGCATACCATGTGCTGGTGCTGATGGTGCAGGCCGGCATCACGGTGGAGGACATCACCCGCGAGCTGGAAAAACGACACGTTATCGACCACAAGGTCAAACAGGAAAGGATGCAGTGATTCACTATGGCAGATTATAAGAAGTCCAGTGTCCATTGTCACTCGACGATGTGCGACGGCAAAAACACCTTGCAGGAGATGGCCTCCGCTGCGTGTGCGCAGGGGCTGACCACACTGGGCTTCACGGGCCATAGCTATACCCAGCGCGACCGTGAATACTGCATGAGCCCCAGCCGCACGGCCCAGTATAAGGCCACCATTGCCAAGCTCAAGACCGAGTACAAGGGCAAGGTGGACATCCTCTGCGGCATCGAGTGGGACCTGCTGAGCGAGGACAAGCGCACCGGCTACGACTACTGGATCGGTTCTGCGCACCACCTCTACGGCAAGAACACCGGCAAATACTACGAGATCGACTTCCGTCCCCAGGATCTCCACGACTGCATCTACGACGACTTCGACGGCGACCCTCTGGCCGCTGTGGAAGCATACTTCGCCGAGGTGGAGAAGGTGGCGGCCATGGGCCCCGACATCCTCGCCCACATCGACCTCATCAAGAAGCTGAATGCTGCCGGTGAGTTCTTCGACGAAGAGTCGCCCCGCTATAAGGCCGCAGCCCTCAAGGCGCTGAATGCTGCCAAAGAGCACGGCTGCCTGCTGGAAGTGAACACCGGCGGCGTCTACCGCGGCTACCGCAAGGACTTCTACCCCGGCGCATGGCTTCTGGGCGAGTGGCAGAAGATGGGCGGCAAGGTCATCATCACCTCCGACGCCCACGATGTGGACAGCCTGACCTTCGGCTTCGACGAGGCTGCTGCCGCCGTCAAGGCCGCAGGCTTCAAGAGTGTGGAAGTGCTGACCGTCAACGGCTTCGAGACGCAGGAGCTGTAACGATCTGAAAATATTGAAAAGGGCTGTTGTACAGCGGAATCAACCTCTCCGTCAGCGCTGACGGAGAGGTCGTACCTGTACAGCAGCTCCTTTTTGTGACTATGGAGGAACGCTTATGCCCCAGTCCCCCGCGAAAAAATCATTCTTCAACCGGAACGTCGATTTGATGAACGGCCCCATCTTCAAGAGCCTGTTCATCTTTATGCTGCCCATTCTGGTGTCGTGCCTCTTCCAGCAGCTCTATAATACCGTGGATACCATGATCGTCGGCAATGTGCTGGGCGATACCGCCCTTGCCGCCATTGGCGCCTGCGGGGCTATCTACGAGCTTCTGGTTGGATTTGGCATCGGTATCGGCAACGGCCTCGCCATCGTCGCAGCGCGCGCCTACGGGGCCGGAGACGATGACCAGCTCAAACAGACCGTGGCGGGTTCCATCGTCATCGGCATCATCGCGTCGGCGGTCATCACGCTGGCGGGTGCGGCGGGCCTGCATCCGCTGCTGGAACTGCTGGACACCCCGGCGGAAATTTTAGAGGACGCCTACGGCTATATCATCATCATCGACTTCGGCGTCATCGTCATGTTTGCCTATAACCTCTGCGCCGGCCTGCTGCGGGCCATCGGCAACAGCTTCATGCCGCTGGTCTTCCTCATCCTCTCGTCGGTGCTCAACGTCATTCTCGACCTCTGGTTCATCGCTGCGCTGGGCATGGGCGTGGCCGGTGCCGGTGTGGCGACGGTCATCTCTCAGGGCGTATCGGTGGCGCTCTGCATCCTGTATGTTTTCCGCAGCGCCCGGCTGCTCCTGCCTGAGAAAAAGCACTTCCATGTGGAGAGCCGCCTCTATTGGGAGCTGTTCAGCCAGAGCATCTCCATGGGCCTCATGAGCAGCATCGTCTCGGCGGGCTCCGTCGTTTTGCAGTACGGCATCAATGGCCTCGGTACGCTGGTCATCGCGGGCCACACCGCGGCCCGAAAGCTCTTCGCTTTTACGGATATGCCCCTGACGGCGATGGCCTCTGCCTGCTCGACCTACGTCTCCCAGAACTACGGCGCGAACCATCCCGACCGCGTCCGCCGCGGAATGCGGGACATCTATTTCTACGGTGTCGTGGTGGCTGTGACGGCTATCCTGCTTATGAGTGTGGGTGCAGAGTGGATGGTGAAACTGGTGTCCGGCTCTTCGGAACCGGTGGTGCTGGAAAACGGCGTGCGGTATCTGGTCTGGAACGCACCCTTCTACGCCGTGCTGGGAATGCTGCTCTCCACCCGCTACGCTCTGCAGAGCATGGGCGAGAAGGTGCTGCCCCTGCTGTCCAGCGTCATCGAGTTTCTGGGCAAGATCGTCTTCGTCCTGCTCTTCATCCCCCGCTTTGAGTATAACGCGGTCATCCTCTGCGAGCCGGTCATCTGGTGCTTCATGACCATAGAACTGCTTATAGCATACCGGCATAATTCCTTCGTGTTTCCGAAGATGAAAAAATAAAAACAACGAGGCCTTGCGTTCGCAAAGCCTTGTTGTTTTTTGTCAGAAAATATGTTATCATGAAACTGCCGCTTTTGGCGGCGGGGCGCTGTGCCACAAACGCAGGCGGCTTTCTCCTTACCGGCACCTGAGTGCGCCGGGCAAGGCGATTTTCTTGGATTCTCGCTCCCCTGCACGCTCAAGGGCGGAAAGGGGGGATGCACCATGACGTTTGAACAGGTCGTATTATTGCTTTCACTTCTCGGTGGAGCAATTTTTGTGACGTTTCAAATCACATGGACTGTTTCTCACAGTAATGATAAAGACAAGAAAAAATGACCGCCTGACTCTCTACATCTGTGCGGTCATTTTTTCTTGATCCACTAAAGTAAGGAGCAAGCCGTTTGCAGGCTGGCGCCTTTCTTATTTGTAGTATAATCATTTTTCAAATGGCTGTCAAGGGCAATAAAATGCCTTTGACGGCTCTTTTTTATAATAGAACTCCCCGCCATGCAGCTGCACAGCGGGGAGAAAGAGGGAGGAAAATTTCAGATTCAGAGGGCCGAATAGCCGAAGCTGTTCACCAGCGCGTCGATGTGCTGGCCGGCCTTGCACATGGGGCAGTCGCGGCTGTCGAAGCTGGCGTAGTCGGGCAGGCTGGAGGGGTCGAAGATGGAGGTGACCGGGATGCCCAGACACTCGTGGGTGGTGGCGAAGATGGCCGACAGGCCCGCTACGGTGCCGCCGTAGTAGTTGACCGCCTCGATGGCCGCCTGCACGGTGTAGCCGGTGGTGATGGAGGCCGACAGGATGAGGACGTGCTTGCCCCTGACCATCGGGGCGAGATTGTCGCGGAGGATGATCTGGCTGCCGCTGGTGTACTCGGGGGTGATGACGTAGATGGTCTGGTGGGCATTCATGTTGGCAAAGCCGTCTTTGGTCAGCTCGTTGGCCAGACAGGTGCCGATGACCTGTGTGCCGTCCAGACAGAGCACGGTGTCCACGATGGTGCTGTGCTGATAGGCAGCCACCAGCTCCTTGGCGACAGCCTTCGCCTCCGAGAGGCGGGCTTTCTGGGTGGTGACGTCGATGTAGTAGTTGATGTGGCTGTGGCTGGTGGCGAAGTGGCCCTTTGCCACGCGCAGGAACAGACTGCTCTTGTTGGTGGGAAGCTTTACCATATTGATCATAACTGCACACTCCTGTTCTTGTGAAATCAGGCAGGACGCCCATCCCTCAAAAGGAAACAGCGCGGCGGCACATCTGTCCGGCCGCTGCGCTCCCCGGTTGGTATGCTCTTATTGTAGCAGGAAAAGCACCTTATGCACAAGACACAAAACTACTAAAAATCTTAGTCTGCGTTTTGGCAGAATGACGGAGAGGTGCAAATAAAAACGCCCAAGGCGTGAGCCTTGGGCGCTGAGCATTTTTATGATAAGAAAATCACTTCAGGTAGTCGGGAGTAGCAGCGCTGTTAACAGTCATCTTCCAAGTGCAGAAAGCACGGGTGTAAGCCTGAGTACCCTCGCTTGCCTGAGGACGGGGCCAGAACTTGACCTGGATGGTATCGCCATCAGCGACGCTGATGTTCGTAACCTTCAATTCGGTTTCCAGAGTCTCGTCTTTTTCCAGATAGTTGTCGCTCTTGCTCAGAGAAACACCGCCAGTGCCGTCGGTGTTATTAGCATGATAAGTCGTGACCGTCTTGCTGCTATCTTTGGGAGTGACCTCGACCTGGAAGTTTGCAGGACCGATAGGCAGACCAAGCTTGGAGGTGCCTTTCAGATTGAATTTGCAGGTCAGAGTCTTATCTGCTGCCGTGGCGGTGGGAGCGGAATCCAGTTTGGCACTCTCAAGTTTGAAAGCACCCATCAGCTTCAGGGTGCTGCCGATTTTACCGGTCTTCTGGTACTCATCCTCACCACAGCCAACGAGCAGGCTGGAACCAGCCACAGCCACAGCAGCGGCGGCGCTGTACTTCAGGAAAGAGCGGCGGTTGAATTCTAAGGACATGATCGTTCCTCCTTTATGTAGAAACACAGAAATCATTGTACTGCCCCGAAGGGCGTCTTGCCTATACAATAGGCGAAAAATGAGCAGATGTCAATGCTTTTCGCAAAAATTTTGTGGGGAAGCTCTGCCCTTTATGACGGAATTTCGTCTCGGAAAAATGCCTCAGGCCTGCGTCAGGTCAGAAGAGTTCAGAGAGAAGGTGAGGCTCTTGTTTGCCACGAAGGTCGGGGTGAAGGTGACGCTCAGCTTCTGCCAGCCGGTGGGGACGCAGCAGATCAGCTGGATGTAGCCTGCGCCCTGCGGGGGCAGATTGGTGGACTCGGAGAAGCTCTGAGCGGCGGCATCATAGAGCTGGATGTAAGCGCCGACCTCGGCCTCAGCGCCGTCGCAGACAGCGGTGAAATCGGTGGTGGAGGCGGCCAGTGCGTGGAAGTACTGACGGGCGACATCAAGCTTGGTAGCCTCATCATTCAGCGGATAGGCGGCATCCAGTTCGGCGAGGTTCTGTGCGCCGATCTCAAACGTGGTAGCGCCGGAGCGGTTCACAGCGGTGACGAGCACAGCGACATACTCGTGGTCGGGCAGGTCGGGAGTGTTGGTCATGGTAAAGACGCTGGTGAGCTGGACGCCCAGATTGTTCCAGTTGCTGACCTTGTCGCCGACCTTGACTTCGATGGCGTTACTGGTGCTGGAACCGCAGCCGCCCAACATGGCAGCAGCGCCCAGAGCTGCTGCGGAGGCACCGGTACACTTGAGGAAGGTGCGGCGGGAAATTTTATTGGACATGGATGTGTCCCTCCTTGAATTCGCTTTATTATGAAGTACGATGAAAATGTTCTATCTTGTTTATAACATCTTTTGCACGCAGATGCAAGCAAAAAACGGCAGAATTTACACTAGTTTCACAGAGACTTAAGTGCGGTCCTCTCCGGTCAGTTCCCGGGCGCGGGTCTCGCTGGTCTTGACCAGATTGAGCAGGCTGGGAGTATACAGCGGGTATTCCCGGGTCAGGCTCTCGGTGGTCATGGCGAGGCAGGACGGGTCGGCCACGCCCTCGCCGCCGGGCAGCGCTTCGCCGGCCAGCAGGGCCTCCACATTGGCCTGAGCCGAGTGCATCACAGCGTCGGAGTAGCCGGGCCAGCGCCGGGCGTCCACGCTGAACATGCTGGGGGCATTGTGGGACTCGGCGGAATAGAGCAGACGGAACATCTTGGCCACGGCGGTCATCAGGTAGGCGCTCACCTCGGTGGTCAGGGCCTTGCTGTGGCACTCGCCTATCTTGGCGTAGAGCACGTTCAGGCTGTTGGAGATGAGCTTTTTGTTCATCGTGGGCAGGACGCTGCCGTGGTAGATGTTGTCCTTCATCTTGTCGGGGTTGGGGATGTCCTCTGCCGAGAGCATCATGCCGTTGCGCTCTGCCGAGCGGCCCAGCAGATAGTCGCAGGAAACATTATAATAGTCTGCCACCCGTACCACAAAATCCAGGCCGCACTCCCGGATGCCTTTTTCGTAGTGGGAAAGCAGGGCCTGTGAAACGCCCAGATCCTCTGCCGCCTGTTTCTGGGTGATGCCGCGCTCCTTGCGCAGCAGTTTGATGATACGATTGAACTCCATGATGTTTGGCTCCTCAGATAAAAATAGGACTTCCTTGATTTTTGGTTTACAGCACGTTGATTATACACAATGGAAAACGACTTGTAAAGCGAAAAAGTGACGGTTTTTCCGCCGGAAATTCGGCGTTTTTGTCAAAGGGGTTGCTCTTTCTACCATATCTATGTTAAAATAAACCTTACCGGCATATATTTAGTGTCTGATGGTGCCGGAAAAATCAGCAGAAAAGCAAGATTTGTGCGAATCAGCACAGGAATAGATAGCTCATAAGAGGTGTTTTTACATGAAAACCTTTAAGCTCCATCTCATCCGCCACGGCCTGACTTCCGGCAACTTACAGGGCCTTTACATCGGCAGCGGCACGGACATCCCCCTGTGTGACGAGGGCCGCGCCCAGCTGGCCGAGCTGAAAGAGCGGTTCGAGTATCCGCAGGTGGATACCGTCTTCTCTTCCCCGCTCATGCGCGCCGTGGAGACGGCCAACATCCTGTTCCCGAATGCGACCCACCAGTTCTCGGTGCATGACCTGCGGGAGGCCGGTTTCGGCGTCTTTGAGAACCATCCTGTCAAGGAGCTGGTGAAGAACGAGGACTTCAAGAAGTGGATCACCCCGGGCTCCGGCTTTGTGCCGGAGGGCGCAGAGCCCACGGAGCAGTTCCACGCCCGCTGCTCGGAGACGCTGCTCAAGCTGTTCGAGTATATGATCCGGATGGATGTCACCGAGGCCGCCTGCGTGACCCACGGCGGCGTCATCATGAGTATGCTGAGCCAGCGCGCCCTCCCCTCCCGCCATCCCGAGCAGTGGATGGCCGACCCCGGCTGCGGCTACACCGTCCAGACCGACGTTCAGCTCTGGATGCGCGACCGTCTGGTGGAGGCCATCGACATCGTCCCCTTTGGCTATGCCGACACCCTGCGGGGTCAGGCCGAAGCCGAGGAGAATGAAGCATTCGAATAAGAAAGAACGCTCTGCCGCCCTGCGATTTTGCCGCCGGGCGGCATTTTTGTACTCTTTTGGTACAAAATCAGCAAAGAAAACGCAAAACCTGCGGCAGAACGCTTTCAAACCCTTGACAGGGGGCAAAGAAACCGATACTCTATAAAGTGAATGATTTTTCTCGCTGCAAGGAGGAGTCCCCGATGTCTCAGTCTCTTTCCCGCCGGTCGTTCCTGAAATGCGCCGGTTCGGGCGCGGTCAGTCTGGCCGCTGCCCTGCTCACAGGCGTTTCGGTGGCTGCGGCACAGCCCCGCGTGATGGGCCAGCCTGCCCTGCTGGACGGCAAGGCGGCGGTGGAGCTGCTGGGCTATGCGCCCGCACCCGGGCTGGGCGGCGTGTTGGTCTATCTCTCGGTGGAGAACCTCTCGGCCCGCACCCTGCCGGTGGGCGCAAGCTACCTCCACAGCCGGGATGTCTCGACCCTGAAGGAGCTTTACAGTCTGGACAGCGGCGTGACCGCCCGCTGCGGAGGCGAGAGCGTCCCCTGCGGCAGCTTTGCGGCACCGCTCTACGCGGAGAACGCCGCCGATGCCTCGGCCTTTACGCTCAACCTCGCCGCCGGGCGCGGCGCGATGCTCCACTGCTTCTGCGCTGTCCCGGAGGATTGGGAGGCGCTGGAGCTGAGCTATCGCCCCGCCTTTGCCGCCGGACAGCCGGTGGAGTTCGTGGTGCGCCGGGACGTCGACGCCGTCCGCCTCGGACCGGTGCCGGCGACGCCGGCGGAAGTCGGAAGCGTAGTGGATTTATAAACGGCTTCGCGCGCCGGTGGCGCGGGGTAAGATTGCTTTTGCATTGGGGCTAAGTTCTCTTTTGCGCACCAAAAGAGAACCAGAAATGGTTCTCGCGCCTGTG
>OHEJ01000875.1_pt1 | contig 9958 bp, 8 predicted proteins | sample 1567261 | NCBI WGS metagenome assembly OHEJ01 (sample SAMEA3879550, study PRJEB24766) | human gut metagenome | biome: human-associated habitat; feature: feces | place: USA | collected 1985/1987 | reverse complement strand
TGCCTGTGACATAAGTCTTGCGTGCAGACCTACATGGCTGTCACCCATTTCGCCCTCAATCTCAGCCTTTGGAACAAGAGCGGCAACGGAGTCGATTACGATAACATCAATCGCACCGCTTCGGATGAGCGCCTCTGCAATTTCAAGAGCGTCTTCACCCGTGTCGGGTTGTGAAACGAGAAGTGAATCAACATCAACACCGAGAGCCGCCGCATATGTCGGATCGAGTGCATGCTCAACATCAATAAATGCTACATTGCCGCCGTTTTTCTGTCCCTCTGCAATGCAGTGGAGAGAAAGTGTTGTTTTACCCGAAGATTCAGGTCCGTAAATCTCAACAATTCTTCCGCGGGGAAGTCCGCCGATTCCGAGTGCAATATCAAGCGAAAGCGAACCTGTTGAGATGTGTTCAATGTTCATATGTTTATTTTCGCCAAGACGCATTACAGCACCCTTGCCGAACTGTTTTTCAATTTGTGTGAGCGCAGTTTCAAGCGCTTTGTTTTTATCTACTGCCATTTCATATACCTCCGTACTCCGCAAAGGGAGCTGATGTTTTTCGGTCTGTAACATAACCGTCACTTCATCGGCGATTATGTTCGCACTAAGATTATAAAATATGTGAGGGGAAAATGCAATAATTTGGCGGTAATTTTATCGAACAAAATTTCTAAAATCAGAGCAAAGTCCCAATAATCGCCCTCTGCACACCGCCAAAGTCAAGCGAAATTTTAAAATCCGAAAAGCCTTGTTCAGTCATAAGTGCCTTTACTGCGTCAGCCTGACCTTCTCCAAGTTCAAATGCAAGCGCACCGCCTTTTTTGAGTTTTCTGCTCCAACGGTTCACTATTTCACGGTAAAAATCGTAACCGTCCTCGCCGCCATCAAGTGCAAGTCTTGGTTCAAGCCGAACTTCTTTTTGAAGTGTTTCGATGTCTGCTGATTTTATATAAGGCGGATTTGAAACAATGAGGTCAAGCTCACCGTCTGCAAATGTTTCGCAGATTTCGAGAGCGTCAGCCATAACAGGCTTTACTGACGAATTGTTTCCTTTTACATTTGTTTCAAGATATGAAAAAGCGGTTTCGTCAATTTCAACTGCCGTAACTTCTGCACCCGAAATTTTATCAAGTGCCACGGCAATTGCACCGCTGCCCGAACAGAGGTCAACCGTTTTTTTGTCGGTTCTGTTTTCGAGAAAATCAATGCAAAGATTGACAACCACTTCCGTGTCATCACGGGGAATGAGCACGCCTCTGCCTACCTTAAAATCGAATCCCATAAAGCTCCATTCGCCGAGAATATACTGCAACGGCTCGCCTGAAATTCGTTTTTCTATAAATTTTAAAAAGTTATGTGAACAGTTTTCATCGGCTTTATCAGTTTTGTGCATGATAAAGCCGATTCTGTCAAGCGAAAAAGCCTTTTGTAAAAGACTTTGCGCCTCAAATTTTGAATTTTCAATATTATTATTCTCAAGCAGTTTAAGTCCGCTTTGATAAATTTCGTTTACAGTCATTACTTGCTTACAATGTCCGAGCCGTCCTCGGGGATAACAGCCTTGATAGCCTCAATTGCAACTTCAATCATAGTGTCGTCAGGCTCTTTTGTTGTGATGTGCTGTAACCAAAGTCCCGGTGCGGAGATTATTCTTGTGAAAATATTGTCATATCTTCCCGCAAGCTTTATAAGCTCGTATGCTATCGATGCTTCGGGGATAAGCAGTACAAGCTGCATCAGCAGTCTTATACCGATGTTTTTCCACGGCAGGAACATTCCGACGATTATGCTTATAAGAATGACTATCATTATGAAGCTCGTTCCGCAGCGTGGGTGGAAGCGGCACATCGGGCGGATATTTTCCACCGTAAGCTCTTTCTGCGCCTCATAGCAGGCGATGGTCTTATGCTCTGCGCCGTGATACATAAAGGTCGTGTGCATCGAATCCGTGAGCGAGATAACATAGAAATATCCGATGAGGAGCGCAAGCTTTATCACGCCCTCTGCAACTGTTCTTCCCCAGTCGGGAACGCCTGCGCTCAGCAGAAGCTTTGATATAAGCATCGGCAGGAATTTGAACAGCAGCACGCAAAGCACCATTGCAAGCACTATCGAAATAATCATTATAACGTTGACAAGCTTATCGCCGAATTTTTCTTCGAGCCATTTCTCAAACTTTGAGGGTTCTTCCTCCGTATCGTCCTCGGTCATCTGCTTTTCGGCGGACTTCATCGTGCAGCGAATGCCCTCTGCCATAGTTTCGGCGAAGTTGAAGCAGCCTCGGATAAAGGGTGCTTTCTTGTACCACGGTGCCTGCTTGCCGTTCTTTATCTCCCAAGTCTCAACGTCTATCGAGCCGTCGGGGAGTCTGCAAGCCATTGCCGCAATGCCGATACCTCTCATCATAATGCCCTCGATAAGAGCCTGACCGCCTATCTTGGACTTGAATTTTTCTTCCTTATTCTGTTTACTCATTTTAGAATTTTTCCTTTCGGGGATAATGCATTTAATTTACCTTTATCGGGAGGATTATGCGGACTGTCGTACCCTGACCCTCTTCGCTGAGAATGTCGAGCCTGCCGCCGTGCATGGTGACGATCTCGTCCGCAACGGCAAGACCTATTCCCGAACCTCGGCGTGTGTAGTTCGCCTTGTAGAATTTCGTCTTGACCTTTGCAAGATCCTCCTTGCTTATTCCGCAGCCCGTGTCGGAAACATCCACAACGATGTGCGAAGCGTCCGCCATTTCAGCCTGAACGGAAACAAGTCCGCCCTTGTCGGAATATTTTATAGCATTGTCGATGATGTTTATGAAAACCTGACGGATACGGTTCTTGTCGCCGATGATGAACGGGAGCATATCGGGTTCGTCATATTTTAGCGTGATGCCTGCCTTCTTTGCGCTTTCGCCGTAGATAAGCACCGCATCGCCAAGCTCCGCAAGAACGTCCATAGTCTCTTTCTGGAGAGTGAACTTGCCGTTCTGCATACGGGAGAAGTCGAGCAGCTCCTCGACCATTCGTGCAAGGCGCTCCGTTTCAAGGTCGATGACCCTCATTCCCTTTGCAACGGTCGCACTGTCCTCGGGCATACTTGCTATCGTTTCCGACCAGCCCTTTATAGCAGTGAGCGGAGTGCGGAGTTCGTGCGAAACGCTTGAGATGAACTCGTTTTTCAGCTTTTCGGAATTTGCAAGCTCCTTTGCCATGTGGTTTATCGTGTCGCAAAGCTCGCCTATCTCGTCGTCGTTTTTCTTGCGTATTCTTACGGAGAAGTCGCCCTTTGCGTAACGCCTTGCGGTCGCACTTATCTGCCGCACGGGGATAACGATCGACTTAACGAAATACATTCCCGAGAAAAATGTCAGTATCAGCACCGCAGCGCATATCGCCGCAACGATAAGGAACAGCATAAAAAGCTGTCTGTCTATCCTTTTCATCGATGAAGCGACCCTTACCGCAATATAGCCTGCATCATTGTCGGGGAGCAGGATACTCAGTGCCATCATCTTTTCGCCGCTGACTGTTCTTCCCACGAAATAGCCCGTCTCGCCCGATGAAACAGCGTCCTTGTAGTCGGTCATAGGGTCTTCCACAGTCGGAACGAAGCCCGATGATGTGAGGACAACGTTGCCGTTTTTGCCGATTATCATAAGCTCGGTGCGGTTTCTGTCCGCCCAGTTCTCGACAACGGAGCGTGTTTCCGCCGTGAAGCTCGTTGCAGGGTCGTTGTAGGAATTCTGCAGAATGCTCGATACCATATTCATTCTCGATGAAAGGTACTGGCGGGCGGAATTATAGTAAAAGCTGTGGAGAAATACCGTGCTTGCGAGCGTTACCGTCAGCAGGACGATAAATATCAAGCCGATATTGTTGACTATCCAGCGGCGTGTTATGTTGTTTCGCCTTGTGATCTTTTTACTTTCCAAAGCGGTCTTCCTCCGTATCAGTCGCCTGCTGTCCACTTGTAGCCGAAGCCCCAGATCGTGGATATATACTTCGGATTGGAAGGCTCGTCCTCTATTTTCATACGGATTCTTCTTATATTAACGTCAACTATCTTATCATCGCCGAAGTAGTTGTCGCCCCATATATGCGTGAGTATGCTCGAACGGTCGAGAGCCGTTTTCTGATTGTTGAGGAAGTATTCAAGTATCTGATATTCGACCTGCGTAAGCTCTATCGGAACGCCGTTTTTGGAAACGGTCCTGCTCTTTAAGTCAAGCTCGAACGGACCCGAAACTATTGTCGAGGAATCCTCCTCTTCACGAACCATAGACATACTTACACGGCGGTAGATAGCGTCTATTCTCGCAGTAAGCTCGGACGGGGAGAACGGCTTTGTCATATAGTCGTCAGCACCGAGCATAAGTCCGCTCACCTTGTCCATCTCCTGCGTTTTTGCGGAAAGCATTATAATGCCGAGGGTGCTGCTCTTTTTGCGCAGAGCTTTGCAGACCTGAAAGCCGTCGATACCCGGCATCATTATATCAAGCAGTGCGATATCGAAGTTTCCGTTTTCCTCGTCAAAAACACGGAGAGCCTCCTCGCCGCAGTTGACATCGACCACATCATAGCCTGCACGGTTGAGATTTATAACGACGAAGTCACGGATAACGTCCTCGTCCTCGCACACAAGAATACGTTTCATAGCATTTTCCTCCTTTTTATGGCATAATATAAAAATTGTTTACGATCTCGGCTGTTGTCGGCGTGAGAGGCTCGTCCGAAGCCTCGGGGAGCTTGTAGAAATAGTGCATATTGTCCCTGCTTTTGAGCCAGATATAGCCGTTTTCGGATTTTTCGTCATAATAATCGGCTGTAACGGCGGAAAGCCGCAGAAGCTCGGTGTCAGAGTTCAGCAGATCGGCGAAATACTTGTAAAAAACGATATCGCCGTTGTGGCTGTCTCTTTTTATCGTTACAAGTCCGTCCCAGCGTCCCGGGAGGACGAAGCAGAAGCTTTTTTCGATGTCATAATAGCTCGAATACTTCTTGTTTATCGTAAAATTTGAGTAAACGTTCCAGTTTGTCGCAATGAAGCTGTCACGGTCGTCCTGATCATAGCCGGGGAAATAGGAAAGCGTCGGTATCTCGGTTATGCCGTCAAGGTCGATATCCGCAGAATAGTAGCCCTTGCTGCGTGTGGTGTCGCTTATCATCTGCCGTTCGTCAAGATAGAGCGGATTGCGGAGTGTGTCGCCGACGAGGTAGATTATCTCGGTCGAAAGCTGTCCTCCCGCAATTTCATCGATGAACACCGCAGGCGTGTTTTCGCCGACGTTCCCGAGAACGACTCCCACAAAGTCGGAAGCCTTGTCATTGAGCGCAACAGTGTCTTTTTTCACGACCTGCGTTCCCGTGTCGGTAATAACGGAGAAGTCAGCCTTTCTGCCAATGTTCTCGTTGTTGGAGCGGATGATGCAAAGTCCGTCCTCGCCGTCACCGTTAAGGTCGTAGATGAAGAAAGAGGAATAGCTGTCGGAGTATTTTTCGCTCACAACGCCGTTGTTGTAGCCGTAGACCTTTAACATTTTGTCGCTGCCCGATTCACCGAAGCCGATAATGATGCTTGTCCTGTCAGCCTTGCCTATCGAAGCTATCTGCACTCGGTCGATGCTTGAGCCGCTTCCCGGAATGTCGCATACCGACTGCCATTTCCCGTCTTCGTCCTTGTCGAGAATGTTTATCCTGAGCTGTTCACGGGTGCTGTAAAAAACGATAGCCTCGTCCTCGCCGCTCCCGTCGATATCATCGAGGATAAAGGCAGAACGCCTTGCGCCCGAACGGGGATACTGGAGAACGATGTCCTCACCCGTTCTTTTGATAAGCGCAGAATAGATATCCTCCTGCTCCTCATACAGCACAGGCGGCGAAAGAAGATTTTCCGCCGAGCCGCCGAGCGTACAGCCCGTGAGCATTGCCGCAGCAGCGATCGCAAGTATTCCAAACCTTTTCATTGCGGGGCGTAGTCTCCTTTCGTTCGGTATAAAAAACGGGGCGTTCAATGCGGTTTTTCAGCCGCTTGAAAACACCCCGTAAATAGTATCATTCGTCGATAGTTTCCATCTTGGAATTGCCTTCGGTCTGAAGTCCTGTCCAGCGGCGCTTGCCCGTGAGGTTGAGCTTGGGCATTACTCTGTAAACATAGGTGCTCCAGAATACAGCAACGATAGTAGCCGTTACAAAGATGATACCGACATCGGTCGCATCGGGAGAAAGCATACCTTCTCTTACGGAGTAGTCGGTAAGGAAGAACATTGCATATCTCGGGAGCGTTGAAACAGCGGCAACTATCGAAGCCGCATAGCCGAAGAGTATCATATAGTATCTCGTTCTCTTCTTCTCAAAGCCGCAGAAAAATCTTACAAAATTGAGGAAGAAAAGTGCGGAGAAAACATTCGTCATAAGGATATAGCATTTTTCGGAGTATGGTCCGATGACCTGATAGGTCGTGATAAGGTCAAAGGTCTGAATGAGCTTCCATACGGGGAAAAGTGTGATGAAAGCGCACTGTCCCTTGGTTATGCCCTCGCCCTTGAAAATGCTTATGCCCGTTGAGATGAAGGTGAAGCAGAGAACTATCATAAAAATATAATTCGTCCACTGCATTCCTGTGATGTTCGCAAATGCGCTGACGGGTTCATCCTCGGTGGACATGCTCTTGTTAAGGCTTATCTGCGCTGCGAGCGGTGCAACAGTCTCATATATAAGGAGACCAGCCATAACGAACATCGAAGCGGCAGCCTTCGGGGAGACCTTTTTGTTAAGACGCTCCGCCTTCAGGCGCATCGGGTTGATAAGGATACAGGATTTGATGACCTTATCCCTCGATTCGCCGAATATCATAACGGCAAGAAGAAGCGCAAAGCCGATAAGGATAACAGCCATTGTAAGATTGAAGCCCTGCTCGATGTATGTTCCCTTTGCGAAATTCATATTGTTCTTGAGCTGAAAAATTCTGCATATTACCGCAAGCACAAGGGTGACTGCATAGATCACAACAGAGAATTTTTTGTCAAGGAAAACCTTTTTCTTTTTGTATGGAGTAACCTGTTTCTCGCTCATGTCAACTTCTCCTTTTTGATAAATAAATATTCATCTTTGAATAATGTTATACTATTTTGTTTTATCTCTTATCGATGGAACAATATTCCCTTCTCTTTGCGATAGCCTTGTAAGCAGGACGGATTATCCTGTTGCCCGTTGTGAGCTCCTCAATTCTGTGAGCTGCCCAGCCTGCAATTCTTGCGACCGCAAACATCGGCGTGTTGAGTTCGACAGGGATCTTGAGCATACGGTAAACAAGTCCCGAATAAAGGTCAACGTTTGCGCACATCGCCTTGCTGCTGCCCTTTATCTCGGCAAAGACCTGCGGAGTGAGACGCTCAACAGCGTCAAGGAGCATAAACTCCTTTTCAAAGTCCGTTCCCGATGCAAGCTTCATGGCGTTACTCTTAAGGATAACAGCTCTCGGGTCGGAGATCGTGTAAACGGCGTGACCCATACCATAGATAAGTCCTGTTCCGTCGCCTGCTTCCCTGCGGATTATCCTTGCAAGGTAATCCTTGACCTCGCCGTCATTGTCCCAGTGTTCGATGTTCGTCTTGAAGTCTTCAAGCTGCGCAATTACCTTTGTGTTCGCACCGCCGTGGCGATGACCCTTTAATGAGCCGATAGCACCCGAATAAGCGGAGTAGGCGTCAGTGCCCGAGGACGTGAGCGTTCTGCAGGTGAAGGTCGAGTTGTTTCCGCCGCCGTGCTCTGCGTGGATAATGAGCATAAGGTCGAGCAGCTTTGCCTCCTCCTCGGAGTAGATACGGTCGGAGCGGAGCGTTGAAAGTATGCTCTGTGCCGTGCATTCTTCGGGGTTGAGCGGATGCATATAAAGGCTTTCGTGGTCGTAAACACGGCGCTTTATCTGATATGCATCGACCATTGCGGACGGGAGCTTTGCGATAACGGATATCGCACGGTTAAGCTCTGCGGCAAGCGACTGATCCTCGGGGTCAACATCGTAGGAATAAAGTGCAAGCGCACATCGAGCCATCTTGTTCATTATATTCTTGGATGGAGCTTTGAATATCATATCCTCGGAAAATCCCGGAGGAAGCTCCCTGTATTCGGACAAAAGCGCATTGAAGCTGTCGAGCTGTTCCTTTGTCGGAAGCTCGCCAAAGAGGAGCAGGTAAGCTGTTTCCTCATAGCCGAAGCGGTTTTCCCTCTGTATACCTGCAACGATATCGTTTATGCTGTAACCGCGGTAGATGAGTTCGCCCTCGGCAGGAGCTTTTTCTCCCTCGGAAACAACGTAGCCGTGAACGCTGCATATATTGGTGATTCCTGCAACAACGCCTGTGCCGTCGCTGTTTCGCAGACCTCTTTTTACTTGATATTTTTCATAAAGTTCAGATGGGATATTGTTATGTTTAAGAAATTCGCCGCATAAACTTGTTATAGCAGCGCTGCCGTTTTGATTTTCTTTTCCAATCATTGTGAAGTGTCCTTAAAAAGGACAGCCCCCTTTCCTCAGATGCTTTTATATCGGGTGTATGCCAATATCAAAGCATTACGCACATATACGGGCAGCGTCTTTGCTTTGATAAAGTGCATCATTGCACAAAAAGTATAGGCGCACACCACAGGGAAGCACGATTTTTCATATAAGCGGTCGGCGGAATTGCTCCTGCCGTTCTTCCTTAATAAATATGTACCCTTTTATTTTACAATAGCTTTTAACACTTGTCAAGCAGTTTTTTAAAAAACGGGTCACGAAAAAAAGCAGCTTTGTCTGTTCTTTTTGTCATATATGCAACAATTTAAATCGAGAAAGGAAATGTTACAATGAAGGATCTGTTCAAAATCACGCTCATTTTTGCCGCATTTGTGTTCGCAATACCGCTCATAGGCTTTGCGGGACGGGAAAAAAGCACCGCCCGGACTGCGCAGACCGCCCCCGACACCGTGCAGACAAGCATATCCGCCCCCGAAGCCGAGGAAAGCACCGATGCGGACGAGATTTTCGCCGTTTTCGATATAACAAGCGGAAAAGTCATGGAAATGCCGATGAAAGACTACCTCATCGGTGCGGTCATGGCTGAAATGCCTGCCGCATACGAAACCGAAGCACTCAAAGCGCAGGCAGTCGCAGCCCATACATACGCTCTGCGCAGGGAAAAGCTTGAAAAAGAAAACCCCACCCCCGAGCTTATGGGCGCAGCCATCTCAAACGACAGCACGAGATTCCAAGCCTTTTTCACCCCCGAGCAGGGCAAGGCTTTCTACGGTACGGCTTATGATGAGTACCGCAAAAAGATAGAAGCCGCCGTCGATGCAGTCTATTCCGAAGCACTGTTCTATAAAGACGAGCCTATCGCAGCAGCGTTCCACTCTATCTCCTGCGGAAGAACGGAGGACTCCGCAGAGGTGTGGGAAGCGGCATTCCCGTATCTTGTCTCGGTCAGCAGCGAATGGGACGAGGATGCGCCGACCTTTTACAGCGAGAATAAAATCGCCGCAGACGGGATAAAAGCAGCCTTTCCCGACGCCGACCTTGACAAAGACGGCAGCGTTTCCGTTGACAGCCTTACAAGCGGCGGCTATGCAAAAAGGGTCACGATAGGCGGCAGAACATACAGCGGACAGGAAGTGCGCACCGCTCTCGGGCTGCGCTCGGCGGCGTTCACGGTATCATACAGCCAAGCCGACGATATCTACACCTTTTCGGTCAAGGGCAGCGGCCACGGCGTAGGAATGAGCCAATACGGAGCGAACTGCCTTGCGAAAGAGGGTAAAAGCTATCGGGAGATCTTGGAGTATTATTATAATGGGTGCAGCTTGGAGGAAATTCGGAATTAGGAATGCGGAATTCGGAATTAATTTAATGCGTAATGCGTAATTCGTAATGCGTAATTTCGGGCGTTGCGAAGCCAATCAGCTGGTCGAGCTGAGCACAGCTC
>OHEJ01000874.1_pt1 | contig 9963 bp, 9 predicted proteins | sample 1567261 | NCBI WGS metagenome assembly OHEJ01 (sample SAMEA3879550, study PRJEB24766) | human gut metagenome | biome: human-associated habitat; feature: feces | place: USA | collected 1985/1987 | reverse complement strand
GGATGTATCTGATGTGTCGGATGTGACGGATGTGACGGATGTGAGGGATGTGAGGGATGTGGCCGGTGTGTTGGGGGTGTTGGATGTGGCTGTGGGTGGCGTGGGCGGGGTGAAAGGGTCGGGCTCGTCGAGGAGGTTGCAGGCGGTGATTTCTGGCATCAGGGCGAGGGCTATGGAGGGGGCGGCGCCGCGGGCCAGACGGGCTATTGCGGGGCGGCGGTCGCGCGAGAGTGTCGCGAAGGCGGTGTCGCCGACGGCACGGCGCATGGCTGCGAGTGCCAGTATGTTGTCGGTGAGGGCGTTGAGCGAGAGTGCGATTGTCATTTTACGGGTGTGTTAAGGTTGATGGTTTGTTGTGATGAACGGGAGTTGCGGCTATGGATGGCCAGAGACTCCTGATAGATGCGCTGCGCTGTTGTGGGAGCGATGAAAAATGCAGGCGCACGGCCTTCGGTGAGCACGCGCTGCAGCGCTTCGCCGACGCTCAGATTGTGGCGCTCACGGAGCCTTGCTACGGCTTTTTCGATAGTCTGCCACATATGCTCAGTGGAGCGTTCTTTGTAGCGGCTGCGTAGCCCTGAGCGGCGCTCACGGAGCACTCGCAGCGCGTAGCCGTAGCTGACATAGTATTGCGGCGCCGGTTTCCGCAGGGTCAGCAGCATGAGAGGTTTCACCGTGGGCTGTTCGTGGGCGTGCTCCTCGAGGGTGCGTCGCAGGCATCGGACAAAGTCGGCGTCGCGACGTGCTCTCATTGTTGAGTAGGTGTTCATAGTGTGTGATGAGTGTGTGAGATTAAGATAAAAAGGTAAAAGCGGAAAGAATTACAATGGCAAAATTACAATTCATGTGGGCAAAAATACAGCCACGGCGCGGTTAATAAAAGCAAACGCCGTGGCTGTCGGGACAAGGGAGTGAGTCAGACCTGCAGGGCAATCTCGTTGCGCTTGCCGCGGAACGTGTTGTAGGTGTCGAGCAGGTCGAGGAGAGCGATTGCGGCGGAGCGCATCTGCGAGTCGTAGAGGGCCGCCGAGGTCTGTGTGGGCGGCGTGCGTCCCTGGAGAGCGTCGCTCACGCCCGAAATCTGCTGGAAGAGGCTGAGCTGCGTTTCGAGCAGACGGTAGGCGCCGGAAAAGTCGCTGCCGGAGTGGACCTGATGGGGCTCGTGGGACGAATAGCCGGGGTTGTAGAATATCACCCCGTCGGGCGCCGACCAACACTGGGCCACGTCGGCGGCCGTCATGTTGTCGGGCATCTGGTCTTTGGGAAAGAGGAGTACGCCTTTGGCCGATGTGCGCATGATCTGGTCGACGAGGGTGATGAGATGGTTGATGCAACGCTGCTGGTCGAGGATATCTTCGACAAGGGAGTGGACCTCACCGTCGATGAGCGGGTAGAACTTCACGGCAAACGGGTGCATGCCGTGGCGATAAGGCGAGTCGTATTCGTCGATCAGGTCGCCGGCGGGGGTGTAGATGCGGCAGTGCCAGCGGAGCGTGGTGACGTGGCGCATCTCCATATCGTTGCCGTGCGTGGCGGCATCGGCGGCATCGGCGGTGAAGAAACGGGCATTGCGGCGATCATGGCAGCGCACGATGTTGCGCGAATCGGCCGTCCACACCTCGATGATGCGGCAGTGGCCTCCGCCGGCGCTGAAGAAGCGGAGTGCTGAAGCCGGGCACCCGACAGGCAGCCGATCGGCTGCCGAAGCGTTGTCGCTGCCGAAGGCCCGCTGCAGGGCCGCCATGCTCCCGGGAAGGGCGTTGCCGTAGCGCATCACGGCTTCACGATAACTCATGGAATGGAGCATGCCGATGAGCTCGATGTCGAGACCGCGGGGATCGCGGAAGCGATTGACGAAGAAATCGGCCGGGCTGACATTGTCGACCCACACGCCAGAGCCGGCCGTGCGTTTTTCGGCCGTGACGCGCTGGATGGCGCATCCCGAGATTAGGAATTCCTCCAGCATGCGGCAGTCCATCTCGAGGAGGGCGTTACGGCGGATATCCTCGTCGGGGAGGCGGTTGTCGGCCGCCGGATCGTCGCCAGCGGCTATGCGAGAGCGGAAATTGCCGATGACGCATTTCACGAGCTGGCGTATGAGATTGTTGGTGAGCGGATGCTGGCCGTTGGACAGGGCCTGGTTGTATTCCGAAATGCATCGGCCGCTGTCAAATTCGATGGTGTCCTCCCACTGGCGGCCGTAGGTGTATCGTTTGTATCGCTCGCGGCGGCTGCGCAGGCCGTCGCAGGCCTGCCAGGCTTCGAGTGCGAGGGTGAAAGGCGATGGTGAGTGAGGTGTCATTGGATGCTGAACATTGCTTCGGTGAGTAGATAGGTGCCTTCTGGTGGCTGCACTACGGCCATAAGCGAGCTGAGGCGTGCTACGCCGCGTGGAGGCGTGTAGAGCATCAGACGGCCGTCGGGATGGATCACGGCCACCGGAGCGGCCGCCGTGCCGCGTGCGAAGGGGTTGGCCTGGGCAAGCGCTTCGGCCGAAGAGGCATCGGTGATCACGGCGGCAGGACGCTGCCATCCCTCCATAGTCACCGACGCTACGCGCAGCGTGCCCTCGGGGAGAACGACCATGCCGGCACCGTCGGCCGTCAGGCTCATGCTTACCAGCGGCGCTATGTCGGTGAGCGGCAGCATTTCGAGCGGCGCCGTCAGCAGCACGCGGGCATACCATGCGTCGATCTGCTGCAGCAGCAGTGCGTCGAGGTCGATGCCGTCGCAGCACGTGATGTCGGCATCGCCGTGCAGCGGTTCGAAAAGCCCCGAAAGCTTCCGCCGGGCTATAAGCTGCCCGGCGGAAAGGGTGATCACTCGATGTCCCATGAACCGATGATTCTCATGTGCGACTTCGGGTGGCGGAGCACAAGGCAGCTGGCCTCGGTGGCCACGAGCGCGTCGGTGTTGCGGACCCCCGACTTCTTCAGGTCGAGATGGTCGACGCGGAAGGGCAGGTGGGTGTATTTGGTCATGTACTGCGGATCGATGATCATGCCGTCCATGCCGTGGCCGCACTGGTCGAACACCTCGCTGTGGATCACGTAGAGCGTGCCGAACTTCGAGCGGATTTCGTTGAAATCGATGCCCCAGCGGGTCACCGTGTCGCCGGCAAGGATGGTTCGCTGCGCGTCGAGCTTGTTGATGGCGAGGATGAGCTCGGAGCCGGCCACCAGAATCTTGCGGGTCGAGCCGGCGGCGTTGCCGGTGAAAGCCACTTTCATCATTTCGATGAGTTCCTTTTCCGAAAGGTTGCTGAGGTTCAGGTCATATTCCGCGCCGGCCTGATTCCAGATGCCGCGGGTGAACAGCACTTCGTCATGCTTCACCGGGTCGGTGAGACGCGCCATGGAGCCGAAGAGGAAGCTTTTCTCCATGCCCAGACGCATGTCCATGATGGCCACCTCTTCCTGATCGGAGAAAGTCCAGCCCACTTCTTTGGCCGACAGACGCATGAATGTCGACTGCTCGACCTGTGTCTTGAAGATCTGGCAGTAGTTGCGAGCCTTCTCGGGGAGGGCTTCAAACTGAGCGGTCTGCACGTCGAGCTCGGCGGCGGCGCGCCCCATGCGCACGATTTTGGCGCCGGCTTCGATGGAGGGGATCTCGTCGGTCATCGAGATGTTGAGCGCGGTGACTTTGAGGCCGCCGGTGGTGCCGGTGATGCGCTCGTTGACGTAGAAGATCACCGATTCCTTGCTGCCGTCGGATTTCCCGACGGAAATTTCGGGCAGGATGAGCGTTTCGGAGGGGGCGAAGAGGCGGTCGTCGGCCGTGTGTATCACGAACATCTGCTGGCCTTCGGGTGTGGAGCCTTCGGGCGCTGTCTCGGGCGCGGCACTGAGAGTTGAGGCGCCGGGGCGGGTGTCGACGGAGTAGTATTCCACGATCATCGATGAGGCGGAGCGGGCGCCCACCATGCGCGAGATCTGGTCGACGGGTGTGGCCATGGGGCGGATGCGCACCACGCGGCTGTCGACGTCGCTCACCAGCAGGTCGGGCGAGGCTTCGCGGGCAGCGGGTGTGGTCAGCGGGCCGTCGACCACGTGATGTCCGCCGTTTGTTCCGTTGATGATTGCAGTGTTGATGTTTTCTGATTCCATAGGTGTGTTTGTTTTGTGTGTTGGTTAATAAAAAGGGTTGAGGGTGATGGCGTTTAGTCCCATACGCCGGGACGGATGCCGGTGAGGAAGCCGGAGGCGAGGCTGTCGGCCTCGTCGGCTGTCGGTTGCTGCCCGGCATTGCGGCGTCGGGCGAGATCGTCGAAAAGGGCCGGACCGTTCATCTGCCGCTCGATGGCTTCGTTGATGCCGCGACGGTAGCCGCGTTCTTCGGCTTCGGCCACGAGAGCGTCGACATCGATGGCCGGAGCCGGCTCGGGCGTGGGTTCTTCAGCGGGTGTTTCGGCAGGCGATTCTTCGGCAGCGGGGCCCGGGGTCTCTTCAGCCTCGGCCGGGGCGGTTACGGATTGCTCTTCTGTAGCGTCGGTTTGATTTTCTTCCATAGTTCAGAGGGGATAAAGGTTGTGATTATGACGATGCCGGCCGTAACTGACCGACGATGCAAAATTACGGCTTCGCCATCGGCTCGATGTGCGAATTTGTCGCTATCACCAAAAAAATCTTTCTTAACTTTGTAGCATGGAAGAATATGAAATCATAATGCTTGAGCAGACCGATTCGACGAGCAGCTACGTGGCCCGCAATACCGGCTCGCTGCGCCACGGCGCCGTGGTGGCCGCCGTAAGCCAGACGGAAGGGCGCGGCCAGCGGGGCAACTCCTGGGAGGCGTCGCCGGGGCTGAACGTGACCATGTCGATGCTGCTGCGGCCCGGATCGCTGCCGGTGGCCCGCTCCTTCGGGCTGTCGGAAGCTGTGGCTCTCGCCGTGTGCGACACTGTCGCCGACACCACCGTCGGAGAGATCGCAGCCGTGATAAAATGGCCTAACGACATATATGTCGGCGACCGCAAGATTGCCGGCATACTGATTGAAAATGCGCTCAACGGCTCGATGGTGGGCCGCTCGATAGTGGGTATAGGGCTGAATGTCAACCAGCCGCAGTTTGTCAGCGACGCCCCCAACCCCGTGTCGCTCCGGCAACTCACCGGCCGCGACTATTCTGTGAGCGACGTGCTCGAGACACTTGCTGCAAACGTAATGCGCCGGCTCCGGCAGCTCGAGGCCGCCGGTGCCGGCGCATTGCACACTGAATATATGAGCCGCTTATGGCGCGGCGAGGGGATGCACCCGTTTGTCGAAACGGCAACGGGCGAGCGTTTTGAGGCGTCGGTCCACGGGGTGGCGCCCACAGGTCATATCACCCTGCTCACGGCCTCAGGCGCCCTGCGCACCTATGCTTTTAAGGAGGTGGCGTGGCCCCTTGAGGCCACATCACGATGAACCCTGCTATAGGTTGGCGTGGAATTTCTTGCCAGTGGCGTCGGCAAAAAACCATGACGGACCGGCAAGCTTGATGCGGTAGACTTCGATGTCGCTATCGCGCAGCGCGTCGAGAAGGTCGGTGGGCACCTCGCCATAATAGCGGTAGCCTTCTTCAAACACCGCGATCACAGCATCGTCGGTCACGCAGGCCGCATAGAGCATGCCGAGATCCTGAGCGCCCGCCGACAGCCACTGCTGCATGGCGTCGCTGCCCGAACGCACATATTCGCTGGTGATGAGAATCCAGTCGCCGGCATCGTTGAACGTTACCGAAGTGATGGTCTCGCTGCCTTTCTGAGCCTTCTTTATAGCTTCTTTCAGGTCGTCGGGGATGCCGTTGTAGCGGATGCTGTTTTTGCCGAAAAGCACTATCCATTTGCCGCTTTCGGTGAGCTGCACGTCATCGATGAACTTGTTTTCATCGTGGAGCTTCTTGAGCGTCTTGGCCAGCGACGGGGGTACATCCTTGCACGCGTATCCGCTGCCGGCCGAGCCGTAGAGGGCCACATCGCCGTTGGTTTTGGTGATGGCCACGTTGCGGCATTCGTTCCAGCGGTTTATCTGTTCGCGCAGATAGTCGCGCGAAGCACTCTGGGCCGAAGCTCCTGCGGCCACTACGAGGGCCACTAACAGAAGCAGGTGTCTTACAGTCTGTTTCATCTTTTAAGTGTGTGATGTTGGTTTATTTTGTTGAATTATAATGGCATATAGAGGTCGTCAAGGCAAAGGTCGCGCAGCAGCTCGGCATAGCGTGCCACGACGGCGGCCGCAAACCGCGCGCCCTTTTCGGCCGTGGCGGCGGCCGGCGACCCGATGCCGGTGTCCTTCGACACGCGGCTCCAGTTGCGCGGCACCCATGCCACACCCTCGCGCAGCGTGGCGGGCGCGAACCCGCCGGCGGTGCCGCTGCCGGCCTCGCTGAGGTCGACGAGTTCGGGATGATAGTGCATCATCACCGATGTCTCCAGCTCGTCGGCATGATCGCCCGGAGCGTCGAAATACTCCTTCGGCGGGCACACCTTGAACCATTCACTCGTGGCTATGAGCATGTCGGGGATGTCGACCGACAGGTCGCGGATCATGTTCTTGAACGAGTTGCCGCCGTGGCCGTTGACGATGAGGAGCCGGCGCATGCCCTGATGGTGGAGCGAGGCGACGATGTCGGTGAGCACGGCGCGCTGGGTGTCGTAGCGGTAGTGGACGCAAAACGGCAGCTCACGCTGGCCGGGATTCTGTGCGCCCAGCGGCATTGCGGGCATCACCATGGCGCGGATGCCGTAGCGGCGGTCGGCCTCACGGGCGGCATCGACGGCTATGTCGTGGCTCAGGATGGCGTCGGTGAGGTAGGGCAGATGCAGGTTGTGAGGCTCGGTGGCACCCCATGGCAGGATGGCTACGTCGTATGCCTCGCTCCGTGCCGTGCCGTAGTTGCTCACTGACAGATCGTGGATTTTGTCGGGTATCATGTCAATGGTGATATATCTCGCTGATGTGAAGAGTCTCGGCTGTGCGGATGCGCGGTTTTATCTCGCCGCCAAGAATGTAAATGTCGTGATTGTTGCCGGCTACTACCGCGGCCCCTGCGCGTGCGGCTTCGGCCGTGACTGCTTCAACAGACCATTCTCCGGTAACCGGATCATAGATCAGCACATTGGGGTTGAAACGATACCATTCTGAAGGGTGTTGCAGATAGTCGGGCGCCTGATTGCGCAGCGCTTCGAGGAATACATCCTTGTTGACGCCGCCTGCCACGGCTATGCGCCCGTCAATGAGCGTGCACGCGGCTCCGCCGCCTACCGACAGCGGCTCGTTGTCGGCATCGGTAGGCCCGGCAATCTTTTCCCAGCGGTTGGCCGACGGCCGATAGCGCAGCCCTCCGAGTTCGAGCGTTGGCTCATGGCTGCCGTGGCGTCCGGCAAAGCCGCCCCACAGGTAGAGGCACTCTTCACCGTCCGACGCCTGAGCCGTCGCCATCACGGGCTGCACGCGTGGGTTGCCGGGCATGCGGCGAAGCTTTTTCCATCCGGCTTCGGGCTTGTCGAGGTCGAGCATATAAAGATCGGCTGAGGGGTATCCGGCCGCATTGCCCCCTGCTGCATAGATGCGGTTGCCGATAGCGGCGCAAGCCATATCGTCGAGCTCTACGGGAAGTGAAGGAAGCGGCGTTATATCGACGATTTCGCCCTCAACGTTCAGCAGCAGTGCATCGGTCGACGACACTCCGTCGTGTGTGCCGCCTATGAGCGCTATGCCTTTGGGGGTAACGGCCGTGGCGCCGTAGGCTGTGGCCGAAGGCAGCGAGCCGATGCGCCGCCACTGCATGGTGGCGGTGTCGGCCACGTAGATGCCGCAATAGTATTTCTTTTTGCTGCCCGCCGCCATCGGTTCGGTGGGGAAGTTGCAGCCGCCGGCCATCAGAAGGCGGCCGTCGGGCAGACAGGCGGCGAAGGGTGCCGACACGCCACATTCAATGCCGGCCTCCGGTGCAGTGTCGGCATCCGGGGCTTCAATACTGAATGTAGTGGCGGGGAGACCTTCGCCGTTGACGAGGTTGGCACGCGTGAAAGGTTGCCAGCCGTAGCGCACGTAGCGCGGATAAGGGGTATCCATGTTGCTTACTGTTATTTCATTGTTGCTTGTGACGGTGGCTGTTGCCGGGCGGAATACGCCGTCGGCCGATGCCACCTCAAAGGTGATGATTTCGCCGCCGTCGGAGGCCATGAGCGTGTCGGCGTTGGCAAACGTAATCGCTATCGTCCGGCCGACACGTTGTGCGGCAAGCGGTTCGGGACCTGCCGGCATAACGCTCTCTAAGCCATAGATGTCGTGAAGCGCACGGCGTGCCAGGCGCTCGCCTACCGGACGTTTGTTGCGCGGATGCACGTCGAGCGAGTCGCCCAGATCGCTGGTCACGGCCATGTAGGCATTGCTCACTTTTTGTTGCAGGCGCCGCTGGCTGTCGCGGAACAGAGGCCACGAAGGGCGGTCGATAGAGCTGAGCTGGGCATAGACGATGGGCATCCCGGCGTTGCCGAAGTAGGTGCGCCAGCTCTCGGCCAGCATCGGGAAGAGCTGCTCATGGATCTCGCTGTTGTGGGCGTTGCTCTCGCCCTGATACCATAGGAGGCCCTTGACGGGATAGTGGCCGAGCGGCTCGATGCCCGCGGCAAAGAGGTAGGAGGGCTCGTAGGGATGGCGCGAACGGGGATGTGCGGCGCCGGTGTTGACGTTGGCCCGTCCCTGTGCCCAGGGCTGCACATAGTCGTTGGTGCGCCAGTTGATGAGGATTTCAGGCATCCCGTGCTCGAGTGTGGTCACGTCGATCCACGATTCGCAGGGCGCGCCGCCCACGGCGTTGCTGATGATGCCCACGGGCACGTGCAGGCTGTCGCGCAGCTGCCGGGCGAAATAGTAGGCCACGGCCGACAGATCGCCTGCCGTGCCGCTGCCGACGGCGCTCCATGTCGTCGGTTTGAAATGTCCGAGACGGTCCATGGCCTCTATGATGCTGTCGGGCCACTGCTCGTTGTTGGTGCGGGCTATTGCCTTCATGTCGTAGAACCGCAGCTGAGGGTCGGCGCTGTCGGCTATGTCGGCTTGCGCGCCGGTGGCATCGCGCAGCGGAAACTCCATGTTGCTCTGCCCCGAGGCTATCCACACCTCGCCGGCAAGGATGTCGGTGAAGCGCAGCGTGCGCTGGCCGTCGCTCACTGTCATCTCGTAGGGGCCGCCGGCCTGGAGCGGAAGCGCGGTGACGGCCCAGCGCCCGCAGTTGTCGGTCGTTGTCTTATAGGTATGCCCGGCGAGGGTCACGGTGATACGGCTGCCGGCATCGGCGGTGCCGCCGACGGGCAGATAGCGGTCGCGTTGCATCACCATGCCGCTCTGATAGATTGCCGGTATCTGCAGACCGCCGTAATTGCCGGTGATGGCGCTGCAGACGCTGCGGGCCAGCAGGCGGGCGCCCTCTTTGTCGGGGTGGATGCCGTCGGGCATGAGGTTCTGGCGGTGGCGCAGCGGCGTGTCGAAGTCGATGAGCTCGGCGCCGGCGGCCAGTGCCACTTGCGGGATGACGCGGCGTATGTCGTCGCGCCACTGCCGCGTGCCGGAGCGGAAGCGGTAGTGCTGCGCCCCGATAGGGGTGAGGTTGGCGAGGATGATGCGCACGTCGGGGTTCTGCTGCCGCAGCGTGTCGATAATGGCGAGATAATCGCCGATGAACTCGTCGCCGTAGTGTGGCCAGTTGCGCGGGTCGGTGTCGTTGACGCCGAGATGTATCACGGCGATGTCGGGCCGGAAATCGAGTGCGCCGCGCCATTCGGGCTGCTCAACGTAGGGGCGGTGGCCGTGACGGAGCAGCGTGGCGCCGGATCGTCCGAAATTGCCCACTTCATATCCTTCGCCAAGCATCTCCTGCAGTTGCGAGGGATAGCTCTCTGTGGCCGGGTCGTTGAGCAGATAGCCGAATGTGATGCTGTTGCCGATGCATGCCACGCGCACCGGCTCGCGGGCC
>OHEJ01000870.1_pt1 | contig 9977 bp, 6 predicted proteins | sample 1567261 | NCBI WGS metagenome assembly OHEJ01 (sample SAMEA3879550, study PRJEB24766) | human gut metagenome | biome: human-associated habitat; feature: feces | place: USA | collected 1985/1987 | reverse complement strand
AATGCGTAATCATCGACAATATAAAGGCGCAATTCACAATAAAAGTTAAACGAAATATGAGAGATTGGTTTCGTTTAACTGTAAATGTGAATTGCGCCCATTTATTTGTTATGCCAAATATCATTTAAAATTCAGACTGTGATCTTAAATAGTGAGGGGGACAAGGCGATTCTGCCACCTTGTCTCCTGCTTGCTTTAAAAAACTTTAATTAGCTTCGCACTACCGAACATTTCGGTTTTGCTTTTTACTTAACAGCCGCTTTAAGCTCCTCTACCTTGTCAGTCTTTTCCCAGGCAACGCCGAGATCCTCTCTGCCCATGTGACCGTATGCTGCGAGCTGTCTGTACTGCGGCTTGCGGAGGTCGAGTGCTTCGATTATTGCAGCGGGGCGCAGGTCGAATACTTTGCTTACGGCTTCGGAAAGCTTATCGTCGGAGACCTTGCCTGTGCCGAAGCTGTCTACGAGGACGGAGACAGGCTCTGCTTTGCCGATGGCATAAGCTATCTCGATCTCGCACTTATCGGCAAGTCCTGCCGCAACGATATTCTTTGCTACATATCTTGCTGCATAAGCTGCGCTTCTGTCTACCTTTGTGGGATCCTTTCCGCTGAAAGCTCCGCCGCCGTGACGGGAATATCCACCGTAGGTATCAACGATGATCTTTCTGCCCGTAAGACCGCTGTCGCCCTGAGGTCCGCCGATAACGAAGCGTCCTGTCGGGTTAACATAATACTTTGTATCAACGAGAAGTTCTGCGGGAATGATCGGCTTTATTACCTTTTCGATGATATCCGCACGGATCTGTTCGAGCGAAACAGCCTCGGAATGCTGGGTCGAAACGACTACTGTATCAACACGGACGGGCTTATTGTCGTCATATTCGACTGTGACCTGAGTCTTTCCGTCGGGGCGAAGATAAGGGATAGTGCCGTTCTTTCTCACCTCTGTGAGTTTCTTAGCAAGCTTATGTGCAAGCGAGATAGGCATTGGCATAAGCTCGGGGGTCTCGTTGCAGGCAAAGCCGAACATCATACCCTGGTCGCCTGCGCCTGTCATAAAGCGGTCGGACTTTTCGCCCTCCTTATGTTCAAGAGCCTCATCAACGCCGAGTGCGATATCTGCGGACTGCTCATCTATCGATGTAAGAACGGAGCAAGTATGACCGTCGAAGCCGAACTTTGCACGGTCATAGCCGATATCGATAACGACCTGACGTGCGATCTTAGGGATATCAACATAACATTCTGTGGAGATTTCGCCCACGCAGAGAATCATACCCGTTGTAGTGACTGTTTCGCAGGCAACTCTGCCCATTGGATCTTCTTTAAGGATAGCATCGAGAACAGCGTCCGAGATCTGGTCGCATATTTTGTCGGGATGACCTTCAGTTACGGATTCCGATGTAAAAAACTTCTTTGACATTTAAATTCCTCCTTTTAAAATAAAAAAAGCACCTGAAAAAACTTTCAAGCGCAGACGTTAAAGACAAATCTTACTCATCTCTCGGCTTTTCACCGCAGGATTTAGCACCTTTCCTGTCAGAAATAACTTCTGCAATTAGGTTGCCGGGCTTCACAGGACCAGTTCCTCCGCCACTCTTGATAAGTTTTCTACATTATATCATATAAAAAGCTTCAAGTCAATAGCAAATCATAAAAATTCACAAAAAAGGTACGCTTTCCGATAAACCGCAAAAAAGGAGCGTCCCTTTCGGAACGCCCCATTTTGGTTTACTTTACAGTACCCTGACGAACACCGATGTATGCTGATGCACCGCTGATAGCAGCGTTGATCTTTGTCTGGAAATCGGTGTCCTTTGGATTGTAGAGGATATACACGTCAGTCGGCACTCCGTCGATCTGGAGTGTGAGCTGGTAAATTGCCTCAACATCGGAATTCTTGATCGTCGGCTTGTCGGAGTATACAACATAGTAGCTGAAATATCCAACGTCCTTGCGAACGATATCATTTCTCTTTACATAGTTGCAGCCTACGGAAGGAACAGCCATATAACGGTTCTCATTTGTTCCCTTTACCCACTGGATGACCTTATAGCTGATAGGATCTACGCTTGGGATAGTGCTGTAAACTGTATAAGCAACAGTGCTGACATTTGTGTTCATATCCTTTGTCTTGATATCATTTGCCTTTGTTTCGTCATATCCGAAAGGAACGAGCATATATCTCGCGGAGTTTTCGACCTTGCCTGTTGTTGCGTTGGTCTTGGAGATAGTCCAAGAGAGTATCTCGTCAGCAAAAGTCTGGGTTGACGGATTTTCTGTATAAACGGTGTAGTAATCATAAACGCCCGAATATTTTGCAAATACCGTGTCAACGAATGCGCTGTCGTAGCCGTAAGGAGCGAGAACAAATCTCGACTGAGTTGTTCCGTTGAAAACAACGTTCTTCTGAATGATCTGGTCGTTTGCAAGCTTCTTCTGAGGAGTTGAGTCATAAACGAGGTTGTAGCTGTAAGAATTGAGCGACTTAGCTGCAACGGAGTTTGCATAAGCGGGGTCATAGCCGAAAGGAACGAGCATATAATATGTTGTTGTGCCGTTCTGGAAAGCGATAACTGTATCGGTCTGGAGTATCTTTGTTGTCGGCTTGACTGTGAGGAGCTTATAATACTGTGTATCTGCCGTTACGGTAACGGGGATAGTAACGGAAAGCCTGCTGTCGGTGGTCGAGTAGACCTTGATAGTGCCTGTTTCCGAGCTGTAACCGTAAACTGTAACAACGAGTGCCTTTCTTGAAGTGTCGGTCGTTGTTCTTACGCCGAAGCCGAATACGCTTGAGGAAGTGACCTTAAGACCGGAAAGAACGCTTGCGGAGGAAGCATAGACTGTGAACGACTGCGAGCTGCCCTCTGCAACGCTTACGGAAGAAACGCTTGACTGGATATTTCCGCTTACGGTCGTGTTGTCATTGTCGCCTGTTCCGTCATCGATGATATCATCATCATCGTCGTCGTCTTCGCCGATAACGTCAACATCGATGTACTTATAAACCGAATTGGGGTAATTCTTTGCATAGACCTTAACTCTTGCAGAGCCTGCACCCACAGCCTTGAGTGTGAGGTTGATGTAGTTTCCGCTGAACTTTGCGCCCGACCATGAAGCCTTTACTACCGATTTATCGGAGGAGCTTACGGAGATGCTGTGTGTTCCGAGAGCCTTGATGCGCACCTTTGCGGTATCGCCCGGTTCAAGCTCAACGCTGCTCTGTCCGACAGCGATCTTGCCTGCAACGACTTTTACCTTGCATTTGAGCGTAGAGGAATTCACCTTTGCGTAGATGTAGGTCGAGCCGACCTTTTTGCCGACTACCTTACCCTTGCTTGAAACGGTGGCAACGTTCTTATTGCCCGTTGTCCATGTGACCTTGCTTGTTGTACCGCTTACGGAAAGTGTTGTCGAATAGCCCTTTGTGAGCGATATCGACGACTTATTGAGCTTTACCGATGCTGCGGACGCAGGAACAACTGCGACCGTAACGATCATCATAAGAGCAAGGAGAGTGCTAAGGAATGATTTAAAAAAGTTTTTACTCATGATCCATACCTCCTGTGTTGTTTTATTGTGGGATCTTACTTTAAGTCTATTTTACCATCGGAGATAATAAAAGTCAATTAAAAAGGAAATACAATAAAATTACAATACGGTAACATTATCACCATACTCTTTTCCAGGTTTTTATTTTGTATTTTTCCGTATAGGCGTTCCAGACTTCACCGAGCTTAAGCTCGTCAAGGCTGCTTTCGGTGAGAACATACCTCATTTCCTTTTTGCCCGTAACGCCTATCTCACATTCAAACATAAGTCCGTTGTCGCCGTACTTTGCAGCCGCAGGCTTTGTCGCATATACCTTATAATAGTCATATACGCCGAAATACTGTCCGAATGCGGAGTTTGTATAAGCTTCGTCATATTCCTTTTCTACGATGAGATATCTTGTCACCTTTTTGCCGTTGTATTTTTCGTTCTTTGAAAGAATAACATCGGTCGGATCGATCTTTTTCGGTCTCTTTTCATAGACAGTCCAGTATTCGTATTTTCCGGCTTTCTGAGAAAGTAGCGTTGCCGCATGCGCAATGTCGCCGTCCTTGGGCTCAAGGATATAGTATTTTGTGCTGCCGTTGGTGATGGAATAGATCACATCTGACGAGGTGCGCTTGTTCGGCTCTCTGTTCCATACAACAACGTCATAGGTATTGTTTGTTACCGTTACGGGGATAAAGATATCCGTTTTCCCGTCATTTTTGTCAAAAATGCGGAGATTTCCCTCGCCCTCGGCATTGCCGTTGATCGTTACCTCGGCAGAGCCTTTGTCGTAGTTGAACTTAGTCTCAACATCGAACCGGTGAACCGCCGTAGAAACGATCGTGAGCTTTTTCAGTATCTTGGAGGAAGCCTTTATCGTCACCTTTGTGCTGAGGTTCTCATTTACCTCAACGGAATCGGCGGAAACGGTTATCCCCGAAACAGTGACCTTTTGCACGGGCTTTCCCTTGCCGACCTTGATCTCAACATATTTATATATGCTCTTTTCATAGCCCTTTGCATATATTTTCAGCTTTGTTGTTCCATCAGCTATGCCCTTGACGGTAACAGTTGTATAGTCGCCGTTAAAGCTGCCCGAAAGCTCTGCCTTTGCAACGGAGGTATCGGAGTTTTTTACAGCAATATCATGTATTCCCATTGCCTTTACCGATATCGTGTCGGTTTTGCCGACCTCAATGGAGAGCTTGTTTGCGTCTGTGGAAATGCTGCCTGCCTTTACAGTCACCTTGCATTTCAGTACGCTTTCCCCGAATGAAGCGCTGACAGTCGTTGTTCCGACCTTTTTGCCCGTTACCTTTCCCCTCTTGGAGACCTCTGCTATCGAAGTGTCATCGGACTTCCATGTCACCTTTTTACTTGTTCCGCTCACGCTAAGGGTCACGGTCTGATCCTTCACTATTGAGACGGAGCTTTTATTCAGCGAAGCTTTTGCAGCCGATGACGGTATCACAGCCAGCGACAGCACCATTATCAGCGCCATAAATATGCTGAAAAACGTCCTTGAAAAACCTTTTCTCATAAAATTTCCTCCTGTTCATTAAGTTTTATACAAAACATCATTTAAAATTCAGAAAAAATCAAGCCAACAATCTTGCAGCTGTTGAAAACAGGTTTATATTCGATTTCGGTGCAGATTTTTTTCTTCATTTTATTGGTGTTTAGTATTACTCTGCATATACAAACATCTGCACCCGTTTTTCCGATGCCGTAAAGCATTTTCTTCCGTCGGGACGTGCGTGGCTGAACGTACTGACGATCTCACCTGCTCCTACTTCTGCTGCGGAGCAGAGCGTTTCATCAAGCACAAACGGAGAAACTCCTGCCTTTTCACGCTTGATATTGCAGTAGTAAAGCACCTCTTCGGCATAGTTCATACCATTCTCAGTGCTGCAGCTGTCGTCGCTTATTTCACCGTCTGTAAATTCATCGTCATTTACATTTGCACTTGTGCCTTCAACATATACGCCGATGTAATCATACAACGATTTAGAATATTTTGCGGAGTATACCTTTGCAGTAGTCTCGCCTGCGCCGACGCCCGTTATTTTCAGCTTGATGATATTTTCGTCCCATTTTGAACCCTTGAAGCTCGCCGCTGTGACCTTACCCTTGCTTGAAACGGAGGCAGTATCGCTCTCCGCTGAGAACCATTTTACGGTACTGCCTTGAGCATCGACGGACTGCCCGTGATAAGCGTTACCGAATTCTTATTGAGCTTGACCGAAGCTGCCGATGACGGTATTATCACTGCCGAAACAGCTATCATAAGTGCAAACATAAGCGGACTGAACATTTTGATGAATTTTTTCAATATCCTGCCCCCCGCATATCAGATTTTGCACCGCTTTTTCGGTGCTTTTCAACATTTCTTTATTACCGTTTATTATACCATTTGTGAATAATAATGTCAAGCAGACGGAACGATTTTAAGTGCGATATTTTTTTCACAAATTCGCTTTGACGTATTGAAGTTTTGCTCAAAATATGATATAATTATTATAAATCTTTAATCGGAGGAATTAATATGCAGCTGCTGAACGAACTGAAAAAAATCGGCTTAAAAAGGTTTCTCGGTCTGACCGCCGCAGGAATTATAAACGCCATCGGAATAACTATGTTCCTTGCCCCCGTCAACCTCTACGACAGCGGTATTTCGGGCACATCGATACTCCTTTCAAGCATAACACCGCTTTCGCTCTCGTTTTTCCTGCTCGTTCTCAATATCCCGCTTTTTCTCTACGGCGTAAAAAAGCAGGGTATCGCTTTCACTGCGTCTGCGATCTATGCCGTTACGATCTACTCGCTTTCCGCATGGCTCATAACGGACATTCTCCCCATCGATGTGAGCTTTGTCTCGCCGCTCGCAGGCTCTGACCTGCTCCTCTGCTCGCTTTTCGGCGGACTTATCTCGGGCATCGGCAGCGGTCTTGCGATACGATTCGGCGGAGCTATGGACGGTATCGAGATAATGGCTGTCATCTTCGCAAAAAGAATTGGCATCACGGTAGGCACCTTCGTTATGGGATATAATGTCATTCTGTACATAATCTGCGGAATTATCCTCAAAAGCTGGATACTGCCACTCTACTCGGTCGTTGCATATACAGCCGCACTCAAAGCCGTTGACTTCATCGTTGAAGGTATCGACCGCTCAAAATCGGCATTCGTCATCACGGATAAAGCCGAGGAGGTCAGCAAGGCTCTCTCCGAGGAATTCGGCTGCGGAATAACGCTCATCGGCGCACAGGGATACTACTCAAAATTGCCCAAGACCGTGCTTTATATCGTTGTAAACCGCTTCCAGATAACACGAATGAGAACCATCGTCCAGAACTGCGACCCGACCGCTTATGTGACCATTTCCGAGGTTGCGGACGTGTTCAAATTCAACACCGCAAAGCCCGAATAAACACAAATATGCCATAAAAGGGAGCTGTTTTAAGCAGCTCCCTTTTTTAATATAAGACCTCAGAGGGCTTGCCTTCACACTATTTTACCGCTTTCCTTTATCTCGCCCGAACGGTACGCCGCAAGAAGCTCACGAAGATCGCTTATCTGTTCAAGCAGCTCCTTGCCCTTGTCCGTATCGGAGATATTCGCACGGCGGTCAAGCTTTTCCACAAGGTGTATCGTCGGCGTATGCTCACTCTCCCCTGCCACAAACGGCTTATGCTCGGCAAGGTTAAGGCTGTGCGAATCGTAGATGAGCGTGTAGCCGGCGATGCCCGTTGCTTTCTGATATGCTTTCGAGATGCCGCCGTCAATGACAAACAGTCTGCCGTCTGCACGAACGGGACTTTCGCCGTTCTTGATCTTGACGGGAACGTGACCGTTTATGATATGACCGTGCAGAGGGTCAAGCCCGAACATTTCGAGTATCTGACCGCAGACATCTGCCTGCTCGGAGAAGTGGTAGTAATCGTTGTAATTCTCTTTCCAAAGCTCCTTATCATCGATGAAATAACGCTCGAAGAACGCCATTTTGTCCTTGCCGTAGAGCGGTGAGCATGGTCCGCACCAGAGATACCAAAGATAGTCTGCGGCGTAGTCCTTTTCCTCGCCTTCCTGCAAAAAGTACGCTTTGTTCGCCGTCTCGTCAAGCTTATCAAGCATTTCCCTGCCCGAATACTGCCTGCCCTCGATATTTATGCTTTGCAGTTCGCCGTCCTTGTCAAGCGGTATGCAGCCGTGGAAAAGCAGGTTGCCGTTTATCGTTTTATACATCGAGCCTTTGGAATAGAGAAAACGGATATGCCTGTTCAGGCGGTCGCTGTGCATAAACGAATACGCAAGAACGGTCATAAGCTCATTTTCCTCATCGGTGAGTTCAAGCGGACGCTCGGGGTAGACTGTCGGGAAGTTCGTATCGAGAAGCTTGTACTTTTTTCCGCCTATCTCAACGGTATTATCGGTAAAATCAGCTTTGCCGAAAACGCTGTGTTCAGCCATACCCCATTCGGGGTGACGTTCGATGAGCTGACCCTCCAGCTTGAGCTGGATTATCGTTATCGCCTTGTGCATCTTCGCAACAAGACCCGTATCAACGGGATCATAGATGTTGTCGTCAAGCGTTTGCGGTGCGAAAAGTGCGCAGTCGTCATCCTTGTAGGTCTCGCCCGCAAAAACGGCAAGCGCACGGAGGTTCAGACCGTAGCCGTCCTCCAGCACATCGAAGTTGTTGTAGCGCATCGATATCCTTATAACGTTTGCGATAAGCGCCCAGTTGCCCGAAGCTGCACCCATCCACGAAATGTCGTGATTTCCCCACTGGATATCAACATCGTGTATCTTCATCAGCTCGTCCATGATTATATCAGCACGGGCGCCTCGGTCGTAGATATCGCCGATTATATGTAAATTGTCTATCGCAAGCGACTGGATAAGCTCGCATATCGATTTGATAAAGTGGTCGGCTATCTCGGTATCGAGGATAGTTTTGATTATTTCATCGTAATAATATTCCTTCACAACATCGTCCGTAACGTTGAGAAGCTCGTCAAGGATATAGACCATATCCTTTGGTGTGCGCTTACGAACTCTTGAACGTGTGTACTTCGCCGAGACCGCTTCGCAGACGAGAATGAGCCGATATATCGTTATTCTGTACCATTCATCGGTGAGCTTTCCCTGATGATAAAGTTCCTTTAGTTTTTTATCGGGGTAATAAATGAGGAACGCAAGCTCCTCACGCTCCGCCGAGGCTACGGTCTTGCCGAGCGTTATGTCGATCTTGTTTTTTATCATTCCCGATGCGCTTTTGAGCATATGCAGGAACGCTTCATATTCGCCGTGGATATCGCTGAAAAAATACTCCGTTCCCTTTGGAAGACTGCGTATCGCCGAAAGGTTAACTATCTCGCTGACAGCACTGTCGATAGTCGGGAACTTTTTTGCAAGCAGGGTAAGATATTTTTTGTCCATTTTTTAATTCCTTATGTAACACCAATACCGCACAAGGCAATTCGCTTTGTACGGTGTTGGAAAATTTATAAAATTACTTTGAAAGGTCGCATTTTCTTACTGCGTCCCTTACCTTTAATACGAAGGTCGGCGAAACGGAAAGCTCGTCGATTCCCATTCGCAGGAACGTTTCGGTAAGGCTCGTGTCAGCCGCAAGCTCTCCGCAAATGCCTATCCAAGCACCGTGCTTGTGAGCGTTTTCAGCCGACATTTCGATAAGGCGAAGAATAGCTTCGTGGTGAGTGTCGATGAACCGCTCAATATTGACGTTCTGACGGTCGCAGGCGAGAGTGTACTGCGTGAGGTCATTCGTGCCGACGCTGAAAAAGTCCACCATCGGCGCAAGCCTGTCGCTTATTATCGCAGCCGCAGGGGTCTCTATCATAATACCAAGCTCCACATTGTCGGAGACCTCAACACCCTCCGCTCTGAGCTGTTCCCTGACCTCGCCGCACATTGCAAGTATCTTTTCGACCTCGGAAACGCTCGTTATCATCGGGAACATTATGCCGAGATTGCCGTAAGCGGACGCTCTGTAAAGCGCACGGAGCTGTGTTCGGAAAATTTCGGGGCGGGTAAGGCAAATTCTTATTGCACGGTAGCCGAGCGCAGGATTTTCTTCCTTTTCCAGCCCGAAATAATCGACCTGCTTGTCTGCGCCGATGTCAAGAGTTCGGATTATGACCTTTTTGCCTGCCATACTTTCAAGAACACGCTTGTAAGCGGCGAACTGCTGCTCCTCGGTTGGGTAATCGCTGCTTTCGAGATAGAGAAATTCGCTTCGGAACAAGCCTATTCCGCCTGCATCATTCGCAAGGACCGCACCGATGTTGTCAACGCTGCCGATGTTGGCGTAAATGTTGATCTTTCTGCCGTCAAGGGTGACATTTTCCTTGCCTTTGAGTTCCTGTAAGAGATGCTTTTTCTCTTCGTCCTCTTTGCGCTTCTTTTC
>OHEJ01000864.1_pt1 | contig 10027 bp, 11 predicted proteins | sample 1567261 | NCBI WGS metagenome assembly OHEJ01 (sample SAMEA3879550, study PRJEB24766) | human gut metagenome | biome: human-associated habitat; feature: feces | place: USA | collected 1985/1987 | reverse complement strand
GCGTGGCTTCGGCGAGGCCCTCTACTCTCAGCTCACCCCTGAGCAGCGCCAGCAGACCCTCATTCTGCGCGACGCTGACGAGCTGGGCGAGCTCATCACCAACCGCGAAGAAGCGATGGCTGCCGAGACCATGCTGACCAACGGCTGCGTGATGAAGCACATCGCCGACGACGTCGACAAGGCCGACGAGATGGAGATCCGTTTCTACTCCGAGACCAGCAACCCCGCAACCTACACCCCGACGGCCAAGTGGGACGCCACCGGCGGCAAGATCCTGAAGGATCTGGAGGCCATGATCCGTATGCTGACCAAGCGCGGCCTCCGCGCCTCTGATCTGGTCTGCTCCCCGGACGTGGCTGACACCATCATCAACGACGCGGCCGTGCAGAAGCTCCTCGACAACCGCCGCATCGAGATCGGCAACGTGGAGCCCGAGCTGCTGCCTGACGGCGCTGCCATCGTGGCCCGCCTGAACGTCCTCGGCCGCATCATCAGCGTCATCTCCTACGACCTGACCTACACCGACGACGAGGGCAACGACAAGCTCTACATCCCGTCCGGCAAGTGCGTCCTCACCGCTCCCGGCGCTGGCCGCACCGCCTACGGCGCCGTCTCTCAGGTCGAGCAGAGCGACGGCGAGTTCCACACCTACGCCGGCCGCCGCGTGCCGAAGTATGTGAGCAGCGCCGAAGGCAACAGCCGCACGCTGACCATCTCCAGCCGCCCGCTGATGATCCCCAACAACAAGAACCCGTTCATCGTTGCGGACGTCCTGACGGACTGAGCGCAGCAGAAAGGAGCAGAGCATGATCCAGATTATCAAGGGCACCTTCGGCTACTATAACGGCCGCAAGGTGATCCCCATCACTGAAGCAGACGGCCCTCAGAAGTTCGACGACGAGCTGGAGGCCCGTCTGGTGAAGGAAGGCGTCGCCAAGTACATCGGCGAGCAGGGCGAGACTGCCGAGCAGACCGCACCTACTCCCGGCGACGACGCCGACGAGCCTGCCAGCACCAACACCGCGGCCGACGAGGCCCCTGAGTACGACGAGGACATGAAGCTCGACGAGCTGAAGGAAGTGGCCGCGCGCTATGGCGTGGACGCCTCTGCCATGCGCAAGAAGGCCGACGTCATCGCTGCCATCGAGGCCGCCAAGGCCGAGCAGCCTGATGACGGCACCGACGACGAGGAGCCCCCTCAGATCGGCGCCGCCGATCCTGTCTGATGGCCTTCAGTTTCAAGGCGATGGTCGAGGCTGACCGCCGGCGCACGTTTCTCAATCTCGACGAGTTCGGAGAGAAGCACACCGTCGAAGGCCGGGCCATCGCTGCCGTGCTGGATGACAACGCCCTGAAGGAACGCCAAGGGGGGCAAGAGCTGAGCGTCGCGGAGTCCTCTCTGCTGCTTTACGCAGCGGTCGAGGATCTGCCTGCTCGGCGCCCGGCGGGCGAAGGGCTCAACGTCGACGGCCGCGAGTACATCGTCAACGACTGGAGCGAGGACATGGGGATCGCCACCGTGGCCCTCGGCCAGACTGTCACCATGTAGGAGGTGCCCATGTCCATCGTCAACAGCATCGAAACCGTCCGGGACTGGCTGACCGCCGAGGTCTGCCCTCTGGTCAAGCTGAAGCTCCCGGACGATAAGGCCACAGACGCCTCCTACCCCTACAAGCTGGTCAACCCGGCCGCCTTCTCGCTTTTCGTTCCCTCAAAGGACAGGACGCCGCCGAACATCGCCGCACCGATCCCGTCGGTCTGCGTGCAGCTCGTTCAGGGCGACGACCGCCTGATCCGAAGTGCCCGCAGCGTCAAGATCCGGCTCCTCTTTTCAGCGTGGGATCCCGGCTATCACGGGCCCGACATTTACAAGCCGAAAGGCGACGGCAGCGGCTCCTACGTCCAGCAATACAACGAGGCCGCGGCGGCCTACTTCGTGAAGAACGGAGAGGGCTGGCGTGACGCATGGAATTTTGTGGACACAGCTCTCCGGCTGATTGAAAACGCCGAGTACCTCGGCGACCTCCGCGTCATCAAAGAGGAAGGCATCACCTTCGGCCCCGTCGCCGAGCAGGACGCCGTCCCCGACTTTTACCCGTACTGGTTTGCGTGGGCCGAGTTCTCCGTCGAGGAGACGCTGACCCGCAACCCGGAAAGCTACCAACACCTGCTTTAAGGGCAGCCCCGCGGCTGCCCTAATTTCATGCAAAGGAGGATAAGCAGATGGCAAACGAATACCTCTACGGCGCCTACGGCCACATCGGCGAAACTGTGGCACAGAGCGCCGTGCAGGCGGGCACCACGCCGGTCTATATCGGCACGGCACCCGTCAACCTCGTGCGCGGCTTCGGCAAGGCCGGCGTCATCAACGCGCCGATTAAGATCACCAGTCTGGTCGACGCGCAGAAGAAGCTCGGCTACGCGGCCGACTGGGGCACCTTTACCCTGTGCGAGGTCATGTACGCACATTTCAACAACACCCTCGGGAACATCGGCCCGATCTACGTCATCAACGTGCTCGACCCATCTGAGGGAAAGCACCGCAAGGAGGAGGCCACCACCAAGACCCTCGCCTTCACCGGCGGCCGTGCCGAGTTCGCCAGCAGCACGGTCATCCTCGACACGCTGACCATCGCAAAGGCGACCAGCGGCAACTACGTCGAGGGCTCCGACTACGCCGTGGACTACAACTTTACCAAGGGCACGGTCATCATCACCAGCCTGAAGGACGACGCGCAGCTCACCGGCAACCTGACGGCCACCTTCTACGAGGTGGACGACAGCGCCATCGAGGACGACGACATCATCGGCGGCGTGACGGCCGGCGGCGAGTACAGCGGCCTGAGCGCGATCGCGCTGCTCTATCCCGAGCAGTTCGCGGTCTGCAATCTGATCGCAGCCCCCGGCTGGAGCCACAGCCCTGCCGTCTATAACGCTATGCTGACGGCCAGCCAGAAGATCAACGGCCACTGGGACGCCTTCGTCGTGGCCGACCTGCCCCTCGTGGACAGCACCGCGCAGGCGGTCGACACGATCACCAAGGCGATCGCATGGAAGAAGGCCAACGCCTTCACCGGCGAGCGTTCCAAGGTCTACTGGCCGCAGGGCGTGGACAATCTCGGCAACGTGTACCACCTGAGCACGATGGCCGTGGTCGAGCTCATGCGCGCCGACTTCAGCCACAACAGCGTCCCGATGGAGACCTGCGGCAACAAGGCTATCCCCGTCATCAAGCAGTATTTCGGGGCTAACGCCAACAACCGCGGCTTCGACCAGCAGACCGGCAAGGAGCTGACGCAGAACGGCATCAGCACCGCCGTGGCATGGGGCGGCGAGTGGGTACTGTGGGGCGACCATACGGCTGCCTACACCTACGGCGCAAATGTGGATCCCCGCGCGATCTTCGACGTCTCCATGCGGATGCTCATGCACATCACCAACGACTTCCAGCGCGAGTGGAGCCCGGAGATCGACGAGCCCATGACCCGCGCGCTGAAGGATCGCATCATCAACCGCGAGCAGGAGAAGCTCGACGGCTATGTCAGCATGGGCGCGCTGCTCGGCTCCCCTGTGATCCTGTTCCTCGAGAGCGAGAACAGCACCACCGACGTGATGAATGGCGACTTCCGCTGGGACATCGCCGTCACCCCGACCCCGCCCCTCAAGTCTGCGAGCGTCTACGTCGCCTACACCGACGCGGGCTTCTCTGTCTACTACGAAGGAGGTGACGAGTAATGGCAAACCTGTGGCTCGACCTGAAGGGCCCCATCCTCGCCGACACCGTCTACATCGGCGGCACCCTCGTCGCCAAAGACGTGACCATCTCGCTGCCGGCCGTCACTCCTGTGACCGCTGACTTCAAGGCTATGGGAACCTACACCGCCCCCATCCTCGGCCAGATCGAGGCTATGGAGGCGTCCATCACCAAGATCGGCATTGACCTCGGCCTGCGGAACATGATGAAGCTCGAGAGCAAGACCATCGAGATCCGCTGGGCTCAGGACGTGAAGCAGGCCGACGGCTCCACAAAGACCGAAGGCTGCAAGGCGTTCCTCCGCTGTGTCTCCAAGGGCATCCCGGGCCTCTCTGTGGATCCCGGCAACACCAGCGAGAACGAGGCCACGTTTGCCGTGAGCCGCTACCAGCTCTACGTCGGCGGCGCTGAATACTGGCTGATCGACCAGCTCAACACGATCCTGCGCGTCGGCGGCGTCGACTACGCCAAGGACATCCGCAGCCTGCTGTAACCTGAAGGGCGCCGCGCCTGTGCGGCGCCCTCTATTTATCGAAAGGAGACGCACCCAATGAAGAACACCATCAAGCTCGACAACCCCGTGCAGATCAACGGCAAGAGCTACGACGAGCTGACCTATGACATCAGCGAGATCACCGCACAGGCGTTTGCTGAAGCCGACGCCAGAAAGCTGAGCGCCAGCGGATCCAAGAACGGCAACGCGGCCGGCGCGGCCGAGCTGGACTACGGCCTGCACCTCTACCTCGGCTTCGCTGCCATCATCGCCATCAACCCTGAGATCGACATCTCCGACCTCGAGCGCGTCCGTGGCTACGACGTTATGAAGATTATGAGGATCGGCCGGGATTTTATTTCCGGGAAGTCGGAGGAACCCTACACCCCCGACAGCTCCGACGCGCAATCCGAGACTACGCCCGAGCCTTCCACACGTCGACGCGAGACCTCGGAGAGCGAAGGCTGACCGACTTCCTGACCGAATACGGGGAGGCCGTCGAGGAGGCCAAGCGGCTCCAAGCGAGCCGGCCGACTCGTGCGGCCAGCTTTAAGAAACCCCACATCAGAAGGAGGTGACGCACATGGCAAACGGAAAAACGATGCAGGCGGTCGTCAATCTGGCCGGCAGCATCGACCCATCACTCGGCAAAGCCATCGAACAGGCTCAGAAGAAAATCAGCGGCCTGAACGTGAAGGCGCTGGCCGTTGGTGCAGCCGTGGGCGGCATCGCTGTGGCGACAGGCAAGGCAGTCGTCGAGGCCGGAAAGTACATGAAGGATCTCGGCGCGTCCTTCGATGACGCTGCTGATGCTATCCGCATCGGAACCGGCGCCACCGGCGACGCGCTGGACGGGCTTCTTGATGACTTCGACGCCGTCTACAAGAGCGTCCCGACCACAATGGAGGACGCCAGCAAGGCGATCGCAGACTACAACACCCGCCTCGGCCTCACCGGCCCGCAGCTTCAGGAGATCTCCAAGCAGGCCATCCAAGTGAGCGATATGCTCGGGGACGACCTCGGCAGCGTGATCGAGGAGTCGAGCCAAGCCTTCCAACAGTGGAACATCGACGCCGACGACATGGACGGCGCTATGGACTACATTTTTAAGGTCAGCCAGAGCACGGGCATGGGCTTCACGGATCTGATGGCAGATATGCAGAAGTTCGGCCCGCAGCTTCAGGAGATGGGCTACTCCTTCGAGACGGCGAGCGCCCTGATGGGCCAGCTCGACAAGGCCGGCGTAAACACCGACGAAGTGCTCGGCGCCATGAAAAAGAGCGTCGCCACGCTCGCCAAGGAGGGCATCAGCGCCAGCGACGGGCTCGCCATGTACTACGAAAAGATCAAAAACGCCGGGACGGCCGCAGAGGCCGCCAGCATCGCGTCGGAGATCTTCGGCACAAGGGCAGGCTCCACGATGGCCGCAGCAATCCGAGACGGCTCTCTGGCCGTCGCAGACCTGACGGCTGAGCTGCAAGAAAACGGCGAGACAATCGCCGGCGCAGCCGATGACACCTACGACTTCGCCGAGCGGCTTCAGGTTATGAAGCAGGGGCTCGAAGTGGCCCTCAAGCCTATGGCGAACACTGTGTTCGACGGCCTCAACAAGTTCATGCCGACCCTGCAAAAGCTGATGGAGCAGATCACCCCGGCCATCTCCAAGGCGGTCGAGGCTGCGGCCCCGTTTGTCGACGAGTTCCTGACCGGCGCTGCCGACGCCCTCGAGGACGTTCTGCCCCTGATCTCTCAGCTCGCGGCCGACCTTCTGCCTGTGCTGGTGAGCATCATCTCGAGCCTGCTGCCGGTCATCACCCCGCTGCTGGAAGTGGCCCTGCAAATCGTCAACAGCGTCATCATGCCGCTGCTTGATCCCCTGATGCAGCTCGTTCAGGCACTACTCCCTCCGATCCTGAGCCTGATCGGCGCCATCACCCCGCTGCTGACTCCGCTGCTGTCTATTCTGGAACCCATCGCCAGCGTGCTCGGCACGATCGTCGGCTGGGTATCGAAAATTGTCAGCTTCGGCTCCGGCGTCATTTCCAAGATCGCCGGCCTGTTCGGAGGTGGGGGCGGCGGCAGCGCGTCCGTCTCTGGCTATGCGACCGGCGGCTTCACAAGAGGCCCGTCCATCGCCGGCGAGGATCCGCGCTACCCGACCGAGGCGGTCATCAGCTTCAACCCTGCATACCGCTCGCAAAACCTGTCCTACTGGGCCGAGGCGGGCCGGATGCTCGGGGCATCTGACGGCGAAAGCGACTACGAGCTGCTCAGCGGCGGCTCCGGCACCGCTGTGGTCTACGACCTGAGCGGGCTGTCCTTCTCCCCACAGATCAAGATCGAGGGCGACACCGACGAGGACGCACTGATCCGAAAGCTCCGCGACCTCGAGCCGGAGTTCATCGACTTCATCCTCGAGGCACTCAGCAGAAGGGAGGGCGGCGCCTATGTCACAGCAGACAGTCGGCTTTATTGATTATGTTGCGCAGGGCGGCGACACCTTCGACAGCATCGCGCTCGTCGCCTATAACGAGGAGCGCATGGCGAGCACCATCATCGAGGCCAACCCCGACCTCAGCGACGTGCTGATCTTCGAGGGCGGCGAGGCTGTGCGGATCCCGATCGTCGAGACCGTGGAGACGCCGGAGACCCTGCCGCCGTGGAGGAGGTGACACCGTGAAAATCCTATACGAAGGCGTCGACATCTACCCGGACATCAGCGTCCACCGCTGCTATCACGATATGTACGCCGAAAAGCAGAGCGACGAGCTGCTGCTCAAGCTCAACGACACCCGCGAGCTGTGGGACTCGTGGAACCCCAAGAAGGGCGATACCATCGCCATCGAGGACGGCGCGGCCAAGACGGGCAAAATGTTCGTCGAGAGCATCGTCCCCGAGTCTGGCATCATCACCCTGCGGGCCTACTCCGTCCCACAGTCTGCGAAGGATAAGCGGAGCAAATCGTGGGAAAAGGTCAAGTTTCTGCAACTGGCCCAAGAGATCGCCAGCCGCCACGGCCTGACGCTCGAGACCTACGGGATCACCGACCAGACCTACGACTACGTCGAGCAGAACAACCTCGCAGACTTCGCATTTTTTCAAAACCGCTGCACCCTCGAGGGCGCGGCGTTTCTGGTGTATGACGGCAAGCTGGTCGTCTACGACGAGGCATACATGGAAAGCCAGCAGCCCGTCGACACCATCACCATCACCCCGGCCAATGACTTCGAGTATCGCGACGAGGGCACCAACGCCTACGGCTCGGCCGAAGCCGTCAACGGCGGCCTGACCGGCACCTTCGCAGCCCCGAGCGGCGGCGACAAGGTGCTGCGCCGGATCCTGCCCTTCCGCATGACCGACCAGAGCGAGGCCGACCGCTTCGCCAAGGGCCTCCTCCGGGACGCCAACAAAAACGCGACCGTTGGCACCCTCTGGACGGGCTCGCTGCTGCGAGACTATGCGGCGGGCTCTGTGGTCACGCTGGCGACCGAGGGCGTTAAGTCGTGGGACGGCACGGCCTTCATCAGCCGGATACGGCACGACTACGTCAAGACGCGGAGCAAGCTATACCTCCGCAAGCCACTGGAGGGATATTGATGAACAGCAACAACCAAATGATCCAGAAGGGCAAGATCTCCAGCGTGGAGGGGAAGGCCGACAGGAACGGCGACAAAACCACGGCCAGAGTGCTCCCAAGCACCGCCGACAGCATGGTCACGCGGCCGCTGACGATCCCGTGGTATCTGCGCGGGGAGATGGGAAATCTGACCCCCGGCACAGAAGTCGCCTATGCTATGTTCGAGGACGGCACCGGCATCATCCTCTCCCGCATGGACGGAGAGTGGGACGGCATCGTCCCGGGCGACATCACCGTCAAGAAGGGCGCGCTCACGATGCAGGACAAGGGCATCAGCGTCCCGTCGGCAGATGTGACCGCCACGGGCATCAGCCTGACCGGCCACACCCACACCGACAGCCGAGGCGGCACCACTTCTGGCCCACAGTAAGGAGGGATAGACATGGCCGTCATGGCATCGTGGAACGGCAAGACGTGGGGCGTCTCCAGCCAGAGGATCGCCGCACTCAATGGCATCTCCCACAGCGTCGAGCTCGACACGGAAAACAGCGACGACAAGGCCGGATCTCCGGCGACCAAGACCAAGGCGCTCAAGCTGCAAAGCATGAGCTTCGACTTCGATCTGGCCGCCGCGGTCGGCTGCGACGTGCGCAGCGAGTACGAGTCGTGGACGGCGCTGGTCGGGCAGTATGCTCCCTTCTATCTGGCCGGCCGGCGCTTCGGCCCGGCCAACCTTCAGCTCACGGCTGTGAGCCTATCAGACACCAAGCTGGACAACCTCGGCAGGATCCTGACCGGCAAGATCACGATCAAACTGACCGAGTACGCCGAGGAGGCCAGCAGCAAAAAGGCCAGTTCTGGAAAATCCAGCAGCAGCGGCAAGAGCGGCAGCAGCTCCAAGTCGGCGGCGGGCATCGCTACCTACAAGGAGCTCGGCATCAGCTCCTCGGCCGTGAGCGTCGGAGCCTCCAGCAGCGCCAAAGCATCCAAAAAGCCAACCAATGCGCAGCTCAAGTAAAGCGAGGTGATCCCAATGAAAGCATCTGGCAACGGAGCGCCCGAGATCTGCGTGCAGAACCTCCTCAAGACCATCCGCGGGGAGGTGCCCTACGAGCGCATCAAGGGGATCGACCGCACGCTGATCGACAAGCCGAGCGAAACCGCTGCGACCGATCTGGCCGCCGACGTGGAGTTCGTTGTGGAAACCTACGAACCACGCGTGCAGCTCAGTGACTCCGACCTGAAGGCCCTGACCGCTCAGACCGGCGACTTCGAGCTGCGGGCCAGCATCGAGAACATCACATGAAGGAGGTGAACAGCGTGAGCGACGCGACAAATATCTACGGCGAGGACATCAAACTCACCACGACAGACGCGAGCACCCTATACAAGACCATCATCACCGAGCTCGAAAAGGGCGCCGGCGAGCCGCTCTACCCGGGCGACGAGCGCCGGATCTTCGGCGAGGCTCTCGTGCCCGTGTTCGTTGCCCTCTACAACAGCCTCAACGACGTCGGCCGGCAGACGCTCCTCCGCTATGCGAGGGGCGAGGTGTTGGACGCCATCGGCGAGCGGCAGGACGTGAGACGACTGGAAGGCACACCGGCCAAGACGACCATGCGCTTCTCCGTCTCCACGCCGCAGGAGAAAAACATCATCATTCCGAAATGGACGAAGGTGACGCCGGACAGCGAAAACTATTTTGCGACCGACGAGATCGCTGTGCTGCAAGCTGGCGCCTACTCTGTGGAGGTGCCGACCTCGGCCGTGAGCAACGGCACGAAGTTCAACGGCTACGCAGCCGGCACGATCGGCACCCTCGTCGACCTGATCCCCTACATCGAGTCCGTCACCAACCTGACCGAAACGGCCGGAGGCGATGACGGCGAACCCTACACCACCGAAGGCGACAACCGCCTCCGCGAGCGGATCCGTCTGGCTCCCGCCAAGAGATCCACCGCGGGCCCCGAACAGGCTTACATCTACTGGGTAATGACGGCCGACAGTTCCATCGTGGACGCGAGGGCCGTCAGCGAGAAGGAAACCGTCAGCGAGACCCTCACGGTCTACGACGGCAAAGCCTTCAAGGGCGGCGGCACGCTCCTGACCGACACCCTCGTCGTGAAAGCCCACGGGCAGAGCACGGCGGCGGTCAAGGACACGGACTACACCGTCGACTACACCGACGGCCTGCTGACCATCA
>OHEJ01000857.1_pt1 | contig 10075 bp, 10 predicted proteins | sample 1567261 | NCBI WGS metagenome assembly OHEJ01 (sample SAMEA3879550, study PRJEB24766) | human gut metagenome | biome: human-associated habitat; feature: feces | place: USA | collected 1985/1987 | reverse complement strand
GTAGCACCGATCTTCACATTCAGATGCGGGTAGCCAATAGAGTTACGCACCTGCTCGAATGCACGTCCTGCTGCAAACATTGCAAATGAGCTTACGAAAGGAATCTTACCTACCAGGGAAAGTCCTGCTGCCACACCCATCATGTTTTCCTCTGCGATACCACAATCGATATGACGGTCGGGATATGCCTTACGGAAGATTCCGGTCTTGGTAGCTGCTGCCAGGTCGGCATCCAATACGACCAGATTGGGGAATTCTTCTGCCAGTTCCTTCAGGGAGTTACCATAGCTTTCTCTGGTTGCGATCTTTTTCACGGTATTCTCTGCCATTACTGCTCACCTGCTTTCTCTAATTCTTTTTCAATCTTATCAAGGTCTGCCATTGCCACTGCGTACTCCTCATCGTTGGGAGCCTTACCGTGCCAGTCCACATTGTTCTCCATGAAGGAGACGCCCTTACCCTTCAGGCTGTGGAATACGATACAGGTGGGCATGCCCTTGGTCTCTCTTGCTTCCTTGAATGCTGCACGGATCGCATCAAAATCATGTGCATCAGCATTGATCACATGGAAATTGAATGCCTCGAACTTTTTATCAATAGGATAAGGAGAACATACCTGATCGATGGGGCCATCGATCTGCAGGTTGTTGTTATCTACCATAACACAGAGGTTGTCCAGCTTACGGAAGCCTGCGAACATAGCAGCCTCCCATACCTGTCCTTCCTCGATCTCACCGTCACCCAGCAGTGTGTATACACGGAAATCACGTTTGTCCATCTTAGCACCCAGTGCCATGCCGACTGCTGCGGAAATGCCCTGTCCCAGAGATCCGGAAGACATATCCACGCCGGGGATATGGATGCAGGGATGACCCTGCAGATAGGAGCCCAGGTGACGCAGAGTAGGCAGATCCTCTACCGGGAAATATCCTCTGTAAGCCAGTGCGGAATAGAGTCCGGGAGCTGTATGACCCTTGGACAGTACGAATCTGTCACGCTCCTCCATATCGGGATTCTGCGGGTCAATGTTCATCTCCTCAAAATATAAAAATGTAAAAATATCTGCGGCTGACAGGGATCCACCGGGATGTCCCGCTTTCGCACCATGAACTGCGGTCACAATGCCCTTGCGGACATCATTGGCACGCTTTTGCAGTTCTAAATTCTTCATTGTTTCCTCCATTCCGCCATATTGGCTTATCTGTTGCAATTTACGTTGTTATACTAGCATACTTCCCGATGCTAGTCTAGTAAAAGAATTGCTCTTCTACCGTAAAATATTGCGGTCTCGTCCTAACAACTTTGCCCTGCCATTCATAAATTTTCTCACTTCGTTCGAAAATTCATTTCATGGAGGGGTGCTTTGCTAATAGAATTTGTCATATAGTGCTTTGTACGCAAGCGTCCACGCACTATAAGCCGAATTCTATTTCAAAGTTGTTTGGCCATAGTACGCTCCGGCACCATGTTTGCGGTTATAGTGCTTATCCTGCAGTTCCTGGGGTGCCGGCTGGATCCTGGGGTTGATCGTCTCTGCGCGATAAGCCATTTTTGCCACCTCTTCCAGTACTACCGCATTGTGGACAGCCTCTTTGGCATCCTTGCCCCAGGCAAAAGGCCCATGGTTCTTGCACAGAACGACAGGCACTGCTTTCGGGTCCTTACCCAGACGTTTGAACTCATTAACGATCAAGTGTCCGGTATTTTCCTCGTAAGCGTCCTCGATTTCTTCCTTTGTCAGGCAGCGCACGCAGGGAACCGGACCGTAGATATAGTCTGCATGGGTGGTTCCGTAGCAGGGAATGTCTCTTCCCGCCTGCGCCCAGCTGGTGGCATAGGAAGAATGGGTATGTACGATACCGCCGATCTCCGGGAATGCCTTGTATAACTCCAGATGGGTAGCGGTGTCGGAAGAGGGATTTAAGTTCCCCTCTACCTTATTGCCATTCAGATCCATGACTACCATCATCTCCGGTGTCAGTTTGTCGTAATCCACGCCGCTGGGTTTGATGACGAACAATCCGCTCTCTCTGTCAATGGCGCTGACATTTCCCCAGGTAAAAGTCACCAGACCATACCGGGGCAGATCCATATTTGCTTCATATACTTTCTGTTTTAATTCTTCTAACATTCCTAAACCTCATTTCTTTCTAAAACCCGCAAGTTTTCCGACACCTATATGTCGTGCACTTATGCGCCGTGCCCTCAGGTATCATACACTTATGTGCTCTCATGCACCGCACACCAACCTACATGCGGTATCCTTCCGTGCACTATGCAGACATATTTTGCGTCTGAAAAATTATTTTGCAGCAACCGCTGCCTTCTCTGCGGGAAGGAGCTTTTTATACTCTTCCAGGAAAGCCTCAAATCCCTTCACATCCTCAGGGTCCGGATTCCATGTGGTTCCGGTCTGTCCCGCGAAGATCTTGTCATTCAAATAAGAAGAAAGGGGCTCGCCGTCTTTTTTCTCCTTCATGAAAGCTGCCAGAATGGCAATACCCCAGGCACCACCTTCGCTTGCCGTATCCATAACGGTGATCGGTGCGTTCATGCCTGCTGCCATGACACGCTGTCCCACCACGGGAGTCTTGAAAAAGCCGCCGTGTCCCATCAAGGAATCCACTGCCACATGCTCCTCTTTTAACAGAATATCCATACCGATCTTCAACGTAGCAACTGCGCTGTACAAGTGGGAGCGCATGAAATTTGCCAGTGAAAAGTCTGCATCGGGAGTTCTTACCACCATGGGACGCCCTGCATCCAGTCCGGTGATGGGCTCTCCTGAGAAATAATTGTATGCTGTCACGCCGCCGCAGTCCGCAGCACCTTCCAGTGCCTTGCGGTACAGCACGCCGTACAGTTCATTCTTATCTACTTTTACGCCAAAGCTCTCTGCACATTCGCCCAGAAGATTTACCCAGGCATTCAGATCGGAGGTACAGTTGTTGCAGTGTACCATAGCTACCGGCATACCGTCCGGTGTTGTCACCATATCGATCTCCGGATAAACGGCCTTTAACTGGTCTTCCAGAACCACCATGGCAAACACGGAGGTTCCGGCGGAAATATTACCGGTGCGCACCGCTACGCTGTTTGTTGCCACCATACCCGTACCGGCGTCGCCTTCCGGCGGGCAGAACGGACAGCCGGCTTCCAGTTCCCCGGAGGGGTCCAAGAGCGCCGCGCCTTCCTTAGTGAGCACGCCCGCTTTTTCTCCCGCAGGCAGTACCTTCGGTAAAATATCCCGAAGACACCATGAATAATGTTTATCCGCAATCAGCTTTTCAAAAGCCGCAAGCATTTTTTCATCGTAATCCCCGGTCGCGGTATCAATGGGGAACATGCCGGATGCATCCCCCACGCCGAGTACCTTTTCCCCGGTCAGTTTCTGGTGCACATAGCCCGCCAGCGTGGTAAAATAAGCAATCTCCTTCACATGCTCTTCACCGTTTAAGATTGCCTGATACAGGTGGGCAATACTCCATCTTTGGGGAATATTATAGGAAAAAGCACCGGTTAATTTTTCCGCTGCTTCCTCCGTCATGGTGTTTCGCCAGGTACGGAACGGTACTAAAAGCTTTCCGTCTTTATCAAAAGGAAGATAACCGTGCATCATGGCAGAAACACCCATGGCGGCGATTTTCTTTAAGGGAATACCGTACTGCGCCTTCACGTCCTTTGTAAGGCTTTGGTAACAATCCTTCAGTCCCGAAAAAATGTCCTCTTCGGAATACGTCCAGATTCCGTTTTCCAGTCTGTTTTCCCAGCCGTGTCCGCCTGTCGCCAGTACTTTGCCGTCCTTATCCGTAAGCACGGCTTTTATTCTGGTGGAACCGAACTCAATGCCGAGATATGCCTGTCCGGCTTCAATCACTTTTGCTGCTTCTTTGCCTGTTTCCATACCCTACCCCATCTTTGATTTTGTTTATGACCGTTGCTTTGTCCGTTTATGCCCCGGTTCTTTGTCCGTTTTCACCCAAAGCTTCTCTTAAGGTTCTCCATCCCAGTACGGCACATTTTACACGCGCCGGCATATGGGAAATGTCCTGCAGGGCTCCTGCTTCTTCCAGACTTTCGATTTCTTCCTCTGTAGCAGTCCCTTTTATCATTTTAGAGAAAATTTCTCCAAGATGCAAGGCTTCTTCTTTGGTTTTTCCGATAATCATGCCCAGCATAATATCGGCGGACGCCTGGGAAATGGCACAACCGTCTCCCACAAAGGCGCCGTCCGTGATGATGCCGTTTTCCACCTTCAGTTTTAAGAAAATGTCGTCCCCGCAACTGGGGTTTATGCCCTCAAGCACAATGTCCGCATCCGGCAGGTCATGCTTGAACTCCGGGTGGATGTTGTGCTCTGTCAGAATTTCATTATAAAAACGATTACCTTCCATATCCCATTCTCTCCCTTATGGTGGACACGCTCTCAATCAGGCGGTCCGCCTCTTCCAAGGTATTATAAAACATAAAGCTGGCTCTTGTGGCGGAACCGATACCAAGGTGCTTAAGTAGCGGCTGGGCACAGTGATGTCCCGCTCTTACGCAGATGCCGTCATTGCTTAAGATTTCGCTCACGTCATGGGGATGCACATCCTCTATGGTAAAGGTAACGATGCCGGTATGGTTTTCGGCATTTTTATCTCCCACAATGTGCACATGGGGCATACGTTCCATCTCCTCCAGTACATGGGCGGTGAGCAGATGCTCCTGCTTCTGCATGTCGGCAAATCCGATTTTTTTGATATATTCCATGGCTGCCGCCAGTCCGACCGCACCCGCCGCGTTGACGGTGCCCGCTTCAAATTTATGCGGCACCTCTGCGTAAACCGCACTCTCTCTGGTGACGGACTCTATCATTTCTCCGCCGGAAAGAAAAGGCGGCATTTCCTCTAACAGCTCCTGTCTGCCGTACAACACGCCGATGCCCATGGGCCCTAACAGTTTGTGACCGGAAAATGCCAGGAAATCGCAGGCAAGGTCCTGCACATCCACTGCCATATGGGGCGTACTCTGGGCGCCGTCCACTAAAATCACGGCTCCTTTTCTGTGCGCCATCTCCGCAATTTCCTTTACGGGGTTGACCCTGCCCAGCACGTTGGACACCTGGGTGATGGCTACAATTCTGGTTTTCTCCGTTATCAGTGCTTCCACTTCCGCAAGGTCAAGGCTGCCGTCCGGCTTACATTCCATGAATTTTAAGGTGGCACCGGTATTTCTTGCCACCATCTGCCAGGGAAGAAGGTTGCTGTGGTGCTCCATAACGGAAACTAAAATTTCGTCCCCCGCCTTTACATGGCTTAAGCCGTAGCTGTATGCCACCAGGTTGATGCTTTCCGTGGTATTTCTTGTAAAAATAATTTCACCGGGGAGCTTGGCGTGGATAAAGTCCGCCGCCACTTCCCTTGCCTTTTCGTAGGCGTCGGTCGCTTCCACCGCCAATGGATAAAAACCGCGCAGCGGGTTGGCATTGTGACGCTCGTAAAATTCTGTTTCCGCATCCAGTACGCACTGAGGTCTCTGGGATGTCGCCGCATTGTCCAGATATATATTGCCGGTCTTTACAAGCAGTGGGAAATCTTTCCTATATTGTATCACATCCATCTTAAGAAAGCACCTCCTTTAATCCGTCCTGTATCCATTCCTGTGCTTTTTCTTCGGAGAGGAGTCTGCCGATGCGGTCAATGGCTGCTCTTGCCATGATGTCCTCCGCTTCTTTTTTGCCGATGCCCCTGCTTTCAAAGTAAAACAGGGTGTCCTCGTCCAGTTCGCCGATGGTGGCGCCATGGCTTCCGGCAACGGTTTCCTCGCTGCAGAGAATCACCGGAATGGTCTGGTTCTGCACGTCATCCCCCAGCATGAGCACGGTTTCGGTTTCTTCGCCTTCCGCACCTACGGAGCCTTTTTTGAAATCAATGGTACCGCGGAACACTTTCTTTGCCTTGTCCTTCAGTGCGCCGTCCGCCTTAATCCGGGACTTGGTTTCTTCTCCGAAATGGTTGACAACCATGTTGATGTCAAGCAGCTCTTCGTCCTGTACCAGATAACCCAAATCGGCATCAAAGGAGGCTTCCTTTCCCACCAGATCGCTCAGGGTTTCTTCGTAAATATTGCCCTGTCCCAGCATAACCTGATACAGCTCCAGGCTTCCCTTTTCTTCCACTTTCGATTCAATCCGGTTAATTAAGGAGGTTTCCTTTCCCGTCTTCATAACCTGTACGAGTTTTACCCGGCTGCCTTTTCCCACATGGATTTTCGTCAGGGCTTCCAGATGGGAAAAATCCGCATACTTCATATAAACTTCCACTTCTTCTTTTTCCTTTGCGGAAATCTCTATCTGCTTTTTCTCATAGTTTCCGCCGGATACCTGCAAAAATACCGATGCGTTTTTACTTTCTACCTGTATGGTTTCGCTTCCGCCTTCCTCTTCCCAGGGCAGTACGGCATCGTTCATTTTGAGCCAGTACCAGGTCTTGGACGGCAGTGCGTTTACTGTTCTTTTCATTTCACTCATCTTTTTCACTCCTTGCCTGTTATCCGATGCTTCCCTTCATTTCCAGACGGATCAGATTGTTCATTTCCACTGCATATTCCATCGGTAATTCCTTGGATACGTTGTCCGCAAAGCCGCTGACAATCAGGGCTCTTGCCTCTTCCTCCGTTAAGCCTCTGGACATCAGGTAAAAGACCGCATCGTCGCTGATACTACCGATTTTGGCTTCATGTCCGATGGATGCTTCCTTGGTGCGCACATCCATGGCGGGAATGGTATCGGAACGGGACTCGGAGTCCAGCATCAGAGACTGGCAGGACACTGCCGATTTGGTGCCCGTTGCATTCTTCTGTACCACCACGCTGCTGCGGAAGGTGCTGATGCCGCCGCCCTTGCTGATGGAACGGGTATTCATATAGGAGCTGGTGTCCGGCGCCGCATGCACAACCTTGGCTCCGGTATCTAAGTTCTGTCCGGCTGCCGCAAAGGTGACGCCGGTAAATTCCATTTTTGCCCCTCTGCCCTTTAAGATGCTCATGGGATAGAGATAGCTTACGTGGGAACCGAAGGAACCGGATACCCATTCGATGGTACCGCCTTCCTCCACCAGGGCTCTCTTGGAGTTTAAGTTATACATATTCTTGGACCAGTTTTCAATAGTGGAATAACGCAGCTTGGCGTTCTTTTTCACAAACAGCTCCACACAGCCCGCATGCAGGTTTGCCACATTGTACTTGGGAGCGGAACAGCCTTCGATGAAATGAAGATTGGCTCCTTCATCCACAATAATCAGAGTATGTTCAAACTGTCCGGCACCCTTGGCGTTCAGCCTAAAATACGACTGTAAGGGAATGGACACGTCCACGCCCTTCGGCACATAGACAAAGGAACCGCCGGACCATACCGCACCGTGAAGCGCCGCAAATTTGTGATCCCTCGGGGTAATCAGCTTCATGAAGTATTCATGTACCATGTCGGCGTATTCGCCCTGCAGGGCACTTTCCATATCCAGATATACGACACCCTGCGCCGCCACCTCGTCCTTTACATTGTGGTATACAAGTTCGGAGTCGTACTGGGCGCCCACGCCGGCAAGGGACTTTCTTTCCGCCTGCGGAATACCCAGACGTTCAAAGGTTTCCTTGATATCCTTGGGCACATTTTTCCAGTTATTCTTCATATCGCTGTGCGGACGCACGTAGGTGGCAATGTGGTCCATATCCAGTCCCTCGATGGAAGGGCCCCAGTCCGGCACTTTTAATTCCTGATATATTTTCAAAGACTGCTGCCGGAACTCCCGCATCCATTCCGGGTCATGCTTTTCCTTTGAAATCTGGTCTACGATTTCCGGGGTCAGACCTTCTTCGATACGGAAGGCATCGTGTTCTTCGTCTTTTATGTCATAGACACTGCGGTCAATGTCATCCACATATGTTTTTTCTTCCATATTTGTGATTTCCTCTCTTTTTCCTGACTTTCTTGCTTTCCTGCCACTTTTCTTTTCTGATGTCTCGTTTTCCTGCCGCATCAGTTTGCCTTTTGCTGACTCAGCTTTTCTGCTGCTACAGTTTGCCTCTTGCTGACTCAGCTTTTCTGCGCTTCGGCGGCTTTTATTTCTCGTCACGTAGCTCGGTGAAGCCGTTTTCATTGATGACATCAACTAAGGAAGCATCGCCCTCTTTTACCACAATGCCGTTTTCCATGACATGGGTTACATCCACATGCAGGGACTCTAAGATTTTCGTGCTGTGTGTGATAATAAGCAGGCTTCCCTTGCATCTTTCCTGATAAATCTGGATGCCCTTGGAAACGGTTCTTACCGCATCCACATCAAGACCTGAGTCTGTTTCATCCAGAATGGCAAGGGACGGCTCCAGCATTAAAAGCTGCAGAATTTCGGCTTTTTTCTTTTCACCACCGGAAAATCCAACGTTCAAATCTCTCTCCGCATAGGACTCGTCCATGTTTAAGAGCTCCATCATTTCCAGCAATTTCTTTTTATAGGTAAAAAGGCGGATTCTTTCTCCGGTTTTATATTCCAGTGCACTCCGGATAAAAGCAGAAAGAGTTACGCCCGGTACTTCCAGAGGGTTCTGGAAGGAAAGGAAAATTCCTTTCTTAGCTCTTTCGTTGACCGGCATATAAGTAATATCTTCTCCGTTAAACAGAATGCTTCCTTCTGTGACTTCGTAACGGGGATTTCCCGCAATCGCATATCCGAGGGTGGATTTACCGGTACCGTTGGGACCCATCAGTACGTGGGTTTCTCCTTTTCCTACCTGCAGGTTAATCCCGTGCAGAATTTCTTTTTCTCCCACATTAACGTGCAAATCCTTAACTGTTAATAACTTGTGGCTCATGGCTTTTCTCCTTTTCTGTTTCTGTTTTCTCTCCTGCGTTATCCTTCTAAGCTGTTTATGTTTCTGTGTGTTTCTGGAATTCGGTACAACAGGTACAGTGCTCTCTGTGCCCTTCTTCCAAAAGAGTCTTCAATGTGTGGCTATCCAGATAATTGTCAATGACCCGGCTCAGTCCCATCCAGAACGGCATGGTGTAGCATTTGTCCGCTCTCGTACATTTGGTCTCGGACTCTCCCATGCAGGCAACGGGTATCATATCATTTTCCACCGTCCGCAAAATGTCCCCAACCGGGTATTCCTCCGCCGGTTTTACCAGCCGGTACCCGCCGGTCTTGCCCGAAGAGCTGTCCACCAGATGTGCCTTGGACAATACCGTCATAATTCCCTCCAGATATTTTCTGGAAATTTCCTGCCTGTCCGCTATTTCTTTTAAGGAAATATAAATTTTTTCTGAAGAGTTACAGTTCACTCGTACATTCTTGTGGGCAGATTTCATGCTCGCATGAAAATCTGCCTGCATGAATGTACGAAGGGAGCGCCAATCAATGAGCAAAAATGAGCTGCAAAGCAGCGGAGAGCCACGAAGTGGCGGTAAAGCCTTCGTCAGAAGGCTTTGCGAATGGCGCGGAGTGAACAGTAACGAATTTGCTCCTTGACAGGAAAAGGTCAGGTCAGTATAATCTGAAACTGGTACTACCAGTGAAAGGAGAAATATTTTGAAGCACGTAAGACAGTTTTGTATGATATTGTTGTTCTCGTTTATCGGAGAGTTTTTCCGTATGGTGATTCCACTTCCGGTTCCGGCCAGTGTGTATGGGCTGGTATTGTTGCTGGCTGCACTTCTTACCGGTATTGTAAAGCTGGATCAGGTAGAGGGAGCCGCTGATTTTCTGATAGAAATTATGCCGGTTATGTTTATCCCGGCGGCAGTAGGACTTTTGAATGCATGGGATGTGCTGCGACCGGTCGTGGTTCCGGTGGTTGTAGTGACCGTGGCAACAACTGTACTTGTCATGGGAGTGACCGGACAGGTGACACAGCGGGTGATCCGCTGGGAGAGAAAACGTAAGGAGGGAAAAGAAAAATGAAAGATTTCCTGACAAATTCCGTATTTTTTGGTGCGATGATCAGTCTGGTGGCCTATGAGATCGGAACTCTTCTGAAAAAGAAATTTAAACTGGCAATTTTTAATCCGTTGTTGATTGCAGTCATCTGCGTAATGGCG
>OHEJ01000856.1_pt1 | contig 10075 bp, 8 predicted proteins | sample 1567261 | NCBI WGS metagenome assembly OHEJ01 (sample SAMEA3879550, study PRJEB24766) | human gut metagenome | biome: human-associated habitat; feature: feces | place: USA | collected 1985/1987 | reverse complement strand
CATTAATCCAGATAGGAATTTACTCCGCTTTCCTTCCCTTCACATTAACTATGCAGATTCCTATGCATACAAGAACTAACGCTATTAGTGCATTTATTCCAAGCTCTTTGCTTCCCTCTCCAAGCCACCATGCTGAAAGAAGTACGCCGAATACCGGGTTGGTGAAACCGAAGATTGCTACCTTAGATACCGGGTTGTGCTTTAACAGTATTCCCCATATTGAGTAGGCTACGGCTGATATGCATGCAAGATAAAATAACATGAGTATTGCTGATACTGACACATGTGTAATTCTGCCTCCCATCACAAGCCCTAATATAATCATTACTATTCCGCCGAATATGAACTGATAACCGCTCAACATAACCGGATTGTCTTTCTTTGAATAGTTCTTCATAAGGCATGATGAAAATGCATATGACAACGCACATAAGAACAGACTTCCATCTCCCATAATGCTTAAGTTCATGTCGATTTTCTGTCCATTCATGCTGACTACGATAACACCTGCAAAACCAATCACACAGCCTATAATCTTCTTCAGATTCAGCTTTTCCTGTCTGAATATAATTGTCGATACAAGTATTACAAAAAATGTGTTAGAGCCGTTAATTATTGACGCTTTCACTCCACTGTTATGTGCAAGTCCGATATAGAAGAATATGTACTGCAGAATTGTCTGGAACATTGCAAGCTTTACTATGCTCGGCACACTTGATTTCGTTGGAAGCAGCATTTTTCTGTTAAGTATGCTTCCGATTAAGATTGTGAGTACTCCTGCCAGCACAAATCTTGTTCCTGCAAATAATACCTGTGTCCATGTTTCACTTGACGGTATCTTAAACAGCGCATATCCTAATTTGATACATGGTGATGCGCTTCCCCAAAGGAATGTACACACAAGTGCAAGAGCGCACACCACCCATGTTTTCTGTAAAAAATCTTTTTTCTCGTTTGTTTTTTCCATGATTAATCTCCTCCATAACATGAAGTGTCATTGTATCATAGCTTTTATTAATTAGCAATATATGGCGTATTAAGCCACATTTCAGCACTTAATACGCCATATATTGCTAGTTATTTTTTATTTTGTGCGGCAGTCGTACCCGAAGAATTTTTCTTTTAAACATCTGGCTGTTAAAAGGAATCACTGGATAGATATAGCTTTTCCCCGATATTGTCCTGTTAAAGCATACAAGCACTATTGCAAATATAACTCCTGCCAGAAGTCCGATTCTTCCAAAGAACTGAACAAGAATCAGATTGACTATTCTTATGAATTTTAATGCATATCCCATCTCAAAACTTGCCTGTGAGTAGGTTCCAACCGTTACAACTGCCATGTAAAGAAGTGATTCCGAATTAAACCACCCTGACTGCACTGCATACTCTCCCACAACAATACCGGCAAGAATACTTAATGGTGTTGAAAGCATTCCTGGTGTATTAACCGCCGCAAGCTTAAGCCCGTCGACCGCAAGTTCAAGAATGAAAAGCTGTAATATAACCGGAACTGTTATATCCTCATTTATCGTTATGAATTTCAGCCATTCAGGCACCCACTGTGGATTGCTTTCAAGCAAAAGCCACACAGGTGTAAGAAAAACCGTCAGCAATGTAAAGAAGAATCTCGACAGTCTTATATAAGTTCCTATCATTGGCGAAAAATTAAAATCGTCCGCCTCTTCTATTATATCAAAAACACTTGTTGGAATTATCATCACTGCAGGTGATGTATCTACCATAATAACGATATTCCCATCAAAAAGAGCTGCAGCAGCGGTATCTGGCCTTTCAGAATATTTATACTTTGGAAATGGGTTAATCCACTTCCCCTTAAACATGCATTCCGCAAGGCTCTCTATATTCATAGTGAGTGCCTCAACCTCTATACTGCTTATCAGATTCTCAATTCTTTGAAGCAGCTTCTTATCAACCTTATCGTCAATATAGCATACGGCAACATCTGTCCTGGAGCGCTCCCCTACAGTATACATTTCCATTGAAAATCGGCTATCCCTTATTCTTCTTCTTAAAAGTGCTGCATTGCACACAAGCGTCTCGACAAATCCGTCTCTTGAGCCACGCAGAACCTTGTCTTTGTAAGGCTCTGTAACTGAACGCATCGGATAAGTACGGCAGTCAATAAGTATACATTCGTCAAAGCCATCTATTATCATGACTGTCTGTCCTGAAAGAAATGCCTTCTCTACTTCGTCATAATGTCCGTTTTTTTCAATCTCTGTATACGGCATTCCTACTTCTAAAAATGTATCTATATCCTTCATGTCCGATTCTTTCAATGAATAAAAAAACTGCACCAGTTTTTCAATTGTTTCCTCCTGTACAAATCCATCTATAAAGTAAAAATGTGTTCTCTTCCCACCTATTAATACATCTCTTTGCAGAATGTCAAAATTCTTGTCCACTCTTAACTTTTCATTCATCATGCGGACATTCATGTCTATGTTAGTTGTAAAATCAGTCATGCTTACTCCTTTCACCAGCACATTTTCACCCGCACTTTAAAGCACCTTTCGATATCCTATATTGCCACTAAATCCCTTCAAAGCACGAAAAGGGCAGGACTTACGCCCTGCCCTTATAGAATGTCCACATTTGACACATTTATTCTGTTATTAGTTCTCAAAAAGTGATGTTGAGTAATATCTGTCACCGCTGTCTGGAAGCAGTGCAACTATTGTCTTACTCTCGTTCTCTGGCTTCTTAGCCCACTCGATTGCTGCGTAAAGTGCGGCGCCTGCTGATATTCCGACCTGAATACCTTCTGTGTGAGAGATTAACTTTGCATACTCGAATGCGTCATCATTATCTACTGGAACTACGCTGTCATATATCTTAGTGTTAAGAATTTCTGGAACAAAGCCTGCTCCTATTCCCTGAATCTTATGTGGTCCCGGCTTACCCTGTGAAAGCACCGGTGATGTTGCAGGTTCAACTGCAATTATCTCAATCTTATCATTCTTAGACTTAAGATATTCGCCAACACCTGTGATTGTTCCGCCTGTACCAACACCTGCAACAAATGCATCAACTTCTCCATCCGTATCATTCCATATCTCAGGACCAGTCGTTCTTCTGTGTGCTTCCGGGTTAGCAGGATTAACAAACTGTCCGGCAATCATACTGCCTTCAATCTCATTCTTTAATTCTTCTGCCTTCGCAATAGCACCTGTCATTCCCTTATAGCCAGGAGTAAGTACAATCTCTGCACCATATGCCTTAATTATATTTCTTCTTTCAACACTCATAGTCTCTGGAAGAACAATAATTGTTCTATAACCCTTTGCTGTAGCAATAGCAGCAAGTCCGATTCCTGTATTACCAGATGTAGGCTCAATAATAGTTGCGCCCGGCTTAAGAATACCTTTCTTCTCAGCATCCTCAATCATTGCCTTGGCAACTCTGTCCTTAACGCTTCCTGTTGCATTAAAATACTCAAGCTTAACAAGTACTCTTGCCTTAAGTCCAAACTTTTCTTCAATATGTCCGACCTCTACAAGTGGTGTGTTACCTATTAAGTCTGCTGCTGATTTATATATCTTTCCCATACAATCCTCCATCTTGTGGTATTATTCCACATTTTCTAATATCAATTCATGAAAACATTTCATGAATCTGGTGATATGTTTATGTATTACATAAACATACTATGTTTGTATGTTATTATAGAACAATGATTTTGATTTGTACAGTACTTTTTTATTTTTCTTTTTAAATCATGTGTATTCTCGCTTCCGGCTTTCCGCTGACTTCTTAATCACGTCCACCAGCCCACTATAACTATGCTCACAAGCTTCAATTATCCGCCCCTCTGGCACGCCTGCCTCCACAAGCTTTTTGCTGCAGGCAGGACCAATGCTATACACTGGGACTTCACCTGACTCGCCAAGCCTGTCAATCAGCCATTTTATTCTCTCACCGCTGATGCCACTTGTAACAGCTATTCCTGAGACATCACTGTAATCTTTCATTCCGTACTCTGCATATGTATCAACATATACATTCCTATATACGGGAATCTTAACAAGTTCTCCATAATCTTTCATGGCTTCTTCAAGTGAGCCGCTTGTTACCTCTGCACACAGATATACAATCTTACCGGCTGAAATATTCATCAGGCTCTTTCCAAGTTCCAAGCCTGTAGCCTGTAAAGAAACAAAGTCTGCCTCACGACCGCATGCCGTTCTTAAAGCTTCCTGTGTCTTTTTGCCGACTACCGCAATCTTAACTCTGGCAGGCAGTTCACGCCCTACACTGGCAGCCCTGTCACTGTCACAATCCATCACACTGTCTCCATTCAACGCACCATCACAATTCAGCTCACCTTCACAAGCCATCTCCCCCATATTATAAGCAAACCCAGCCACTGCATTTTTACTGGTAAACACAAGCCACTGTGCATCTTTTATCTTTTCCAAAAGATTCTCCACACAAATATAACCAATCCTGCCAGTCACTATTTTTTCGCAGGAAAGCCCCTCCTTTGCAAGTAATCCTGCAAAGGAAGGGCTTTTATCGTACATCTGTCCGTTTTCTATATATGTATATATGTATTTACCCACAATCTACTCCAATCCAAGCATACGGGCTGCCTCGTGGCAAACCGCCTCGCTGTCAGTTCCTGTAACTTCAATTCTAAGAATCCTGCTGCAATCATCATTGCCAAATAGCACAACCATTCGAAGGTCGCCGTTATCCTTTGTCACACAGTGTGCGCCAACCGGGGCATGACATCCGCCGCCTGTTAATCTTAAAAATGTTCTTTCAGCCACAGCTTCTTTATCAGAATTATCATCTGACAAAGCATTTATCTTATCAAGAAGTTCTGTATTCACATTTGCAGTCTCAATCGCAAGAACTCCCTGTGCCGGTGCCGGAATAACGACCTCCGGGTCAAGGTACTCTGTTATCTCAGATGACCTGCCAAGTCTGTTAAGTCCTGCTGCCGCAAGCACAATTCCATCAAGTCCGTATGAATCGTCCATAAGTTTGTTAATTCTTGTATCGACATTTCCCCTGATAGCAGTAAACTGGATATCAGGACGCAGCATTGCAAGCTGGCATGCACGCCTGAGACTCCCAGTGCCTATAACCGCACCGGAAGGAAGTTCTGAAAAACTTCCTGCATTCTTTAATATAAGTACATCTCTGCAATCCTCTCGTTTCCACGCCTTTGCAAATGTAAGTCCAGCCTCACATTCAGCCGGCATATCCTTCATGCTGTGAACCGCCATATCAATACTGCCTGAAAGAAGTGCTTCCTCAATCTCCTTTACAAAAAGTCCCTTAGTTCCAATCGCAGCAAGCGGCTTATCCGTAACCTTGTCGCCTGTTGTCTTAATTATAACAAGTTCAAATGTATCCTCAGGATACGCCTCTTCCATTCTTCTCTTAACATATTCCGACTGGACAAGTGCCAGCTTCGAACCTCTCGTTCCTATTCTGTAATGCATAATCCTCCCTACAATCCAAACAGTCTCTCAACCATATCTTTATACTTCTGCTGTTCATTTTCTTCCACGTTTTTCAATTCTTCAATCGGTTCTTTTAACAATCTGTGTAATGACGACTTAAGAATCTTCTTTAAGATTACCCTGTCATGGTCTGAAAGGTCAATCTTGCGGTTAAGATAATCATAGCTGTCCTGTACTATCTCATCACATTTTTTGCCAAGCGACTGGATAGTTGTATCCATTCTGCTTGATGTGAGCCACTTCTTTGTTTCCGCTATATACTCATCAATCACGCACTGGCTTTCTTTAAGCAAATGTGCCCTCTCATTCTGATTAGACTTCACAATCCCACCTATCCTGTCAAGGTCAATAAGTGTCACTCCATCAAGGCTGCCTGCCGATTTTTCTATATCTCTTGGTGCAGCAAGATCAAGAAGTGTCATCTTTTTACCCCCTGATAATTCAGCACATTTAATCACCAGATGAGGGGATGAAGTCGCTGAGACAACTATATCACTGCATTTAAGCGCTTCTGTTTTCTTATCATATGCAATAACCTGAATATCTGGAAATTCCTTAAGAAGGTTCTTCGCATGCTGATAAGTTCTTGAACACACTGTTACATCAGCGCCATATTCTGCCAGATATCTTATGGCAAGAGCCGCGGTTTTGCCGCTTCCTATAACAAGCGCGTGCTTTCCTGATATGCCACATACTCTGTCTAACTCCTGAATCCCGACATAGCATACAGATACCGGTTTTTCACTTACCTTGTACTCTGTCTTAATCCGCTTTGCACAGCTTACCGCTTCTCTTACTATATAATTAAGCTCTTTCCCGCTGTGTCCCAGTGTTCTTGAAAGGTCAGCTGCATCTTTTAACTGGCCTAATATCTGATCCTCTCCAAGCACCATGCTCTCAAGTCCGGCTGCTATGCAAAACAGATATACAAGTGCTTCTTCACCACATTTGACACTGGCTAATTCAATATCAGCAAGTCCAAAATAATCATTGAATAAATCGGACATTTTCTGTACAAATGTTTCATCTTCATACAGATAAAACACTTCACATCTGTTGCATGTCGAAAGGCACATGCACTGATTCACGCCAGCCTCCTCTGCCTGCTGCATAAAATCTGCTATTCCGCTGTCTGTAAATGTAATCTTATCCCTTACTGAAAGGTCTGTATTCTTATAATTAATTCCTACATATCCTAACTGCATCTGTATTCTCACTTATTATCCGAATTATTTTCTGAAGAATTCTTCCATAACCTCTATTGTATGGTTGATATCCTCATTAGTGTGTGCGTCTGATACAAACATTGCCTCAAACTGTGATGGTGCAATGTATATTCCGTTATCAAGCATATGTCCGAAATATCTTGCATACTCCTTAGTGTCTGACTTTACTGCGCTGTCGTAATCTTCAACTGCATCTGGTGTAAAGAATATGCTCATAAGTGAACCAATCTGATTAACCGATACCCTTCCGGCGCCACATTTTCTTACACTGTCAGCAATACGCTTTGTCTTGGTCTCAAGTCTGTCGTATATGTCCTTATTATCTCTTAAGATTCTTAAAGTCTCTAAGCCTGCTGCCGTTGCAATCGGGTTACCAGACAATGTTCCTGCCTGATATACAGGACCGTCAGGACTTACCATACGCATAATATCAGCTCGTCCGCCATATGCGCCGACTGGCATACCCCCGCCTACAATCTTTCCAAGAGTTGTAAGGTCAGGCTTGATGTTAAAGTACTCCTGCGCTCCGCCAATTGAAAGTCTGAAGCCTGTTATTACCTCATCAAATATAAGAAGACTTCCATTCTCCTTAGTTATGTCTCTTAAGAATTCAAGAAATCCAGGCTTTGGAAGAACAACTCCCATGTTGGCTGCAACAGGTTCAACTATTACCGCAGCTATTTCATCTTTATTGTTATCAAAAAGCTCCTTCACAGAATCACAGTCATTGTACTCTGCTACAAGTGTATTCTTAGTGTAATCAGCTGGAACTCCTGCACTGTCCGGAACTGATGTTGTAAGTGCTGCTGAACCGGCTTTTACTAAAAGTCCGTCAGAATGTCCGTGATAACAACCTCTGAACTTAATTATCTTATCTCTTCCAGTGTAACCTCTTGCCACACGTATTGCACTCATAACAGCTTCTGTTCCTGAGCTTACAAGACGGCTCACCTCCATGGTTGGAATAAGCTCATATATAAGCTCTGCCATCTCAACTTCTCTCTTTGTTGGCGCACCATATGTAAGGCCTGCTTCTGCCGCCTCTTTAACCTTTGCAATAACTCTGTCATGTGCGTGGCCTAATATTCCCGGTCCCCATGAGCATATATAATCAATCATTTCATTCCCGTCTACATCAGTAATTCTGTCTCCCTTGGCAGAAGCTATGAATCTTGGCACTCTGTCAACTGCCTTGTATGCCCTGACAGGACTGTTTACACCACCCGGCATATGTTTAACTGCTCTCTCATATAAATCCTTTGACATCTCTTCATTCATAAATCCAAATCCTCCTGCTGCTCTATAGCATGATATGTAATTATCATCTTGGCTCCGGCTCTCTTAAAGCCAGTCATATTTTCCATAACAATCTTCTTCTCATCAATCCAGCCATTCATTGCTGCAGCCTTAACCATTGCATACTCACCGCTTACATTATAAGCGACAATCGGAATATTGAAATTAAGTGCTATCTCCTTCATGACATCCATATATCCGAGTGCCGGCTTTGCAATAATCATATCTGCGCCCTCTAATATGTCTTCTTCAACTTCTCTTAACGCTTCTTTTCCATTAGCCGGGTCCATCTGATATGTCTTTCTGTCACCAAATCCCGGTGCTGAATGTGCGGCATCCCTGAACGGTCCGTAATATCCTGATGCAAATTTGGCACTGTATGAACATATAGGAATATTAACCAGTCCTGCCTCATCAAGTGCATTTCTGATTGCCTCAACTCTCTTATCCATCATGTCACTTGGTGCAATTATATCTGCCCCCGCTTTTGCATAAGCAACTGACGCCTTTGCAAGAAGCGGCAGTGTCTCATCATTTAATATAACTCCGTCTTTTACAAGTCCGCAGTGTCCATGTGAAGTGTACTCACACAGGCACACATCAGCCATGATAACAAGCTCTGGATACGCATTTTTAATAAGGCGGATTGCCCTGCACACAACACCTTCCTCGTCATATGCTTCACTTCCTACCTCATCTTTATGTACAGGGATTCCAAAAAGCAGGATTCCCTTAATTCCAACCTCTACGGCACGTCCGATTTCTTCAAGAACATGGTCAAGCGAATACTGACATATTCCCGGCATTGACGGCACTTCCTGTATTACATCGTTCTCCTCCGTAACAAATACAGGGTATATAAGCTCGTCCACCCTTACATGATTCTCTCTTACCATATCTCTTAATGTCTCATTCATTCTTAATCTTCTTGTTCTGTCCATGATTATCATCTTCCTTCCAACGTTTCCTATATAATAGCATTGCATATAAACATTGTAAACTGGTATGTTATGTTCTGCTATGTATTTTAACCATTCTTGCATACTCACCATCAAGCTTCATAAGCTCCTCGTGAGTTCCTCTCTCCTTGATGCCCTCGTCAGTAAGCATCAGGATTTCCTCCGCATTTTCAATAGTTGTAAGTCTGTGTGCTATTACAAATGTGGTTCTGTTCTTAGCCAGCTTCTCAAGTGATTCCTGTACAATCTGCTCACTCTCATTATCAAGTGCCGATGTCGCCTCATCAAATATAAGAATTGGCGGATTCTTTAAGAATACTCTTGCAATTGACAGTCTCTGCTTCTGACCACCTGACAATTTGACTCCGCGCTGACCGATATCTGTGTCATATCCGTTCTCAAAGCTCATAATAAAATCATGCGCATTTGCAAGCTTTGCCGCCTGAATCACTTCTTCGTCCGTTGCATCAGGCTTTCCATATCTTATATTCTCTTTAATTGTACCCATAAACAGATACACATCCTGCTGTACAACTCCAATATGGTCACGCAGGCTCTTAAGTGTAACATCTTTGATATCTGTTCCGTCAATCTTAATCGAACCGCCTGTCACCTCATAAAATCTTGGAATAAGTGAGCAGAGTGTTGTCTTTCCTACTCCCGAAGGACCTGCAAGTGCAACATATTCTCCCGGTCTTACAGACAGATTGATGCCCGAAAGCACCTCGTCCACGCCGTCCTTATATCTGAAGGACACATTTTCAAATGTAATTGCACCCTTCACATCAGTAAGCTCCTTTGCATCAGGCTTATCAGCTATTTCCGGCTCTACTGAAAGAATCTCTAAGAATCTTTCGTAACCCGAATAGCCATTCTGGAACTGCTCTGTGAAATCAATAAGCACCTTAACAGGCTCCGTAAATATATTGATATACAGTAGAAATGTAACGAAATCGGTAATATTTACCCAGCCCTTTGCAATTCCGATACCGCCTGCTGCGATTACAATTACATTTATCATTGTTGTAAATGCCGTAAGTCCCGCATTGTACATTCCCATATAATGATAGCTGTCTCTCTTAGATTCAAGGAACAA
>OHEJ01000850.1_pt1 | contig 10102 bp, 9 predicted proteins | sample 1567261 | NCBI WGS metagenome assembly OHEJ01 (sample SAMEA3879550, study PRJEB24766) | human gut metagenome | biome: human-associated habitat; feature: feces | place: USA | collected 1985/1987 | reverse complement strand
GGGTGTAAAGGATATGGCTTTTGACTACAAGAAGGAATATAAAGAATTTTATATGCCGAAAGACACACCGGCTATCGTAACTGTTCCGAAAATGAACTATATAGCGGTAAGGGGAAGCGGCAATCCAAATGATGCAGACGGAGAATACAAGCAGGCTATCGGACTTCTGTATGGAATTGCATTTACAATTAAAATGAGCAAAAAGGGAGACCATCAGATTGACGGATATTTCGATTATGTGGTGCCGCCATTAGAAGGATTCTGGTGGCAAGAAGGCGTGTCCGGAATTGATTATGCGTGCAAGGAAGATTTCAAGTGGATTTCTGTTATTCGCTTGCCAGATTTTGTTACCAGGGAAGATTTCGACTGGGCTGTCAGGAAAGCTACGGCAAAGAAAAAACAGGATTTTTCTAAGGTTGAGTTTTTTTCCTATGAGGAGGGCTTATGTGTACAGTGTATGCATATCGGATCGTATGACGATGAGCCTGCTACAGTATATGCGATGCACAGATTTATGGAAGAACAGGGATATGCACTGGATATTACTGATCAGAGAATGCACCACGAAATTTATTTGAGTGATGCACGGAGGGTGGCACCGGAGAAACTGAAGACTGTGGTCAGGCATCCAATAAAGACTATGGGGAAATAGGAGGAAAAAGATATGGCATCAACAAAGGCATATTTGGATTTTGTTTTGGAACAATTATCAGGACTGGATGAAATCAGCAGTCGGGCAATGATGGGAGCATTCATTCTTTATTACCGTGGAAAGGTTTTTGGTGGAATATATGATGACAGACTTTTGGTAAAGCCGGTTCCGGTGGCGGTGAAAATGATGCCGGATGCTGAGATGGAACCGCCATATGATGGTGCGAAAAAAATGATTCTGGTTGATGATGTGGATAATCGGCAGTTTCTGTGTGAATTGGTTGAGAGCATGTGGGAAGAATTGCCGAAGAAGAAAGAGAAAAATTGCACGTAAGACTTGACAAAATCGAACAAATATTCTATATTAATAGCGGAGATTTTATACCCAAAAGCAGAAAATACGAATGTACAAATGGAGCTCAAACCCTTGTGGTTTGGGCTTTTTCTAATTTTGTAGAAAATCTGAGAATAACTATTTCTAAAAAGTCAATTATCATTTTGTAATGGAAAATGGACAGAATTATTCACAAAACTGTTTGTACAATACTAACAAATTTTTGAGCGTATATAGTCTTGTAAAAGTGGCAGCATGGCAATCGAGTAACATCGGTTGCTTTTTTTGTTGCCTATTTTTTAGAAAGTCATCAATTGCCCCGATAGAGTGATTTCTAAAAAACAAAGTAAAAAGAGTGGAGGAAATGCAAAGTGAAAGAGTATTCAAAAGGTATTTATGTGAAATTTAAACCGGAGGAGGTGGAAATACTGCATGATCGGATGAAGGAAGCCGGAGTTCAAAATATGAGTGCCTTTATCAGAAAGATGGTATTGAACGGATATATGATTATTCCTGAGTGGCCTGAACTGAAAGGGGTGCTGTCTTTGCATTCAAGAATTAGCAATAACCTAAATCAGTATGCGAAGAAAGCAAATGAAACCGGAAAATTGTACGAAGAGGATATTGCAGAAATAAAAAAGATGCATAATCAGCAAACAGAATTTCTGAAAAAGGCACTTGAGGCAGTTCTTGGTTTTTCTGAAACGGATTCATAGTGTTAACATGGCTCTGCGGGTTATCCGCAGTTCAAGGGGATTGGGGTGCAAGACGTCCGGTGGACGTCTGCTCTGCACGGATCGGAGTGGAACGGAGACCTTCCCCAACAAGCAAAAATGCGCCGGGTATATACCGGGGCACTGCTTGCCAATTTTGTACCGAATTCAGTACAAAAGCGGTTATACCGAAAAAATAGTTATACCGAATTCTTTGCCAGAGCCCAATTTATTAAGGACTTCCTTTCAAGAATTCGGTATAACTTTTCTAAGCCTGGCAGTGTTTCCGATTCAAAAATGCTTCGAATACCATTAATCTTCGGTATAACTTTTTTGTTCATTCTCTAACTGATACCATGGTTTTAGCAGACTTATGTCTAGCAACAGAAAGGAGGCTAAACGCCATGGAACAACAAAAAGTAACTATCAACGAACTTGTTAAAAGGCTTACTGATGAAATGCTGCGGATTGGGTATAGTAAACAGACTATTTACAGAAACTTTATCCCCAACATGATGCATGTAGTTCATTTCTATGAAGCCACTGGAACAGTTTATTATTCACCTGCGTCATCTGCTGAATATCTTTCTTATAACATTGAACGCTGTAAACGTGGGGAAATCACTGACCATTACGTCCGTCAAATCAGATCTACCATTTCTAAGATGGATGAGTTTTTTACTACTGGAACACTTCGGATTCGCTCAAACAAGCATGGGACTACTTATATAATCAGTGCAGAAAATGAGCGCCTTATTGATCAATTCATTGGTTGGAAAAACTATGGTCCTAACACACGTGATGATGTACGTTGGGTGGTCAGAAAGTATCTCTTCTATCTCGAAAGTCGTGGTTTTTCTTCTTTAGCAGATGTGTCTGTTGATGCAGTTAAAGATTTTATTCTTCAAACTGCATCTGATGTGAAGGCTGCATCACTCCACAACATCCTGCTTTACCTGAAATACTTTCATATGTTTTTAAAAGAGAATAGCATCTCGGCTCCAGACTGTGTTGAACTCTTCTCATACAAAGTTTATAGAGAAATGCCTATTCAGAGTTATGTTACAGACGAAGAACTTAGTTGCATTTTTAATGTAATAGATAGAGATACTGACGCCGGAAAGCGCGATTATGCCATCATTCAGCTTTCTGCAACGACTGGTCTAAGAGCATCTGACATAATAAATATCAAGCTGTCCGATATAGACTGGAGAAAAGGTGAAATACGCATAAAGCAGAGAAAAACAAACCGCGAGATCGTAATACCTTTGGTTAATGAAGCTGCAGCGGCAGTTCAGGATTATATATTAAATGCCCGACCTGCATCTGAGAATGCCGAACTGTTTCTCAGAGTAAATCCTCCCTGCTATGCCATTATGGACGCTGCAGCCATAGGCGATATGTTCAAACGTTATGAAAAAAAAGCCGGAATTGAAAGACAGGCACTTGATGGAAAAGGATTTCATGGCCTAAGAAGACGACTCGCCAAAAAGCTTCTCATATCCGGCAGTCCTACAACAGAAATCGCCCAGATACTTGGACACAACGATGTCGATTCCGTAAGACAGTACCTCTCTCTTGATACTGCAAATATAAAGGAGTGTGCTTTAGATTTCAGTGGTATTCCACTTTCAAGAAAGGAGTTCGGCTAATGAATTATGAATTTAAAAGCGAAATGGCTTCGGATATGAACGGACTAATAGAAATCAAAGTAGCGACACATCATTGCGAAAGTACTTATCTGGATAGAGCAAAATCCTTTGATTCTTTTTGTGCAGAGCACTATCCTGATGCAGACTTGGTAACCAAATCCATTGTTTTAGAATGGATAAAAGATGCTCTTGATTCACATACAAGAAATGTAGCTTATACAAGAGTTGCATTTATTAGAGCCTTGGCGGAATATCAGAAAGCTATAGGCAAAGATCCTTTCATTCCTCCAAGTGGTATGCTCAATGGTAAAACTATTTTTGTTCCATATATTTTTACTGATGATGAGCTTGAAAAATTTTTCCATGAGGCTGACTGTAATAAAAGTGGTACTGTTTTTGAACAGATGAAGTTTTGCACTTATTTTCGGCTGACTTATACCTGTGGGTTACGTCCACAGGAAAGCAGAACATTAAAGCGTATAAATGTAGATCTTAATTCCGGTGAGATAAGAATTGTTAATTCCAAATGGAACAGAAGCAGAACCGTTATCATGTCAGATGAGATGCTTACTCTGGCAAGAAAATATGCGACAAAAAGAGATATCAAGTTTCCGGAAAGTGAATATTTTTTTCCAACCAATAGCGGCGGCCTGCACACCGCCGCACATATGGCTTACAGGTTTAAAAAGTTCTATGCGGCGTCCCACCCAGACATACCAAAAGAACTACTGCCTGCAGTTAGAGTTTACGATTTAAGACACAGATTTGCAACAGCAGTCCTTAATAAATGGTTAGATGAAAAAATAGATATCAATGCCCGACTTCCATATCTTCAAGCATACATGGGGCATAAAAATATCAGTTCTACTGCTTACTACATTCATCTCTTGCCCGAGAACTTAACGAAATCTGCAGGAGTTGATTGGAAACATCTGAATGCAATGATTCCGGAGGTGGAGCCATGGGAAGAGTAAGAGATGTTCAACTGTTTACATTATTTAGGAATTTTCTGACGATATATCTGCCTGTTCAAAGAAAGGTCAGTGAGAATACCGTTGTTGATTACAGAATTTCGCTGAACCAACTAATAGAATTCATTTCCAAAAAACAGCAGGTACCGTACATGTCTGTAACATTTGAAATGATCACGAAGGACAATGTTAACTCATTTTTGGACTATCTCACAGAGGAAAAGAAGTTCGCGCCTGCAACCAGAAACAATCGCCTTGCAGCTATTAAGTCCTTTCTTTCATATGCCTCCGGCGTTCACCCTGAATATATATCACTAATGGGTGAAATATCAACGATAAAGATTCAGAAAGATGATCCGTTTTCAAAAGTTGAATATATGTCTGAACTTGCTGTAGAAACTATTCTGAAAATGCCGGATACCAGGACAAGAATAGGATTGCGGGATCAGTTTTTTATGATTCTGCTTTATGATACAGGTGCCAGAATACAAGAGATCATAGATGCAAAAATCTGCGAAGTTAAGATTAGTTCAACATCCAGTATTCAGCTTCATGGTAAAGGCAATAAGATTCGAATTGTCCCACTGATGGAAAATACAGTTAAACATTTCAAGAATTATATGAAAGAATTCCACAGCGGAGAAACATGGGAATCCCAGAACTATATTTTTTATGCTAACCATCATGGAGTCATGGAAAAAATATGTGATGATACCATCAGAGTCAGAATGAATATCTATGCTGAAATGGCAAGACAAGAATGTAGTGAGGTTCCCGAGAGAGTGCACCCGCATTTATGGAGACATTCCAGAGCCATGCATCTATATCAACATGGAATGGATCTTACACTTATTTCACAGTGGCTTGGGCACAAACAGTTTACAACTACCTTGGTATACGCTCATGCTGACACGGAAACTAAAAGAAAGGCAATAGAAAAGGCAATTGGTGGGACATCTCCCATAGAACAAATATCACAGGCTACTTACAAAGTAGAAGATGAAGAAACTTTAAAGAAACTATATGGTCTAAAATGATACATAAAAGAGCTGATTTGGCATGCAGTTCCCTTTATTGTCCAAAAGAAAAAAGTTATACCGAAGATTAATGGTATTCGAAGCATTTTTGCATCGGAAACACTGCCAGGCTTAGAAAAGTTATACCGAATTCTTGAAAGGAAGTCCTTAATAAATTGGGCTCTGGCAAAGAATTCGGTATAACTATTTTTTCGGTATAACCAATTTTGTACCGAATTCAGTACAAAAGCGGCGAGCAGTGCCGATAAAAATACCTTTTCGGATTTTCGATTGGCAGTCAATGCAATGGATGGTTATGACGGAATCGGTATGGGTGCATTTGATGATTTCTGCATGGTAGATATCGACCATTGCGTGTTTGGTGGAAAGATGACACAGATGGCAGAAGACATCGTGGAGAGAATGGACTCCTATACAGAATTCAGCCCCTCCGGCACGGGAGTCCGCATAGTATGTAAGGCATCTTCCCTGTCTTATGATACGGGCAGATATTACATCAATAATCAGAAATTGGGGTTGGAAATCTATGCAGCAGGTGTGACGAAGAAATTCTGTACTCTGACAGGAAATGTGATCCGCAACCGTGGTGTTGAGGAGCGAAGCACTGAAATTGGGGAAATACTGGAAACTTATATGCTCCGTCCGATTTCTAAGAAAAAGAACGATGTACAGGATATTCCCGGCAGTTATTTGTCCGATGATTCCGTGGTCCGCTTGGCATCGGATTCCAGACAGGGCGAAAAGTTCAAAGCCATGTGGAATGGAGAAATACTGGAAGGAAAATCCCACAGCGATGCGGATATGTCGCTTGCAAGTATCCTTGCATTCTGGTGTGGCGGTGACACAAGGCAGATGGACAGACTGTTCCGAAAATCGGGATTGATGCGGAGCAAGTGGGACCGTGTGCAGAGTGGCTCAACCTACGGCGCATTGACGATGGAAAAGGCAGTGGCACAGGCATTGGATTTCTACAGACCTTATGCAAGGACATCAGCAGAGAGTGATTTTGATGATATGCTGCAGAAGCTGATAGAACTGAATGTGTCGGATAACAGCAGATACCCGTGGAATGACAACGGCTCAGGCAGGTTGTTTGCGGATGTGTATAAAGATATCGCAAGGTATGTGCCGGAAAGGAAAAAGTGGTATGTGTATGACGGAACCCGGTGGATTCCGGACATTGGCGGATTGAAAACAATGGAGTTTGCAAAATCCCTTGCGGACAGTCTGGTCAGATATGCCCTGACAATTACTGATGAACGTATAAGAAAGGACTATCTGGAATATTCTGCGAAATGGCAGAGCCGGAATTACCGTAACACGTATATCAGTGATGCCCAGAGTGTGTATCCGATTGCAATGTCTGAGTTTGACCGCAATGTTTATTACCTGAACTGCCAGAACGGAACACTGGATCTGCAGACGGGAGAGTTCCATCCGCATACACCACAGGACAAGCTGACCAAGATTGCAGGGGCGGCCTATGATCCGAATGCAAAGAATCCACGTTTTACCAGATTTGTTTCAGAGGTGATGAGTGGGGATACGGAGAAAGCAAGGTTCATGCAGAAAAGCCTTGGTTATGGTCTGACAGGTGATACACGCTATGAATGTATGTTTTTCTACTACGGTGCAACCACCAGAAATGGGAAAGGGACTCTGATGGAAAGCACACTTCATGTGATGGGAGATTACGGTTTGACTGTCCGACCGGAAACGATTGCTGCAAAACCGTCTGCCAACAGCCAGAACCCGACAGAGGATATTGCACGGCTTGCCGGAGTGCGGTTCGCCAATATCTCAGAGCCCAGGCGGGGATTGGTGCTGAATGAAGCACAGATCAAAAGCATGACGGGAAATGATACACTGAATGCCAGATTCCTGCATGAAAACAGTTTTGATTTTAAACCACAGTTCAAGCTGTATGTAAATACAAATTATCTTCCGGCTATTACGGATATGACACTGTTTTCGAGCGGACGTATCGTAATTATTCCATTTGACAGACATTTTGAGGAATGGGAGCAGGAACAGAATCTGAAAGCAGAATTTTCCAAGCCGGAGGCAGCAAGTGCCATCTTAAACTGGCTGATTGAAGGCTACACCATCTTGAAAGAAGAAGGTTTCGCTCAGCCAAAAGCAGTAAAAGATGCCACCATGTCCTATCAGCATGACAGCGATAAGATGGAACTTTTTGTAGAGGAATTTCTGGAACAGGAGAAGGATGCGGAATGCCGGACATCGGCAGTGTATCAGGCATACCGAAACTGGTGCAATGACAATGGATATTTTGCGGAGAACAGCCGGAATTTTAATCAGGCACTCCGCACAATCGGTACGATAGTCCGCAGGCGCCCAAGGGATGGCGGAGAAAAGACTACACTTTTAACTGGATATCGGCTCTTGTGCAGAGATTTCTTCTGTTGAGAAAAAAGGAGGTACACATGGGAAAACAGAAAGCAGCACCACCGATGCGGTTTGAGCCATCGGATTTTTCAACAGACAAGTACAGATGTGTGAATGTCATCAATTTAAGGGACAGATGCCCGGTCATTATTATGGCAAGCGAATCCTGTGACCCGCCTTATTACCGTGTGGTTGACGGGTCATTGGAGATGTTTTATCTGTCCTATTCTGAAGCAGTGGATTATTGCAGACAGAGTGGTTATATGACACAAAAATAATTTTTCAGGAGGTTTATTATGATTAACAGTACAGCTTATTATAACGATTTTTGGAACGAAATGAGAGGAAAACAGGCAGTTACGGACAGCCTTTATAACAACCGTGAAAGCAAGACAAATGCGTACCATCTGCCCGGAGAATCAAATAAAAAATATACGGCAGTACTACAGAAAGAAAACGCAGTCCGTCAGTTGGCAACCGTTGTGAATGCGACCAGAAGTGACAGCCGTCTTTGGACATTTGACTGTGAAGGTCAGGCTGAATGGGGCGATATGGTCAATCTGGAGGGCATGGATAACGAGGACGATTTTCAGAGATTTGAAGTACAGGCATACCGATTGTCCGAGCTTGTCAGACTTGGATTGGAGTTCGCTTCTGACCAGTCCTTTGCCATAGAGGATTATGTAATCGGGAAAATGGCACGTTTTGGCACAAGCGAGGAACAGGCGTTTATCAACGGAACAGGGGAAAATCAGCCGACAGGTATTCTGCACGCCACTGACGGAGCAGAAACGGGCGTGACGGCAGAGTGTGATTCTGCTATCAGCTATGATGAGATCATCAAACTGTATCTATCCGTGGATAAGAAATACCGTAAACATGGTACATGGCTTATGAATGACGAAACGGCTCTGGCACTCCGTACCCTCAAAGATTCAGCCGGAAACTATCTGTGGAAGGAAAGTGATGAAACGATTTTCTCAAAACCTGTGCAGATTGTTGATTCCATGCCGTCTATCGGAAAGGGGCAGAAAGTAATCGCATTTGGAGATTTCAGCAATTACTGGCTTGTTCAGCGTTTCCCACTGACTATCCGCACACTGAAAGAAAAGTTTGCCATGCGTGGACAGGTAGGGTATCTGGGATGTGAGTATCTGGACGGAAAACTGATCCGTAAGGATGCAGTCAAGGTACTTCAGATGGCAGCAGACTAAGCAGTTGGGGCTGTGGAAATATTGCAGCCCGTATGGAAGGAGGATTGCACATGGCAATAGAAAAACATGATACTACGGAAAATACACTTGTCCCTGTGAGTGAAAAGTACACACTGACAATCAAAGAAGCAGCATCGTATTTTAATATCGGGACAAAGAAAATGCGTAGACTGGCAGAAGATAACAGAGGAAGATTTGCGGTATTCAGCGGAAACAGGTATCTGATCATCCGCCCGCAGTTTGAAAAATTTATCAGTGCTTCTTCGGAGATATAATTCCGTTTGTCTGCCGAAAGTAGTTGATATTATCAGCGTTCAGAGTGATATATAGTATGACCTCGAAAACCTGTGAAAACAGCCACTTTTGGCAGAAAGGAAGTACTTTTATGGCAAGACCAAGTTTAGCAGAAAAGGATATTTTGAATCCTTCTGAGGCAATTGAATATTTTGTTCTGAGCCGGAGAAAATTTTATGATTTATTGAATAATACGGATGGAGAAGATTTTCTGGCATACTACGGAGAACGCAAGCTGATTCTTCGTGTAGCCTTTGAAAGGTATCTGCGTAACCATCCAGAACTAAGGAGGCGGGTATAATGGCAAAGGCAGGAAGAGGACAGACAAGGCGGGATTCCAAGCGTAGAGTATTAAGACCGGGAGAGAGTGTAAGAGCAGACGGAAAATATCAATATAAATATCATATTGATGGAAAACCACATTTTGTATATAGTTGGAAACTGGAGCCTACGGACAAACTTCCAAAGGGCAAAAAGCCATGCCTTTCCCTTCGTGAGTTGGAAAAACAGGTAAACACAGATTTAGATTTGCTTGTAAATATCGTGGACGGACAGATGACTGTCTGTGAACTGGTAGACCGATATTTGAAAACAAAGACCGGAGTAAGGCAAAGCACGAAACAGGGATATGTTACAGTGCAGAGATTGCTTGCGAAGGAAGCATTTGGCAAAAAGACAATACGAAGTGTGAAAACATCCGGTGCAAAGCTGTTCCTTATCAAATTGCAGCAAGAGGATGGGAAAAGCTGCAGTTCCATTCATACCATTCGGGGAGTGTTGCGACCAGATTTTCAGATGGCGGTGGATGATGACATTCTGGTAAAGAATCC
>OHEJ01000844.1_pt1 | contig 10138 bp, 10 predicted proteins | sample 1567261 | NCBI WGS metagenome assembly OHEJ01 (sample SAMEA3879550, study PRJEB24766) | human gut metagenome | biome: human-associated habitat; feature: feces | place: USA | collected 1985/1987 | reverse complement strand
ACATTGTTATCTGTTGTAATTCATCTTCTGTAAATGATGCAGCCTGTTTATTGTATTCCACATCAATTACATAACTGTCATCCTCACTATGCTGTGCCTTTACATAAAACTCTGCCGGACCAAACATTCCTTCCAGTTCTCTCATAGCTTCAGCACATAACCCTGCAACATAATCCTCATTAATTTCTACAGCCTCATGCTCATCATAATTAAATGCCATTTCAGGATTATATCCTTTTCTTGTTACCTGCTCATTTTCCCGCATTTCTGTTGCTTTGATGTGTGAGTCTGAAATTCCAGTATCCTTTACAACTGCATCTGTTTCACCAATTGTACTTGTAACAAAATCCATTTTCTGAGTATCATTACCTGCATCACTTTCACACGCACAAAGAAACGCCGCCCATATGCACAAGAATACAACACATGAACATATACGCAAAACAAAAGACATAGAACATAAGCCTCCGTGTTTCATAGCAAATTTCATAACAATCACCTCTGCCTATATTCTATGCCTTTTTTAATATAAATAAAAGTCCCGTTACCTTTCGTTTCTCCAGCTTTCAATAACTCCGCCGATAAATCCCGGAATAAGTCCAAAATATCCAACGAATGTAACCATCCATTCCATTCCCCTGAATGCAAATATGCTTACAACCGCCCACACTACGAAGCCGATTACACACCATGCAAGTGTGTTAAGAAGAAGGAACAGATATTCATATCTTTTTTCAGTTAAATGAGTATTTTTACAAATGTTCAGAAGCATTTTCATCGAAACCTCCCTTCGTATCAAGAGCAAATATTACCCACTCTGCAATGTTAGTTGCATGGTCTCCTATTCTCTCAAAATACTTAGCAACCATTAGAAGATCTGCAGCCTGCTCACCATTAGCTGAATCTGCCTGTATCATTGCAATAAGGTCATCTCTTACCTTTTCAAAAAGGTCATCTACCACATCATCATATGCTATAACTTTTCTTGCCTTGTCCATGTCCTTCTCAACATAGGCTTCAATACTTCTGATTAACATAAGCATTGTCTCAGAAGCCATCTGGTTGATATGCTCTAACTTCTTTATGTATGACTGGTTGGCAAGTTTAATAGTTATCTCACCGATATCTGCTGCCTGGTCACCAATTCTTTCCATATCAGTAACCATCTTTAAAGCTGCTGTAATTGTTCTTAAATCCTTGGCAACCGGCTGCTGCTGGATAAGAAGATTAAAGCAGATACTCTCAATAGTCTTCTGCTCCCTGTCAATCTCCTCGTCCTGAAGCATAACCTTTTTAGCAAGCTCTGCGTCCTGTTTTACAAGGGCATCAACTGCCTTTCGTATAGAATCCTCAATTGCAGAGCCCATCTTCATCATTTCTTTATTAAGTCTGTCAAGCTGTTCGTCAAATTTACTTCTCATCATCCAAACCTTCCTGTGATATAATCTTCTGTCCTCTTATCCTGAGGGTAAGAGAATATCTGCTTAGTATCTCCAAACTCAACCATCTCTCCTACAAGGAAAAATGCTGTCTGATCCGAAACTCTTGTTGCCTGCTGCATGTTATGTGTTACCACGATTACTGTGTATTTCTTCTTTAAGTCTTCCATCAGTTCCTCAATCTTGGCTGTAGATATAGGGTCAAGAGCTGATGTCGGCTCATCCATAAGAAGAACTTCAGGCTGTACTGCAAGAGCTCTTGCTATACAGATTCTTTGCTGCTGTCCACCTGAAAGACCCATGGCCGATTTTTTCAATCTGTCCTTAACCTCATCAAATATAGCTGCACCCCGAAGACTCTCCTCGACTATCTGGTCAAGTCTTTTCTTATCTCTTATTCCATGAACTCTTGGGCCATAAGCGATGTTATCGTATATGCTCATAGGAAAAGGATTAGGCTGCTGGAATACCATTCCAACCTTCTTTCGAAGGATTGTAGTATCAACTGATGGATCATATATATCCTCACCATCAAGAAGCACCTTGCCATCTATTCTTACACCGTCAACCAAGTCGTTCATACGGTTTAATGTCTTTAAAAATGTTGATTTACCACAGCCAGATGGTCCGATAAATGCTGTCACTGCATTTTCCTGTATATCCATGTTCACATCCTTAAGGGCATGATTTTCACCGTAATACAGGTTCAGATTTTCAACTTTAACTTTAATCTTATTACTCATATATTCCTCCCAATTAGTGCTTTTCGAGCTTCTTAGCGAGCCTCTTTGTACCAAAATTAATAAGAAGTACAATTACAAGAAGTACAACCGCTATGCCGAATGCCACCTCAAATTCACCCTTGCTTGCGCTTAGATAAAGCTGGATTGTAAGTGTTCCACCCGAATGAAATATTTTCTCAAGAAATGCATCGAAAGTCTTTGGAAGAAGATGTGCACTTCCTGCTGTAAAAAGCAATGCTGCTGATTCACCAATAATTCTTCCTATTGCAAGGATTACTCCTGTTACAATTCCAGGCATTGCTGACGGAAGAAGAATTGTCCTGATTGTGTACCATTTACCTGCACCTAAACCTACCGCTCCTGTTCTGAAGCTGTCAGGTACAGTCTTTAACGCTTCCTGTGTATTTCTTGTAACAAGCGGAAGCACCATTAATGTAAGTGTAAGAGAACCTGTCAGAAGTGAATATCCCATGTGACATAACTGTCCGAAGAAAAGCATACCAAACAGACCAAATATAATTGATGGAATTCCTGCAAGTGTCTCTGTTGCAAATATTATAACTGTAACAAGCTTTCCCGGCTTGGCGTACTCATTTAAATAAATCGCAGCACCCACACCGATTGGCGTTGTAATTATCATAGTAAGTAATATTATTATCAATGTGTTCAGAATATTACCAGCAATTCCAACAGTTCCATGAAGAATTGATGTAACACCTGTAAGAAATGCCCAGTTTACGCGTCTTGCGCCCTTAGCAAACACATATACAATAATTCCTAAAAGCAGGAGAACTGAAAATGCTGCACACACATATATCGCTGAGTATACTGCAATCTCTTCCGGATGCCTTTTCTTAGCTTTAAGATTATCCATTTGCTTTCTCCCCTTTCTTCTGCATAAATGTAATTATCAGGTTAATAATCATTATGAAAATGTAAAGAACAAGTCCTACTGTGAAAAGAACCTGTCTGTGTACTCCATCTGCGTAACTCATCTCACTTACAATCTGTGTTGTAAGGAATCTTACTGAGTTAAACGGAAGCGGAAGATTTACTGAACCACCGGCTACCAGATTAATAGCCATTGCCTCACCTAAGGCTCTTCCTATACCTAATACGATACCTGTTATAATTCCTGACTTGGCTGCCGGAACTACAACCTTGAATATTGTCTGTATCTTAGTTGCTCCAAGAGCAAGTGATGTTGCTCTCAAATTCATTGGTACTGCCCTGATTGCTGACGCGCTCATATTGATAACTGTTGGAAGTATCATAATTGCAAGCACCAGCACTGCAGCCAGGAGGTTAGCTCCTCCTGTGTACTGATGTGTTGTGGAATTCGCGAATACATGCTTTTCTAATTTATAAAGGAGGGGGTTTAATAACATTAATCCGAGAAGTCCGTATATAACAGAAGGAATTGCTGCAAGTAATTCAACCGCCGGCTGAACTACTGCTGCAAGTTTTTTCCCTGCTATCTCTGTCAAAAAAACTGCTGTTAATAATCCAATTGGAACACCGATAAGAATCGCAAGTGTTGTTCCTACAATTGAAGAAAGAATTATGTATACAATTCCATATGCAGGTGGTGTAGCCGTTGGTGCCCATACTGTTTTAAAGAGCAAATCTGCTATTCCGACACTTTTAAGACTCTCTGTTCCTTTTATGAACATATAGATAGTAATGGAGCAGACTGCCAGGATAGCTACTACCGCACATATAAGGAATATAAACCGTGCCACGCTTTCACTTGCATGCTTTGACTTTTTATTGCCTTTTAACGAACCATTTGCCGTTGCCTTAACAGCTTCTGGCGTTTTATTTATTCTATTCATACCAACATTTATAACCTCATCCATGTCAATCTCTCCATTCAGAATCTATATTTACCGGCTTACTCTGGGAGGATTAAGCCAACTCCCTTGATAACCTTCTTACCAGCTTCAGACTTTACAAAGTTAAACCAAGCCTGAACAAGCTCACTCTGTGATGAAACAGAACCCTTAGTAGCCATTACAAATGGTCTTGAAAGTGTATACTTACCGGCCTTAATGTTATCCTCTGTTGCATCTACACCATCAAGCTTTAAAGCTGCAACTGTCTTATCAACTACATCTAATGAAACATATCCGATTGCACCTGGAGTTGCTGCTACCTTGGCAAGTACAGCACCTGTACTGTCAAGTTCCTGTGCATAAGCACATTTATTCTTAACTTCAAGAAGTTCCTCAAATGCTCCTCTTGTACCAGAAGCTGCCTCTCTTCCGATTACTACGATAGCTTCGTCTGAACCGCCGAGATCCTTCCAGTTAGTAATCTTACCTGTGTAGATATCTGTGAGCTGCTGCTTTGTTACATTAGTAACTTTGTTGTTCTTATCAGTAATCATTGCAATACCATCAATTGCTACGATGTTCTCCTCAATACCTGCTGACTTTTCTTTATCAGATAAAGCTCTTGAAGCGTTACCGATATCAACTGCTCCGGATGTTACTGACTCAATACCTGCGCCTGAACCTGTATATTCTGTTGTTACTGTTACATTAGGATATTCTTCCATGAATGCTTCCATGAGAGCACCACACATCTTTTCCATTGATGTACTTCCTGCTAACTGAATCTTTCCTGAAAGCTCCTTAGTTGTGCCTCCGTTTGCTGAGCCATCTCCATTTGATGATGTACCTGTTCCACAGCCTGCTAATGCTGCAAGGCCTAATGTTGCTGTTAATGCAACTGTAAGTAACTTTTTAATTCCTTTTCTCATAACTTTCGTTACCTTCCTCTTTTTTATTTGCAAGCATTAACAGAAGATTTTAATAGGGGCTTGAATCAGTTTCCTGACCGAATGATATGTGAGTCGTCTCAAAAAAGAAAACCCTCTGCATCTGCTTGCAGAGGGTATGTTATCAATGTTATGTAAAATGCATAATCTCGTGTTCGTAAAGTTTTTGTAAAATGTATGTGATTATCTCAAAGTCTTTCTATATATAATTATAAAATACACCGTTCCTATAATAGATGTAAATGCCCACGCACTCGCATACACAAGATAGAGTGACATCAGCGTATGTATACTTGCAAATATTGTACACACCCACACGATTCTGAACACAACAGAACCCATTATTACTATTATTGTAGGTATAACGCTTCTGCCAAGTCCTCTTGCTCCCGCTGCCGCATTATCCATAAATGCGGATATAAAATAAGAGCATCCCATTATGCCAAGTCTTATTGAGCCATAATGCAATACATCCGGATCACTTGTAAACAGGCTAAGAAACTGTGTCCTGAAAACTACAAGCAATGCACCAAGCACTGCTCCTATAAGAAATGAATACATCTGTGTAACAAGATATGCTTTCTTAATCCTGTCACGCTTTCTTGCTCCCAGATTCTGCGCTATAAAGCTTGTACATGCAGTATAGAATGCTGCCATCATATCATACACAATGTTATCAGCATTAGCCGCAGCCGAATTGCCCTCAACAACTACATGGTCAAATGAATTGACTGCCGACTGTATATAGAGATTGGCAACTGCAAAAAGTGAATACTGTACTGCTGCAGGCAAGCCAATTTTTAATACTCTCGCTGCTATATGCGAATCTATTCCTATATTTCTTATATAAAGCCCATAATCCCTGCCACAGCCAAACAGGAATTTAAGTATCAGAAATGCTGATATATACTGTGATATTATACTTGCCAGTGCAACACCGACAACCCCAAGCTTACACACTATTACAAAGAATAGATTAAGTATTACATTAATTATCCCCGCTGTAATAAGATACATAAGCGGTCTTTTAGTATCTCCAACTGCACTTAACACGGCATTACCATAGTTATACATGGCAAGTGCCGGTGAACCAAGAAGATATATTGTAAGATATATAACTGCACCATCTATCAGTTCTTTCTTAGTTCCTATAAGATTCAGCACAGGTCTTGAAAGGAACAGTCCAGACAAAAGCAGTAGCAGTCCCGCAATCATACATATTACAATTGAAGTGTGAACTGCTTTCTTTACATTTGCACTATTCTTAGCCCCCACAAACAGCGCGACTACAGCGTTAACACCACCTGCAAGTCCTAGCAGGATGCCGGTTGTCAATGTAATAATTATACTCGTTGAACCTACCGCACCAAGTGCCAGTGGTCCTACAAATTTACCAACTACCGCCACATCACACAGGTTGAACATAACCTGCAGTACATTTGACAACATAAGCGGCACTGAATACATTAATATTTTCTTTGGCAGGGAACCTGTCGTCATATCTATTTCATTTGATTTCATAACTTTATCTTAAACCCTTTAAATAATCCTTCTGCTCTGGTGTAATGCGGTAACTCTCTACTGCCTTCTGTATTGACTTTCTGTGTACCCATTCAGAAAGTCTGTGTTCCTGTATATAAGGAATCGCCGCATCCCACTGTTTAGCAAGCGCTGTAGCCATAAACCATGCAATCATCATATTTACATAGTACTCCTCTGACTTAACACCTGCAACAAGCTGTATATATTCTTCCTTAAAATCCTCATCAAGAAACAGGCGCATCATAACGCCCATTCCGTATCTTTTAACATATGTGGCATCTGTTGCAATCCAATTCTTAGATCTCACAATAATATCTTCTTTATTCTTATCAAAACATTTTGGAAGCGGTGAATCACAGGTTGCCCAGTTATCAATATATGGCAGAAACTTCTCTGTTTCACTAACGCACATATTATAATCCTTAATCTGTGCAATCAGCATCATATGAAGATTATTTTCTTCATAATATTTGTGCGGCAGCTCATTCATAAACTGCCCTGCCTCTTCTGTCTTAGAGAATTTCTTTGCAAATGCTCTTAAAACCGGAATCCTTACTCCTATAACAGTCTCTTTATCTACCCCCGGCATAAGGCTGCTGTGAAAATCCCTGTACGCCGTATCCTGTAACTTAAACAGTTCTTCCTGTAAATGTGTCATTATTCCCCTCCTGTGTGAGCTGGCTCATCGCCGCGGGTTGCGCGAGCAGCTCATACTCCAGAACTTCGTTCTGTCGTTGTCGCGGTGCTCCTCGTAAAGCCATACAAAGTTCCCAGTCCGTGCAAGCACGGCTGTAAACTTTCCATGGCTTCTCTCATCGCTACTCGCGCAAAAAAAATGGAAGCATAATCTGCTTCCACTTCCTAGATAGTAGCGAGAGAGGGATTTGAACCCACGACACCACGGGTATGAACCGTGTGCTCTAGCCAACTGAGCTATCTCGCCATAATATTTACTGAATGTCTTAAAAGAAATGGGGCCTACAGGGCTCGAACCTGTGACCCTCTGCTTGTAAGGCAGATGCTCTCCCAGCTGAGCTAAGACCCCACATTCAGAACAATTCGCTTGATTTCTCTCGCAAACTGCTCTGCTATTATAATATTAAAACTTGATATATGTCAAGCACTTTTTTGACTTTTTTCAAAACTTTTTTCACAAAATTTTAATTAGAACAAATACCTCGTCCACAACAGGAAATTCTTAATCAGCTTCATTCTGCGTTCTCTCTTAGGCGTAAGCGCTACAGGCTGCACATTATATGGATTGTCGTATGTGCCATCAGCATTAGCCTTTCTTGCACTATGCTCATACGTCTGCATGGCACTGCCAAGCTGCTCATTAATCTCCTTGCTGTCAATAACAAGCATAAGCTCTGTATCAAGATACACGCTTCTCATATCAATATTAAATGAGCCAACCACCGATATATCATCATCTATAAGAACCGACTTTCCGTGGTATGAATATCCGCCTTCATATTCCCACACTTCAAGCCCTGTGCCAATCACCTTATCCTTATGCGCATAATAATCTGCTGATCCAAATGGATTGCCATTATTGCCTACTGAATTAGTCATCAGTGACACATTTTCAACAGAATCGCATACCTTCTTTAATCCGTCATACATATACTCATTGCAGATAATATAAGGCGTATGTATCTTAACCTGCGAATCCGCCTGCTCCATGAGCTTCGTGAGCTGATACCACACTACCGGCTTTTTCGCGCCACATTCTATCGGATTGCTAAGAAGTGCTATATTGCTGACTTCAACTGTTTCATCTGTATAATCAGTGTCAGTCAGGTAATCTTTGTTATCTGCATAATAAATGTCGTAATTATCAAGCAGTTCTTTCCTTGCCGCCTTAACCTTCTTATTGCCTGCACATTTGTTATTCTTTAAAAATGCCTTGCTCTCCTTATAGTTCCAGACACTCTCATAATAAGCAAGAACATCATTCACAGAGCTGGTTTCATCAGGACTTTCGCAGTACACAAGCACATCTCTGTCGTAATTCTTATGTCCCGGATATGCTCCCAGAAAATAGTTAAATGTATTTCTTCCACCAAGTATATAATTAGTCCTGTCGGCTATGACATATTTATCATGAAGCCTTCCCATTGACTGCCACGGCTTAAAAGGATTGACCTTATTGTATATCTTCACATTCACATTGTCTGATGACGCAAGTGCATTAAAATCAGGATTGCCCTTCATCTTGGTAAAACCGGATACCCCGTCAACTATAACATTGACCGATACACCTCTGTCTGCAGCATCAATAAGTGCTCCAAGCATCAGCTTTCCGCTGTCATCTGACCTGAAGTCAAATGTTGAGAGTATAATCTCACTCTTTGCATTGCTTATCATTCTTATCCGCTCTTTAAGCGCCTCGTCATTATCCTCAATAATGCGCGCCCGCTCGGCACTTGTTCTCTCTTTCCATATGCCCTGCTCATCAAGCTGTTTAATCTCATCAGCAGTAAGCTCTGGCTGTTTGTGGTAACTTATCAGGGCGCAGGCTACGATTGCGGCAATAAGCACCACAAGCAGTATCACTGCCCCAAGAAATATTCTCTTCATAAGTTTTCTCCTATTGTAAGACTTCACAACAATACTCCTTAAATATCTGTCTATCCTCATCACTGCCCGGGCAGTAAAGGCGTGCTGTATATACATAATTATATATACAGCACGCCTCTTATGACATTAAATATTTATGAAGAATTATAAATTATCTGATATAGTTGGTCTTAATCTTATTCTCGCCTTGTGGAAGCTCAATTCCCTGCTTCTTTGCTGCGTCTATTGACTTAACAAGCCATGCAAAATTCTGACCTAAAAGTCTCATTGTCTGCATGCCTTCTTCGTCCTTAACAACCTCATCAGGTGTATTGCCATGTACAATATTCCAGTAGTTAGATGATACAACCGGCATCTGGTTAATCTGGAAATACTTATTCAACACATCAACTGTTGATGTTGTTCCGCCACGGCGGGCAGATGCAATTGAAGAACCACATTTGTAACGAAGCTCGTTACCATATGCACCAAATAATCTGTCGAGGAACATTAATATCTCTCCTGTTGGAGAAGCATAATAAACAGGTGAACCAACAATAAGTCCGTCTGCATCAGTTATCTTAGCGCCAACTTCCTTGACAACTGCGTCAAGCTCGCCCTTAACAACTCTGCTGCCAACTGCAACTATCTCAGTATCAATTCCCTGTGCCTCTAATTCCTTAGCAACGACAGAAAGTGCTGTATATGTACAGCCTGCATCTCTTCTGCTGCCATTAACTAATACAACCTTCATGTTATAACACCTCCAAATTATTAATTAAACATTAATCTCTGCCTTCATGCCAAGCTCTTCCTTATTAGAATCAAGAATAGGCTTGATAACATTAGCAAGATACTCGTCAACCTGTTCCTTAGAACGGCCAACATACTTCATAGGATCAAGCTTTGACTGTAACTCTTCAAGAGTAACACCGAACATTGGCTCTGCTGCAATAAGTTCAAGAAGGTTATTATCAAGACCTTCCTGCTTAACTCTCTTTCCTGCTATCATAGAAAGCTCTCTGATCTTCTCATGAAGCTCCTGTCTGTCTCCACCAGCCTTAACAGCG
>OHEJ01000843.1_pt1 | contig 10140 bp, 8 predicted proteins | sample 1567261 | NCBI WGS metagenome assembly OHEJ01 (sample SAMEA3879550, study PRJEB24766) | human gut metagenome | biome: human-associated habitat; feature: feces | place: USA | collected 1985/1987 | reverse complement strand
GTAAAGCACTGTATTTCCAGCGTTGTGGGATGGCACTGGAAGAAACCTTTGCCGGAAAATTCAGGCGTTGTACCTGTCACACGGGCACAGCGGTACGGCTGGAAGACTATCTGGAAAGAAAAGAAAATGCAAAACAGTATGAGGTGACCGGAGGCTGGCACGATGCCGGGGATTATGGCAGATATACCACAGCAGCGGCTACAGCGCTTGCACACATGATCTATGCGCATCAGCTCTTTCCGGAGAGTTTCACCGAAAACTTAAATATTCCGGAAAGCAACGATGCGATGCCGGATGTCTTAAGTGAGTGCCTGTATGAGCTGCGCTGGCTTTTGAAAATGCAGATGGAGGATGGAAGTGTCTGCCATAAGCTGACTTCGATGCGCCATGCAAATTTTGTGATGCCGTGTGAGGACAAACGGCAGATGATCCTGTTTCCGGCATCGACAATGGCGGCAGCGGATTTTGCAGCGGTCATGGCACTGGCATCCCGCGTGTACCGGACATGGGAGCCTGCGTTTGCAGCGGAAGCGGAGGATGCCGCAGTGCGTGCGTGGGACTGGCTGATGCAGCATCCACAGTTTATCGGATTTGAAAATCCAGCAGGCTGCAATACCGGCGGCTATGAGGATACCTCGGATCTGGATGAGCGGCTCTGGGCGGCAGCGGAACTGTATGTGACCACGGGCAACGCCGCATATCTGGACAAGCTGGAGGACTATTTAAAAACAAACAAAAATCCAACCGATATGGGCTGGGTGGATGTGTCCGGTCTGGCGGGACTTTCCTGTCTGTTTGGGGCAAAGAAAAAAGAAGCAAAGGAAACACAGCGTTTTCAGGTATGCCAGCAGAAATTCCGGCAGGCATTTTTAAACGAGGCAGATAAAATCTGTGACATTGCAGATGTCAGCGGATATTTTGTCGCGCTGACAAAAGAAGAATATGGCTGGGGCAGCAACATGGTCGTGCTCAACCGCGCCATGATCCTTGCAGTTGCGCATCTTCTGACCGGGGAAGCGCGTTACCAGAAAATGGCACAGGCGCAGATGGACTATATTCTTGGTGTGAATGCAACCGGCTACAGTTATGTGACCGCCGTGGGAACAAAAAGCTGTCAGAATCCGCATAACCGTGTGACTGTTTCGGATGGAATCGATGAGACTATTCCGGGATTTGTGGTGGGCGGTCCAAACTCCGCTCCGGTGGATGAAAAGGCAGAGTGGCTGATCACACCGGATACACCGCCGATGAAATGTTTTCTGGATGTATGGGAGTGTTATTCGCTGAATGAAATTACGATTTACTGGAACTCTCCGGCGATTTTTGTCGCTGCATTTTTAGATAAGGACGCATAAAAGGTTATGACAGGACTGTGGCAAATTAGTTTTGCACCGGTCCTTTTTCTTTTTTGAAAAAATCTTTTCAGAATCCCAACTATTTTGTATCATATTTCGTATATCTGAGTGAACGGAGATAAAGGCGGTGAACATGCATGCAGACGGACAACCAGTTAATCCGCAGAATTAAGAAAAAACAGGATAAAAAAGCGGCGGATGAACTGATCCGGCGATACTACCGGGAAATCTATGCGTTTACCTACCGGCAGACCGGAGAGAGGGAACTTGCGCTTGATCTGACACAGGAAATTTTTATTACGGTTTTGCAGGGGATTTATGCGTTTGATGAGAAAAAGGCGGGCTTCCGCACCTGGGCATACCGTGTGGCAGCCAACAGGATCACGGATTATTATCGCAGTAAAAGTTATAAAAAGGAAAAACTGCAGCAGCCCCTGCAATGGGAAACAGAGGAGGAAAAAACTGTGCGTGATCTGGCGGAGCATATGGTTCAAAAAGAAGAGATTCGCCGGATTATGGATATTGTCGTTTCCTATGAGCGCGAATGGATTCGCATTTTTCAGAAAAAATGCTTTGAGGAGAAAACATTTGCGCAGATTGCAGAGGAGATGGATCTTGCGGAGAGTACCGTAAAGACCCGGTTTTACCAGATGTTAAAAAGGATTCGGCAGGAGGTGCAAAGATGAAGGAAAAGGAATGGGAGAAAGAACAGAAGATACCACTGCTTCCAGTAGAATTCCCGGAGGATAGCGTTATGCAGAAGGAATGTCGTGCGATTGTGGAAAAAGCAATACCAAAGCGGCAGAGTCTGTGGGAAAGAATCAAAGAAATTTACTGGGGACCGGGCATTCGTGCCATATTTTATCAGAGCGGAAGTATCTGGCTCATTGTTGCCTGTCTGTATCTGGGAATCGGATGGCTCGGACAGTCATATGCAAAGCAGCCCGAAACGCAGAGGATGATTGTGTTTTTAGGATTTCCGGTCTGTTTTCTGGTGTTTGCGGCACTGGCGTGGTGGCTGGATGCGCAGAACCATATGCAGGATCTGATCGCCTCGTTTCATTATTCCCAGAGTTATCTGTCGGGACTTCGCATGCTGTATGCAGGCGTGATCATGATACTGGTCAATGTGACAGGAGCAGCTTTATTTACAGATATTTCAGGAAAAGCGTTTGTGAGTATGGTTCTGGTGGGAAGCAGCAGTGTGTTTTTGTTTGCCTCGGTGTGTATATGCCTGTCACAAAGGAGCGGGCGGCCTGTTTTACGCAGTTTTGATCGCAGTCTGGGCGTGTGTGTGCGTAATTGCAAGGCTTGCGGGAACTGGCATGCAGATGTTTCTTTTTACATCGGTTCCGCTGGCGGTGCACGGCGCGGTCACTGCCGCAAGCTTTTGTCTTTTGTTCGTATCAATAGGAAAGGTGGAGAAAAAAGATGCTTACTCTTTCGCATGTTAGCAAAAGTTACGGAAAATTTCCGGCGGTGGAAGACATTAGTCTTGAGATGGAGCATGGGCTTTACGGAATGCTTGCCCCAAACGGTGCGGGAAAGACAACTCTCATAAAAATGATTGCAACCCTGCTGGTTCCTACACAGGGAGAAATTTTATGGGATGGGATTCCTGTTGCAAAACTCGGGGAAAAATACCGGGATCTGCTGGGGTATCTGCCGCAGCAGTTTGGATATTACAAAAACAACACACCCGTGCAGTATCTGGATTATCTGGCAGCACTTAAAAATATGCCAAAGCAGACCGCAAAAGAAAAGATAGAACAACTGCTTGAACTGGTCGGACTTTCTGATGTGGCAGACAAAAAAATGAAAAAATTTTGTTTATATTTTTTTAATGATATTCTTGCTTCCTTTATACACAGGAGGTGGGAATCATGCTATAATGAGCGAAAGTAAAGTATAAAACACGCGCAAACTTGTGCTACACAGTGTACTAAAGTCACGGAAAGTTTGCAGGTTGCTGAAAGGCAAGAGTAATATGAAATTTAAAACCAGACTTCGTGTAACATTTATAAGTATTATATTACTTCCGCTGTTGCTGACGATCATGGCGTTCGTGATGATTGCTATTTACCTGATGAATTACTCTCAGGGTTTCAGCCTGACGGATATTGATTATTCCATGATGTCGGAGAATATCAAGGAATTCACCAACACCACGGATCAGGCGTATTATGTGCTGCTGGACCAGGTGAAGGAAGACAGCAGCAGGCTGGAAGATAAAGAATATCTGGATCATATCAATGAGGAGGTATCGCGGAAGTCTACTTACATTATTGTAAGAAAAGGTGATAAGCTGTATTATGCCGGCAATGAAGAAGCCGCACAGCAGATTTTTGAAAAACTGCCTGCCTATGGTGACGAGAATCTGTCGGATGACAGCGGATATTTCTACAATGAACTGGAGAAGTATGTAAAACAGATTGATTTCACCTTCCGGGATGGAACACCGGGCAGCGTATTTATCGTCACGAAGGTCAATTCGCTGATCTCGAGACATCTGCTGATCGATATGTTCGTGGCTATCATAGTGATCCTGATCTTCACCAGCCTGATGCTGACCCAGTGGATCCACAAGGGCGTATTTGAGCCCATCAATGAGTTGAACGTGGCAATGCGCAAGATCAAGGAAGGCAACTTTGATTATGTTCTGGAGACAGATGCCAAGGGTGAGATCGGTGATCTCTACCGCAATTATGAGGACATGCGTTTACGGCTGAAGGAATCCACGGAAGAGAACACCCAGCATGAGAAGCAGAACAAAGAGCTGGTCAGCAATATTTCCCATGATCTGAAGACCCCTATCACAGCCATTAAGGGTTATGTGGAAGGAATCATGGACGGTGTGGCAGATACGCCGGAGAAGATGGATAAATACATCAAGACCATCTACAATAAAGCCATTGATATGGATCGTCTGATCAACGAGCTGACCACTTATTCCGGAATTGATAATAACCGGATCCCGTACAATTTCCATCGGATCAACGTGGCGGATTATTTCGGCGACTGTGTGGAAGAAGTCGGACTGGATCTGGAGCAGCGGGGTATCAAGCTGAACTATTCGAATCTGGTATCTCCCGATACCGTGGTCATCGCGGATCCGGAGCAGATGAAGAAGGTCATCAATAATATTATCAGTAACAGCGTAAAATATATGGACAAGCCCAATGGGCACATTGATATCCGTATTCTCGACGAAGTGGATGCTATCCGGGTAGAGATCGAGGACAACGGCAAGGGAATCGCGCAGAAGGATCTGCAGAAGATCTTTGAGCGGTTCTACCGCACGGATGCTTCCCGCAATTCCGCCCAGGGCGGCAGTGGCATCGGACTTTCTATTGTGAAGAAGATCATCGAGGATCACGGTGGCTATGTATGGGCAACAGCCAAAGAGGGTGAAGGCACCTGTATGCATTTTGTCCTGAGAAAATACATTGAACTGCAGCCGGGTGGAACCAAGTAATGAATAAGGAATCAATAAGGAATGAAACAGAAATAGCATGATAACCGATGATGCAAGGACATTCTGTAAATGGAGGGTAAATTATGAGTAAGATTTTAATTATTGAAGATGAAGTAGCAATTGCAGATCTTGAGAAGGATTATCTGGAGCTCAGTGATTTCAAGGTAGATATCTGCAATACCGGAGATGAGGGACTGAAGACCGCTCTGACAGGCGATTATGATCTGATCATTTTGGACCTGATGCTGCCCGGCATGGACGGCTTCGAAGTATGTAAGAAGATCCGCGAGGAGAAAAATATTCCCATTCTCATGGTATCAGCGAAGAAGGACGACATTGATAAGATCCGCGGCTTAGGGTTGGGTGCGGATGACTATATGACCAAACCTTTCAGCCCCAGTGAGCTGGTAGCCCGCGTGAAGGCGCACATGGCCCGTTATGAGAGACTGGTGGGAACCAACCAGAAGCAGCAGAATGATATCGTGGAGATCCGTGGTATCCGTATTGATAAGACTGCAAGACGTGTCTATGTGGACGGTGTGGAGAAGACGTTTACGACCAAAGAGTTTGATCTGCTGACGTTCCTGGCGGAGCATCCGAACCATGTATTTACCAAAGAAGAATTGTTCCGTGAGATCTGGGATATGGATTCTATCGGTGATATTGCCACCGTTACCGTGCACATCAAGAAGATCCGTGAGAAGATTGAAAAAGATACTGCAAAACCTCAGTATATCGAGACCATCTGGGGTGTGGGCTACCGATTTAAAGTATAAAAGAAGAAAAATAAGATCAGAAGAGAACTCCTATGATGGATTCGGCAACAAACTGTCTCCAATAGGAGTTTTTTATCTAAAAGTGTGTTATAATCATAGCATTGCGGATTGCACCCGTGAAATTTGATTAGCGATTCCACTGATGAGATAAAGCATCGGCGGAATGGAGTGTGTTATGAACAGTAAAAAAATAATACAGTTGTCTACGACACAGAAGATCATGCTTAGCTTTCTGTGTGCCATATTAGTGGGTAGCTTCCTGCTGGCATTACCCATCAGTTCAGCTACCGGAGAAGCGGTTCCTTATATAGATGCTTTATTTACGGCTACCACATCCATATGTGTGACCGGTCTGGTGACGGTTCCCACATATTCCACCTGGAGCGTCTGGGGACAGATCGTGATCCTGTTTCTGATCCAGTTGGGAGGTCTGGGAGTCATTACGGTCATGTACGGTGTGATGATGGGACTGCACAGACGACTGGGACTGGGTAACCGGTGGATGCTGCAGGATGTGTTTAATCTGAATAATATCTCCGGAATCGTGAGATTCCTCCGCAAGGTCCTCATAGGTACTCTGGTGGTGGAGGGATGCGGCGCTCTTTTGTATATGACAGTATTTGTGCCGGAATACGGACTCAGAGGCATATGGATTTCGATTTTTAATGCCGTATCTGCCTTCTGCAACGCAGGAATGGATATTATGGCGGAAGACAGTCTGTGCGGCTATGTATTCCAGCCAATGGTCAATCTGGTCACGATGTTGCTGATCATATTGGGAGGCTTAGGCTATATCGTCTGGTGGGATGTACTGCGGGTTTTGAAAAATATCCGGAGCCAGAAGCTGAAATGTTTCCGACTGCTGACGCTTCACAGTAAAATAGCACTCACGGTGACAGGAATACTTATTGTAGTGGGAGCGGCGGCATTTTATATTTTTGAATACAATAATCCTCTGACGATGCAGGATTACACGGTGCCGCAACGGATCTGGGCATCCCTGTTCCAGGCAGTAACTACGCGAACCGCAGGTTTTGCCACGATTCCACAAGAGGATCTGACCAATACCTCTGCGATCATTTCGGTGTTTTTGATGCTGATCGGCGGCTCTCCGGTGGGAACCGCAGGAGGAATGAAGACAGTTACGATCGCAGTGCTGCTGGTATCTATGTTTGCCACCATAGGTAGTAAGGAGGATGCGGAGCTTTTTGGGAGAAATATTCCGAAGCAGGCAGTGAATAAATCGGTAGCAGTTGTAGGTATGTTTTTTATCATTGCATCGCTGTCCGCGATTTTTTTATCTGCGGTGACAGATGCGGATGTGATAGATATTGTGTATGAAACAGTGAGTGCCACAGCTACTGTGGGATTAAGCAGGAACCTGACTTCCATGCTGAATCTTTGGGGAAAACTGATTATTATCGTGACCATGTATCTGGGAAGAGTCGGCCCCATATCTCTGGTAGTGGCATTCAGCACGCAGAAAAAGAACAAAAATATTGTGAAGAACCCGACAGAAGAGATCAGCGTCGGATAAAGCAGATCGAAGCAACAGGAAGGAAGAGACTATGGGAATCAATCAGACCTATGCAGTATTTGGACTTGGAAGATATGGAAGAGGTGTGGCGAAGGAGTTGGCAGAGAACGGCGCAGAGGTGGTAGCGGTGGACAACAGAGAGGCAGTTGTCAATGCGGCAATTTCAGAGATTCCATACTGTAAATGTGCAGATGTTACAGATCCGGAAGCGTTGAGACAGATCGGTATTGCGAATATTGATGTGGTCATTGTGACCATGGCAAATCATCTGGAAGCCAGTGTTATGGCAACCATGCTGTGTAAAGAACTGGGCGTAAAGACCGTTATCGCCAAATGCGCCACTGAGATAAACTGCAAGATCCTTACGAAAGTAGGAGCAGACCGTGTAGTATTCCCCGAGAGTGAGTCAGGGATCCACCTGGCCAAAAATCTGTTAAGCTCCGGTTTCATGGACATTATCGAATTGTCCCAGGATGTGTCTATGGTGGAAATGGAAGTCAAACAGCAGTGGATCGGGAAGAACCTGATCGAGCTGAATCTGCGGAAAAAATATTCCATTAACGTGGTGGCGATCATCGAAGGAAAAAATGTAAATACCAATATCGATCCGGAAGAACCTCTGACACAGGATATGCGGCTGATCGTTATTGCCAACCGGGCAAAACTCAATAAACTGAAATAGAATAGCTGCGAGCTATAAAAAAGTGAAACTTCTGACGGTGCACTTGAGCACAAGACAGAATGTTTCACTCTTTTTTTTATACGGTGACAGCCGTCTGAAAAGTTGTAAACGGGTGATCAGTTATCTGCCCGGAAAGTATTCTCATTAAAGGCACCCTGCTGCTTAGCCACGATAGTGGTACATACGGCATCACCGGTGATATTGACAGCGGTACGCAGCATATCCAGGATACGGTCGATACCCATGATCAGTGCAATGCCTTCGGTAGGCAGTCCCACGGAGGTCAGTACCATGGACAGGGTGACCAGACCGACACTGGGGACACCGGCAGTACCGATGGAGGCGATCGTCGCGGTGGCAATGACGGTAGCAATGGCAGCCGGGGTCAGAGGAATACCGTAAGCCTGTGCTATGAAAACAACTGCTACGCCCTGCATAATGGAAGTACCGTCCATGTTAATGGTGGCACCCAGAGGAATCGTAAAGGACGAAATCTGTTTGGAGACACCGATTTTTTTATACAGAGTGTCGATAGACAGAGGGATCGTCGCATTACTGGTGGAAGTGGAGAAGGCAAAGGTCATAACCGGGAAGAACTTTTTAATAAACTTAAAAGGATTCAACCGGGTGAAGGCAAACAGCATGACCTGATATACCACGAAACACTGTACTGCCAGTGCCAGAATGACGCTTCCCATATACTTCAGCATAGGCACAAAAGCGTCGAAGCCGATACCTGCGAAGGTCTTGGCGATCAGGCAGAAGACACCGACAGGGGCTGCTTTCATGACTGCAATCGTCATTTCCATCATAATGTCATTGAACTGACTGAAAAAGTTCGCCACAGTGGAAACCCGGTTGCCCATGGCAGCCAGAAGAATGCCGACAAATAAAGCAAAGAAGATGATCGGCAGCATATCTCCGGCGGACAGAGAGGTAAAAATATTTTTCGGAATAATATTCAACAACGTCTCCGCAAAATCTACCTGGGTGGTCGCGACTTCGGTGGCATCCTCCGGCAACGCAATATTTAAACCGACGCCGGGATTGATCAGACTGGCAATACCCAGTGCCACGCAGATCGCCAAAGCAGTGGTGCACAGATAGAACAGGATCGTTTTCACACCCACAGTTCCCAACGTTTTCGTATCACCGATGGCCATGGCGCCGCAGACCAGGGAGCAGAATACCAGAGGAACCACCAGCATCTGCATCAGGCGGATAAAACCGTTGCCCAGTACATAGAGAATACCGTTGATCAGAATCGTATCTCTAAAGTACCCTTCCGGCATATAATAATGGATCAGCACACCACATACCGCACCGGTTAAAAGGGCGATAAAGATTTTGGTGGACAGACCGAGTTTTTTCTTTTCTTTTTTGTGTTTTTCCACTATTCCAGTCCTCCGGTTTCTTTCATGTAGGAAGCCAGTGTCTCTCTCCAGCCACTGGGTTCTTCGATGCCGGTGAGACGCAGCATCATATTATCCAGTACGGAATATTTCTCCGGGGTGCCGTCTTTTACTGTGACGGTAAGCCGGTCCTCTTTTCCGGCAAGACGCAGGATCTCTTTCGCAAATTCCAGGCGTGTGCAGGAACCGCCACTGCATACGGCGTGATAGATACCGTAATGGTCGTTGTCGATGAAAAATTTTACCACGCGTGCAAGCTCTGCAGCGGAGGTAGGTACCGCACGGTCGTTATTTAGCAGTTCCATAGTGGATATCTGAGGGTCCGCGGCTGCTTCGAGTACTTCATTCAAAAAGTCTTTGCCGATGCCATAGATCCAGGAACTGCGGATAATGACATAGCGGGTCATCAGCTGGATGACGAATTTCTCTCCGGCGTATTTGGATTTTGCAAACAGTCCCACGGGATTTACATCATCGAACTCATTATAGGGTGTGTCGGATGCGCTGGAAAATACATCATCCGTAGAGATCTGGATGAGTTTTGCCTGAATGCTCTCCGCAGACTGCGCCAGATTTCTCGCACCTACGGCGTTTACCTTGTAAGCCATATCTGTCTCCGACTGCGCTGCACCGGAGGAAGGATGATATCCTGCACAGTTGATGACAACATCGGGACGATTGCGGTGCATGAACAGGGAAACTGCATGTTCATCCGTGATATCCAGCTCGTCCTTATCGGTTTCGTATAATTCATATTCCATCATGTCTAACAACCTGATCAACGCCTGCCCCATGTGACCGAGGGAACCGACGATCCATATTTTTTTCATTGTGATATAACCTCCTGCAATTTGTGTGTAACTGAGAACAGTATAACAAGTATATCATAGGAAAGATTCCCCG
>OHEJ01000839.1_pt1 | contig 10181 bp, 7 predicted proteins | sample 1567261 | NCBI WGS metagenome assembly OHEJ01 (sample SAMEA3879550, study PRJEB24766) | human gut metagenome | biome: human-associated habitat; feature: feces | place: USA | collected 1985/1987 | reverse complement strand
CCCTGGCCGTAGGCACAACCACCATAACAGCATCATCCGACAAGACCGGGAAGTATAACGCCTGCGAGACATCGTTTACACTGACAATAACCTCGCCCTACACCTACGCCACAGTCATCTTCCGCAAGCAGGAACCCATAACCTACACATCCAACACCAAAGCTGACTGGATTTCAGAGCTTGTAGACGGCACAACCTACACCTTTGAATCTTCCGTGGGCAAACTCCAAAACACCGGATATCCCTCCAATAACGTCGATGCCTCCGGCGGCAAAGCCGACAACCTCACCATCACCAAGATCAGCGGCGTTCCCATCAGCGTCCAAGCGCCGGAAGGCTATGTCATTGTCCGCGTATCCTACGCCACGACAAAAACATACGACACCCCGGCGATAGCCATCAACGGCGAGGATCTCGCAGCCAAGTCCTACTGCGAATTCCCCAAAGGAGCGACAACCATAGACTTGACCCCCGGAACAGGACTCAACAATCCCACAATTTCGTCCATGACCTTCGCCCTAACCAAGGTCGTGGCTCCCGCCTCGCTGACCATCAATCCCAATAAGACCGAGGCCGTCATCGGCCAGACGGTATCGGTCAAGATTGTCGCCGATGGCGCAGCCTTCCCCGCCCCCACCATATATTACACACGCGACGGCAGCACCCCGATTCCGGGAGCGGACAAGACCGAAATCTACGACCCGGCCAAAGGCTTCACCTTGGCACGCACAGTTCCGCAAACAGTCACAATCAACGCCATAGCCGTTAACTCCGGCGGACAGGTAGCAGCCGAACCGGTATCCATCGTCTTCAACGACAAAGACCACGTAGCGCCCACATCCATCAGCTTTAGCCAAACGGAAGGTACTTACCCCGAAAACGCAACGTTCAACGTTAAGTTGGCCGCCGATGCCGCTGCCTACCCCACTCCGACACTGTACTACACCATAGGCGGATACACCGCACAAGGTGACAACCACATCGCATACGATGACGCACAAGGCATAGACATAGCCAAGCCCGCAGACGGCAACGTAGTGACCATCAACGCCTACGCCGTCAATGACGCCGGCGCCGTCATCAACGCCGCCACATACGTCTTCTCCAGCGAAACCTCCACCGCCACGGGCTGGATACGCATCCAAGATGCCTCACAACTCTCCGACGGCCTCAACGTAATCGTGGCATACGCCCCCAACGGCAACGCCTCGACAACTCTCAGCTTGATGACCACCCAAGAATTTTCTAACGGTGGTCTCAAGTCCACCGATGTTACATGCAACAATACCAACGGCGTAATCACCGGCGACATAAGCAACGCCCAGCACGTCATCCTCGAAGGCAACGCCACCGACGGATGGTATCTCAAATTATACAATAATGATAAGGGATACATCATGCCCAAGTACAACAAGAGTAAAAAAGACTACGAAAACGGTCTTGCCTACACTACCGACAAAAGCAAAGCGATTCCGGCCACAATAGACCTGACAGGAGGCAACGCATACGTGTCTTTCAACAGCACCAACTACGAATTTGTATACAACCAACAGGCACACATCTTTGCCGGATACTATAAGATAGCCGGCACACAGCGCCGTGCCATCGACTTCTTCAGCGAAGGCGAGTACACCGCCGGCAAGCCCTACGAAGACCTGTACCTGGTCATGAAAACCAATGAAATCGGCGGCGCCGAAGTCGCCATGCCCTTCACCTACGAGGGTGACGGCCGCTACACGCTACCCGTATACAATCTCCAAGGCACATTCTATATCCGCGACGGCAAGGCCAACCACCGCGGTACATACTTCGGCGCCAAAGCTGATGAATGCATCGACCCGGAGACCTCCACCGGATACGTAGGCCACAGCATCAATGCCGCAATCTCCGCCATCAAAGGCGAACCCTCAACCGGCGTCAAGGACGGCAACGGCAAAGACGTCTATGCCTACGTGGGCAAGAATAGCGGACGCGACTCATACACACTGATATATGACCCGGCGCAGGAAAGCCACTACGTCTTCAGCACCCACCCCAACACCAACATCGGACACGTGGCACGCATCGATTATGCAATGCTCACCGTCGAGTACACCCCCGGCAGCCATACCGACGGAGTCCTCCGCATCTCCGGAATGAGCACCACCGGCGTGGACGACATATCAGCCGATGTCAACGGACAAGCTCGCTACTTCAACCTGCAAGGTATGCCCGTAGCCAACCCCACCGCCGGCATATACATCCGCGTAATAGGCGACACCGCCACCAAGGTCTGCATCAAGTAAGACACCACAGTTTCGAGATACATATTTTCCACTCAATATCCGTCCGAGGCGCCGAAATGCGTCCCGGACGGACTACTTTCAGGTATCACGAAAATTTTTTCTCCAAAAAAACAAGCTCCATACCGGCAAAAACCGAAATTTTGGCTATCTTTGCGTTAAAATAGCCGCAATAGTACCTGATGAGGCACAATCTCCTCTGTGCGGCCGCCGGAGCAGCGAACAAAAACGCTGACAATCAACACTATGACCACACTCCGGCACAATACTCGACTTGCCACGACTCGGGACCTATTGATGTGTCCACAGACATGCCGCGGCAAAGACACATATACATACCGCCGACACGGCGGCCCGGGCGCAAGGCACACACCACGCCGACACGCCACCATATACACGCGCACGCCCTTCAGAGGGCACACCCGGGCACACCGGCCGACAGCGCGACAAAGACACGCCACGGCGTGTCCGCAGACACGATAAAAAATAAAAAACAACATAAATGACAAGTAGATGGAACTATCTACCCCTGTCCGCAGAAAAACAAAAATTGGAGTCCGAGCTGGCACGCCGGTACGCCAAGGTCTCGCCCATAAGCGAGCTCTTGGTGCAGCGGGGCATACAGTCTATAGACGAGGCCGAGAAATTCTTCCACCCCTCGCTTAGAGACCTGCATGACCCTTTCCTAATGCCTGACATGGACAAAGCTGTGGACCGCCTCAACCGGGCCATGGGGGCAAAAGAACGTATCTTGGTATACGGCGATTACGATGTCGACGGCACCACCGCCGTGGCGTTGGTATACCGATACCTGCAAAATTTTTACTCGGAAATCGACTACGACATTCCGACACGTTACGACGAAGGCTACGGCATCAGCACACACGCCATAGACGAAGCTGCCGCCGCCGGCGTCAAGCTCATCATCATCCTTGACTGCGGCATCAAGGCCAACGCCGAAATCGCTTACGCCAAGACCCTCGGCATCGATTTCATCATCTGCGACCACCATGTCCCCGATGAGATGTTGCCGGACGCTGTAGCCATACTCAACCCAAAGCTCGAAGGCTCGACATACCCTTGCAGCCACCTGTCGGGCTGCGGCGTGGGATACAAGCTGATGCAGGCATTCTCGATAAGCAACGGCATCGGCACGGGCGAACTCGAAGGGATGCTTGACCTGGTGGCCGTGTCCATAGCCGCCGACATCGTGCCCATGGTAGACGAAAACCGCGTCATGGCATATCATGGCCTCAAACGTCTCAACAGCAACCCCAACGTAGGCTTGCGCGGCATCATCCGCATCTGCGGCCTCCCCGGCAAAGAAATCACTATCAGCGATGTAATCTTCAAAATCGGCCCGCGCATCAATGCCTCGGGGCGTATGCAGTCCGGCCGCGAAGCCGTGGACCTGCTTGTATCGCGCGATACCAAAGACGCCAACGAGCGCGCCGCAGCCATCGACCAATACAACAAAGACCGCAAAGAGCTGGACAAACGCATCACCGACGAAGCCAACGCCATACTCAGCGCACGCGGCGATGATGTAGCCGACCACAAATCCATAGTCATTTACAACCCGGAGTGGCACAAAGGTATAATCGGCATCGTAGCCTCGCGCCTCACCGAGCTGTATTACAAACCCTCGGTGGTACTGACGCGCGGCACCACGGACGGCATTGCCACCGGCAGCAGCCGCAGTGTACAAGGCTTTGACGTATACAAGGCCGTGGAAGCATCGCGAGACCTGCTCGAAAACTTCGGCGGCCACACCTACGCCGTCGGACTTTCTATGCGCGAAGAAAATATCCCCGAATTCACACACCGCTTCGAAGAATACGTAGCCGCCAATATCCTGCCATCGCAGTTGACGCCACAACTGGATATCGATGCGATACTGCCATTTACGCGCATCACCCCCGAATTTGTCTCGATGCTACGCATGTTCGCACCTTTCGGTCCGGGCAACCAAAAACCCGTATTCTGCACACGCAACGTCAAAGACTTCGGCACCAGCCGCATAGTAGGCCGCAACAACGAGCACATCAAACTCGAGATCGTGGACGACACCTCGGGCAAGGTCTTCAACGGCATCGCATTCAACATGGCGCGATACTTCGATCACATCCATCAAGGCAAGCCATTCGACATCTGCTACACCATCGAAGAAAACAAGCACCGCAACGCCACATCTTCCATACAACTGCAAGTCAAGCAAATACGCCTGCCGCAGGAATAATATCTCCCATCGGGGCGGCCCTAAGCTACGTCACGAGCCGCCACTATGTCTGTGAAGCAGACGCACGTCAAACAAAACACCGGCACCATGCAGACAGCCGCCGAGATTTCAGCCCGGGCACACGAAATCCTGCACCGATACTGGGGCTACGACAGCTTCCGTCCGTGCCAGCTCGACATCATCACCTCGGTGATGCAGGGGCACGACACTCTGGGGCTGATGCCCACCGGTGGCGGAAAATCTCTGACATTCCAGGTGCCGGCAATGATTTTGGAAGGTCTTACCGTGGTGGTGACGCCCCTGATTTCGCTGATGAAGGACCAAGTGGACGCCCTCAAAGATCGCGACATACGCGCCGGGGCACTGTATTCGGGACAGACTCCGCGCGAAGCACGCCTCGTATACGACCGCGCCCGTCTGGGCATACTGCGCCTGCTGTATGTGTCGCCCGAGCGCCTCGGCACAGAGACCTTCCGTCAGCACCTGCAAGCTTTTGATATACGCCTGATAGTGGTGGACGAAGCACATTGCATATCCCAATGGGGCTATGACTTCCGCCCGTCATATCTCAAAATTGCCGAACTGCGCACCCTCGTCCCGGACGTGCCGATATTGGCACTTACAGCCTCGGCCACGCCACAGGTGCGGAGAGACATCATGGCACGGCTCAACTTCGGCTCGGACGCGGCCGAATACACCCTGAGCTTTGCACGTCCAAACATCAGCTTTGTAGTGCGACATATCGAGGACAAAGATGCCAAACTTTTTGACGTACTCGATCACACCTCCGGCACGGCCATCGTATATGTACGCAGCCGACGACGCACCGGCCAAATAGCCCAAATGCTGTGCGAACGAGGCATCAGCGCCGCCGCCTACCATGCAGGCATGGACGCTGACGAAAAGGCACGGCGGCAAGAACTTTGGAAGTCATCCAAAATACGCGTCATCGTGGCCACCAACGCCTTCGGAATGGGTATAGACAAAGCCGATGTACGCACCGTCATACACTACGACCTGCCATCGTCACTCGAAGAATACTATCAGGAGGACACCTCCCCTGCCTCCGAACCGATGGACAGGCTTCTCGCATTTGATCCATTCGTCGAATTTGACGATGCTTATGAACTGGTTCTGTCACTGAAAGAGGGCAAGCCCTGGTATGTTCCTCCGATAGAAGAGCTTGAAAAATACGAAGACGAATTATATATTGAAAAAAATAAGGCTTTTGATTCTGTCATCGGTTTTCTGAAAGACGAATTCAAGCTTGACTTCATAGACTCTAATAGCAAAATTTACAATGCATTTTTCACGCTCAAGCTTGAAGATCATAATTTTGACAATTTTCTCGATGAGCTTCAGCAAAGCGGTCTGGACCTCACCTTTGAAAGGGTGCAGAAGCTTGCGCCTTATTATACTGAGCTGAACAATAATACACGAATGCAGGCAAATAACGGCTATACCCCTGCCGAAACGGAAAAGCTCCGTGAAGAATTCGGATTTTCGGGCGATTCGCTGTATATTTCCGAGCTTCACCTCAGCGTTTCGCACGAACACGAACGACATAAAAAGATGGATAAACAGATCAACGAATTCAGAACAATGAGAACCATGTTAAGCCAATACGACCTTGCAAACGACCTTCTCCTAAAGACGCAAAAACCGGGTAGAAACGACCCCTGCCCCTGCGGAAGCGGAAAGAAATACAAAAAATGCTGCGGAAGATCGAAAAAGGATTAAATTGCAGACAGCCGAGGACTTTTTCGCCCTCGGCTGTTTTTTATGCGTATGACGGAACTGTTCCGTACATATTGAATGAAGCTTTCCGATACTTTTACAGAATCTCTCTTTCCTGTTATCCCCGATCATTTTTGCAAAGCGATCTTTATCCCCACAACTCCATACTGCGCCTGCTGTTCTTTAGAATAATACAATTCCATATCACTTGGCGAAGCTTTGCCAACGTTCTCCTCAGTGTAACCACACTCCAAAAGCGGAAGCCTGCGGTAAAGCTCATCAAATGACTTAAAAACAAACAGTTCCTCGACCCTGACAGTTAAAGTATCGTCTGCATTTTCTGTATTGATAAAGGTTATGGTATCACCGACCGAAACAGCTTTTCTCTTTTCGTCATAAAGTCTTAGTTCTATGGTCTTGATGCCTGACCTTATCTTTTTCATCGGCGATGAATTTAAATTCATAACATGATCTTTCATTGCACACCTCTTTTGCATATCATTATATACCTGCTGTTACCTATCGTTTCAATGACTGTAAAGCCGAGACGCTTATACAAGGAGACCGCTCTCTCATTCCCGATAAAGACGTACAGGATAACAGGCGCATCGACCGACATACAGCACTTTTTTATGACTGCAGAGCCGATGCCTTTGTTCCGAAATTCGGGAAGCACATAAAGATCATCGATCTCAAACTGCGCTTTTTCATTCTTAAAAAAATGATAATATGCGGCTTTCACACCGTCCGCATAGACCGCCGTGTATTCATCGACAGAGCTTTCTATCTTTTTGCGAACCCAGTTCAGCACCTTCGGATAGTCTATCGCATCTGTCTGCTCATATTTATCGATAAGCTGTTTGCATAATTCATAGATAGGTTCAATATCGTCTTTGGTCGCTTTTTTATAGGAAAGCCCCATAACCGTCCCCCTTAAATTCATCAGAATACGCTGCTCAAACGGAAAGCATTATCGCTTTAAGTACAGATCATACTCGTAAAAATCGCCCTGATATTCCTCCTGCTTTCTGAGCAGAATTTCATCAAAACCCAGAGCCTGATATATGTGCTTCGCCCTGAAATTATCATCTTCCGCGCCGACGGTAAATTCGCAGTATCCGCTTTTCTTTAATACAGAAAGCACCTCTTTCAGAAGATATGTCCCGTAGCCCTTGTTCTGAAAATCCTGCCGGACCCTGAACGCAAAAAGATACGCCCGCCTGCCCCGTACAGCAAAGCTTTCATCATCGCTCTCATACATCACATGAAGCTCGCCGACCGCAGCGCCCTCGCCGTTGTACAACACAAAAATATCAATGCTCCCATTGCGGATATTTTCCGCATTTTCAAGCAGCATCTGCTCAACGTCGTTATAATCATACAATTCGGTCAGGATTTTAAGCTCCCGGACGGTCAATTTTTTTATTTCCACGTTATGCTCCTCTTGTGTTTGGGTGTTTTGTTTATCAGAATTTGCTTACATATTTTTGTTTTGCACTCTTTGGCTTATCGGGGATTGTCAGAACGATCTTTCCGCTGTCAACAAGCGGCTGTACGATCTTTGACATTGTGTAATACCTTGAATATCCCGTAAACTTCTGAAGCTCATCTCTGCTTCTCGGTATTGAGCAGAATGCAATGATATCCTTTGCAGCTCCATAGCCTTTTTCGGATAAGCTGCTCTTGTATATATCATTTTTAAAAATTACGGTAAACTCTCCCCGTCTGACTTCAAAGATAGGCGCAGGAAGTCCTGCCTGTTTAAATTCTCTGCATATCGTCGGAATGCCCGAATACCTGTTTTCGGTGATATGCAGTATCTCAAGCATATTGGCAAGAGCCGCATTTCTTGTATCGGGACGCACCTTTCCCAAAGAATCGATCGTGATCCTGCCATACAGACCGCCGCTGCTGATTATCTCCATTCGGTCGCTGTACATCTCAATGCGTATAGGAATATTTTCCGTATAAATACTGTAATCACGATGCACCAATGCATTCAGTACAGCTTCACGGACTGCCTTGATCGGATATTCTTCTTTATCGATACGCTTTCCGTCCCGATCGATTATCGTTTTATATCTGCTGTTGCGTCGGACAAATTCAACTGCTTCACTCAGCATTTCGGATATAGGTCCTGTTATCCTGCGGTTATCCGTAAACCTTACCTGTTCATCATCGGTATCACCCATTTCAAGCCCCGGAATACATACCGCCGTAATGCAAAGCTGCGGAAAATAGCCCTGCGGATATTTTGAAAAGGTCATAACCCCCGCAAGCGTAGGAACACCGTCAACTGTTATCCCCATCAGCTCCATTATCTCTTCATCGGAAACATTGTTTGCAAGATTTATACGCTCGCTCTTGACCGCAGATATATATTCATTCAATTTTTCCGTGTCGAACAAAGAAAGCTTTGCATTGGAAACAACTCTTATATCATCACGGATACGCTTTCTGAACGCTTCATAGCTGTATATTTCATATTCACTCATAGGCTCATCGGACTCACCTACACGAATATATGAGCCTCTCATTCTGCCTGCGCCTTTATAAAATACAGGACGTTCGGAGATGTCAGTCCCCGGTATCTCTGCGGATACGACCATTTTTCCATCAATTTCACAAACAGAAAACAATGCCCGAACTATAGGTTCCATCTCTTTGCATTGCTCAGTGACTTTTTTCTGAAGATCCTGCACATCATAAACTCCGAGCACCGCAAAATCATCTTTTTCACTGAGTCCGAAAACAATTATTCCCCCATCGTCCTGATTTGAAAATGATGACAGTGTATCATAAAGCTTCTTCGGACAGCCTTGATTTGCGGTCTTGACCTCAATAGTCTGAAATTCACAATTAAAGCTTTGTATTTTGCGAACAAGCTCCAATAATTCCGTATCCTGCATATAAACACCTCCACTCAGCCAATATTATACCAACAAAGTTGGCAAATGTCAAGAAGTTTGCCAACTTTGTTGGTATTTTGTATCAGGTTTGCCAACTAAAATGCAAGTTTGACAACATTAGTTGGCATTATTCTTATATTGTTGGCAAATTTATTTAAATAATTCAAATATAACTGCAATTTTTAATGATATGAAAAGCAATATACCTCTGTCAATTCTGCCAACTTTCAAACAAGTTTGCCAACAACAGTTGTTATTTTGGGATCTGTTGATACAATTCCAAACACAGATAATTCATTAAATCGTCCCGTTACTTTTGTTCCGACCTGTCAAGCAAAATTACCATATATAGCAAATGGATATTGACGAATAATGGAGATTATGGTATAATATCTAAAATCCAATTTAACAGAAAAAAGGTGGTCAGATGGAATCAAACATATTCAACGAGCTGAACGAAAAATACAGGGAATTCAAAACAAATCTAAAGGGAGGCGTCGGCGAATTTGCAGCAGCTCTCGCCTTAAAATATGATGTGTCTGAAAAAATACATATAATACGGCATGGTGACAGGCTTCGAATAAAGCTTAAAAATACTATGAAAGAATATCAGGAGTGTTCAAACAGTATCACAGGGCAGACCGGGCTTCTCATCGAGATTTTCTTTTGGAATATAATGCAGAGAGTTTCACAGCTTTTGGTATCGTTTATGATTTTTATGGCAGTCGGCGAAGGCGTAAATAAGGCAGTTGATGTGAGTGTGATACAGTGTTTTGTGGCGATGGGCTCCAATTGTGTGCCTATACCCGGTGCTATGGGCGTGGCTGATTATATTATGATTGATGGGTTTAAACAGCTTGTTGGTAGAAATGCAGCGAATATGGAGCTTTTGTGCAGGGGAATGACATTTTATGGAAGTGTCATAACAAGTGCTGTTATTATTCTTATCGGATATATAATTAGAAAAAAAGTAGCAAAATAGTCTAGTACTTTTGAACAATAATATATTGTTAT
>OHEJ01000838.1_pt1 | contig 10182 bp, 9 predicted proteins | sample 1567261 | NCBI WGS metagenome assembly OHEJ01 (sample SAMEA3879550, study PRJEB24766) | human gut metagenome | biome: human-associated habitat; feature: feces | place: USA | collected 1985/1987 | reverse complement strand
TTACAATGATCCGTTCGTCTTGGACAAGACGGCTACGGTCAAAGCCATTGCTGTGTACAAGACGGTTACGTCGTCAGTCGCTTCTATGGACTTTCTGCTGATAGATCTGAGTGTTCCGCAAACGATTCGTGATCTTGCCGTGATGGAGAAGAACTTGGAAAGCGTGACGGTTCGCTTTGACAATGCGCAGGTCGTTTATGGTGAGGGAAAGAATTATATTCTCCGCGAGAATATTGAGGGCAGGAACTATGCGCTTGACGTGCTGGATACCCAACTGCCATTGCGGGTAGGTGCTACGGTATCTGGTACGGTGAAGCTGCAGGTCGCTTTCAAGGCCAATCCTGCAGAGAACAATGGCGTGCTGAGCACGGCGGATATTGCTGAAACTCTCAATCATAATTTGACGATAACTTCAGGTGCTTCTGTCATGCCTATTCCGTTAGGAGTTAGTACCAAGGAGGTCAGAAATCACCCAGGTGATTTGCTCGTTGTTACTGATGGTTGGTGGTATGGTTATAATGGAACTGTCTATATTAATGCTAACGAAAATTCCACTTGGCCTTTAGGCGCAACGTACTATGTGTATGTGTCTAACCATTCGGATTATACCTTTGCTAATTATGATATGCCAGATGTCATGCTGTGGTACAACGATGTGTATACGGATACATATGCAAATGACCAGTCTCCTCTCGCGAAGATTATCGGTAAGAAGGAAACGGCTGAATACAAAGTTACTGCTGTCGGTTGGGCTACGTTTATTGTTCCGTTCGACTACGACAAGCCCGATGGCTTGACCATTTACGAGTGCACCAGTGTGAATGAGGATGGTAAGTTGGTGGTAGAGGAGCGTGATTACCTCAAAGCCAATACGCCGTATCTTTTGAAGGGTGCTGAGGCCAATCAAATTCTTGAGGGCTATGCCGCCAAGCACGCTGACACTTATACGAATGATGTCATGACGGGTGTGTATTCTGATCAAGAAGCTCCTGCCAACTCTTATATCTTGCTGAACCATCCTGACGAGGCAGGATTGGCATTCTATTTTGTGCCGGATGGAATAACGGCTTATGTAGATGCAAATCGTTGCTATGTCAATCCGCGGGCCGGAGGACTCAAGAGCATTCTGTTCCCAGATGATGAGACGAATGGTGTGACCAATGCCAACGCACTCGACTCGACGCTCGTTGATGTCTATACGACGGCGGGTGTCAAGGTGAAGCATCAGGTGGAGAAGGGCAACCTACCTGCTGGCCTCTATATTATTAACAATAAGAAAATCGTCAAAAAGTAAACTACTATGGATAAGCGTAAATATATGAAGCCTACTTGCGAGGCCGTCGCGGTGAACACTTCACAGTCCCTTCTGACAATAGGAAGCCCTACTTCGCTCAGCATTACTACGCATACTGCAAAGGATGGTGAACATGGCTTTATACGTAAGAGGAACGATGTAATAAAGGAAATCGATCCCTGGAGCTGGGAATGCGTCCTTTGGGATCAAGAAGTCAATGATGTCGAGGACGAGTAGTCCTTTGGCATTGAGCGCATAAACTAAGAATTGGTGTCTGTCATACAAGCAGTATGGTCAGGCACCATTTTTTTCTTTCTGACGTGTCGATTACAGATGACAATGTGGGGTCAAGTTTGTACGCTATTTTGATAAATCAGAGCCTGTGTCTCTTGGCTGCTGGTAGAGATTGGGGGTAGCAACTTTTGGGTGGATAAAACTGGAGGAAGAGCATGAGGAATGGCTGCAATGAAGGTATTTGGCCTGGGATGGGCTTTGTTAAATGGATACGAAGGAATAGTTAATGGGGCGTTAATTCATGCTAATCGGCTTGCATTCAGCAGAACGGAAGGTTATCTTTGTATGGAGGCTGCGTCAGGGCAAATGGTGAGCCAGGCTTCTTGGCATGAACGGCAGGAAGAGGCGAGTGGCTGAAACGTAAAATAGATTCAAAAGAAACGATGATGAAAAAGTTAAATTTCTTATCAATCTCTTCGGTTGGGAGTCGGAAAAGACCGTTCTCGTATCGGTCTCGTATCAATCACGTATTGATCACGTATTGATCCCGTATCGATCCCGTATCGTTCTCCTATCGTTCTCCTATCGTTCTCGCTTCCGGAAGCGGAAACAATACGGAAACAATACGGAAACAATATGAGGTCGATATATGCTGGAAGGGAGGACGATACGTGGTGGGTACATGGAGGAAACGTGGTAGATGTCAGGACAGGGAGAAGATCAGTAGAGCATGCCAAACATCCATAGAGGGATGATGTTGCCGTAGCCTGTCTCGATGTCGTCCTTGACGACGTAGCCGTTTTCTATGCTCTGCAGCTGGCGTTGTCGCTTCTTTTTGCCTCCTACCTCAAAGGTGTATTTTCCATCGATGAGGAAGTCGGAGACGGGGGATGTGGTGACGGAACAGAGAGATCGGGTCTGGTTGAAGAAGAACGTCTCGCGAACCGTGCTTGTCTGCAAAGACACGTCTTTTAGTGAAATTGCACTATGTTGTGTGCAGTTTTTGTGGAAAATTGCACTGAGGTGAGTGCGATTTTGGGTAAAAACTGCACTGAAGTGAGTGCGATTTTGAAGAAAACGCCATAAGTCGGGCCACGAAGGAAAGGTTAATAGTGCATAAATATCAGATGGAAGTTGGTGAGGATAGCGTTTTTCTCCCTATATTTGCATAGACGATAGTCCGAGGCTGCCCTATGGGGTGGAGACGGGCAGGAAGGAGGAAAACGAAAGAGGAACAAAAAAGCATAGACCAATGAAGAAATCAAAATGGTGGGCCTCGCTGTCCCTGGCCCTCGTGATGAGTACGGGCTTGGCCGTGGCAGTAGGCCAGGGTGACAAGGTGATGCAGCGTCAGAGCGACGGCACGTATGTTGTCAATACCGTCACGCTGTGTCCGACGGTACGCGGCTTTAAGGGCGCAACGCCCCTGTTTGTCTATATCAAGGGCGGCAAGGTGGTGAAGGTCGAGGCCCAGCGCAACCAAGAGAGCCCGAAGTTTTTCCAGAAGGTGAGACAGGGCCTGCTGCCCAAGTTTGCAGGCATGAAACTCAGTACGGCAGCCAAAGCCTCGGAGGTAGATGGCGTGACGGGCGCGACGATGTCGAGCCGGGCCGTGAAGAAAAACGTGGCGGCCGCCGTGAAATACTATCAGGCGCACAAGTAGCGGCAGGCGAGAAGCCATACGGACGACGGACGTCGCGCCCGGTGCTGATGAGATCAGAACCGGGTGTGGCGTCCGTCGTATGTGTAGTTGAGGCTACGGAGCCTGTCGTGCTCCGTGCTACAGAATCTCGGCTATCTGGACCGCATTGAGGGCAGCCCCCTTGCGGATCTGGTCGCCCGTGAGCCAGAGCGTGCAACTATGGTCGTCGGCCAGGTCCTTGCGGATGCGCCCCACGAAGACGTCATCCTTGCCCGCCGACTCCAGGGGCATGGGATAGACATAGTGCTGGGGATCATCGACGAGGGTCACGCCAGGAGCCTCCTGGAGGGCGTGGCGGATCTCCTCTACCGAGAGCGGGCGCTCGGTCTCGAACCAGACACTCTCGGAATGGCTGCGGAGTGAGCTCACGCGGACGCAGGTGGCACTCGTGCGAACATCGGAGTGCATGATCTTGCGCGTCTCGTGATACATCTTCATCTCCTCCTTCGTATAGTCGTTGTCCGTCATCTTGTCGATCTGTGGTATGACGTTGTAAGCCAACTGGTGGGGGAAGTGGCTGATGCTATGGGCGCTGCCCGTCTCGAGGATCTCCTTGTACTGCTGCTGCAGTTCGCGCATGGCCTCGGCGCCAGCCCCCGAGGCGCTCTGGTAGCTGGCGATGTGGATCTTGCGGATGTGGGACAGGCGCTCGATGGGGTAGAGGGCCACGACCATCATGATCGTCGTGCAGTTGGGGTTGGCAATGATGTTGCGCGGACGGCGCTTGGCATCCTCCGGATTGATCTCCGGGACGACGAGAGGCACGTCCTCGTCCATGCGAAACTGGCTGCTGTTGTCGATCATCACGGCCCCGTGGCGCGTGATGGTGTCGGCGAAGCGAGCCGACGTGCTGCCTCCGGCACTGGTGAAGGCGATATCGACCCCACGGAAATCGTCGTTGTCCTGGAGCAGGCGGACGGTATGGGGCTTGCCCCTGAAGAGGTACTCGCGGCCCGCGCTACGTTCGGAACCAAACAAAAGAAGGTCATCGACCGGGAATTGGCGCTCTTCGAGAATGCGAAGAAGCTCTTGTCCTACGGCGCCGCTTGCGCCAACGATAGCTATTTTCATTTTTCTGTTCCTTTCTCTTAACAAGTAATATATGGCGCAAAATTACGAAAAAGCGAGGACACAGTGGTGCGTAATTGCGTGTTTTTTGTTACCTTTGCAAAAAATTAAGGAATCGATATGCTGCTCACGACCCAGTATCTCCCCATATCACAGCCGCCGCTGATCTTTCTGACGGTGCTCCTGATCATCCTCTTTGCGCCGATTATCATGGGCCGGCTGCGCATTCCCCACATCATCGGACTGGTGCTGGCGGGCGTCCTCATCGGCCCCTACGGCCTCCATGTGCTGGAGCGCGACGCGTCGTTCAGCCTCTTCGGTTTCGTGGGTCTCTTCTACATCATGTTCCTCGCCGGTCTGGAGATGGACATGGAGGGCCTTCGGCGCAGCCGAGGGCGGGTGCTGCTTTTTGGCGTGCTGACGTTTCTGCTGCCCTTTGTGCTGACCTACTTCATGGCCGTGGAGCTGCTGGACTACACGCAGATGGCCTCGCTGCTGCTGGGCTGTCTCATGGCCTCCAACACCCTCGTGGCCTATCCCATCGTGGGTCGCTACGGACTGGGGCGCCATGCGGCCACCACGCTCAGTGTGGGCGCCACGATGACCTCGCTCTTCTTCGCCCTGGTCTCGCTGGCAACGATCGTCAACCAATTTGAGGGCGCCTCGGGCCCAGGCTTTTGGCTATGGTTTGCCGTGAAGTTTGCGGCCTACTGTGCGGGCACGATCTTCCTCATCCCCCGATTGACACGCTGGTTTCTGCGCCGCTATAGCGATGCGGTCATGCAGTTTGTCTTTGTCCTGAGCGTCCTCTTCCTCTGTGGCGCGCTCTCCCAGATGATTGGCCTGGAGGGCATCTTCGGTGCCTTTGTGGCCGGACTGATTCTCAACCGCTTCATCCCGAAGGTCTCGCCGCTGATGAACCGTCTGGAGTTTACGGGCAACGCCCTCTTCATCCCCTATTTCCTCATCGGCGTGGGTATGCTCATCGACCTCCACCTGCTTTTCGAGGGCGGGCGCATTCTCCTGGTCGTGGCCTGCATCACCTTCTTCGGCACGGCCGGCAAGGCCCTGGCAGCCTATCTCGCGGGGTGGCTCCTGCGCTTCGATCGCCAGGCTCGCCACCTGATGTTTGGCCTCACCTCCGCCCATGCTGCCGGATCCATCGCCATGGTGATGGTAGGACTGCGCATCCAAGTAGCCCCGGGCGAGTATCTCTTCGGCGACGAGGTGCTCAACGGCATCGTCATCATGATCCTCTTCACCTGCGTCATCTCCAGCCTCGTGACGGAATATGCCGCCAAGCGCATCGTGCTGGCCGAGAAGGAGCAGCCACAGGAGGACGCCGGGGTGCAGGATGAGACGGTGCTCATCCCCGTGAAATATCCCGAGTATGCCAACCGCCTCACCAACCTCGCCCTGCTCATGCGCAATCCGAAGCGCGACCACGACCTCGTGGCCCTCAGCGTGGTCTATGACGACGCCAACATCGACCGCAAGCGATCCGAGGGCGCCAAACTGCTGGAGCAGGTGACGAGCTACGCCGCCTCGGCCGACGTGAAGATGCAGAGTCAGCTCCGCGTGGCGACCAATATTGCCAATGGCATCATGCACGCCTTCAAGGAGTTTAGGGCCACGGAGGTCGTCATCGGCATGCACATGCACTTCTCCGATTCCACCACCTTTTGGGGGAAGTTTCACCAAAGCCTCTTCAACGGCCTGTCGCGACAGATCATCATGGCGCGCCTGATGCAGCCTCTTTCGACGCTGCGTCGCATCGTGGTCTGTGTGCCCTCGCGCGCACAGTTTGAGCCAGGCTTCTACCGCTGGCTTGAGCGCCTCTCGCGACTGGCCGAGAATCTCGACTGCCGCATCGCCTACCATGGGCGCCAGGACACGCTGACCCGCATCCGGCAGTATGAGCTCAACCACCATGAGAGCGTGCGCGCCGAGTATGTGGAGATGGAGCACTGGAACGAGTTGCCGACGCTGGCCGCCCAGATCAAGGAAGACCACATCTTCGTGGTCGTCACCGCGCGCAAAGGCACGGTGTCGTTCAAGAACGCCATGGAGCGCCTGCCGGAGGAACTGACCAAGTACTTCTCAGGCAAGAACCTCATGATCATATTCCCCGACCAGTTTGGCGAGGACAAGACCGACGTGATGACCTTTGCCGAGCCCCAGCATGTTGAGGACCGTTCGGCCTATGAGGCGGTGCTCGGATGGCTCTATCACAACCTCTACCACCGGCTGGCCGTGGCAGCGAAGAAAATAATCAGAAAAACGAAGAAGAAATGATAGACATCAAAGGTATAACGAAGAGCTTCGGCTCGCTACAGGTGCTCAAAGGCATCGACCTCCACATCAACAAAGGGGAGGTGGTGAGCATCGTGGGGCCCTCGGGGGCGGGCAAGACCACGCTCCTCCAGATCATCGGCACGCTGGACAAGCCCGATAGCGGGTCGGTGGTGGTCGATGGGGTAGAGACACAGCAGTTGTCGGGGCATAAACTCAGCGAATTTCGCAACCGCCATGTGGGCTTCGTCTTCCAGTTTCATCAACTCCTGCCGGAGTTTACGGCCATCGAGAACGTGATGATTCCCGCGTTTATCGCAGGACAATCGACCTCTGAGGCGCGGAAGCGGGCCGAGGAACTGCTGGACTTCATGGGGCTGTCCGACCGGGCGCGCCATAAGCCCAGCGAACTCTCTGGTGGCGAGAAGCAGCGGGTGGCCGTGGCACGCGCCTTGGTCAACAGACCAGCCGTGATCCTCGCCGACGAACCCTCGGGAAGTCTGGACAACAAAAACAAGGCGGAGCTCCACCAGCTCTTCTTCGACCTGCGCGACAAGCTGGGGCAGACGTTCGTCATCGTCACCCACGACGAGACGCTGGCGCAAATTACCGACCGCACCATCCATCTGCGCGACGGCATGATCGTCGGTGGCGATGAGGCTTCGCAAGGCAACGAGGCTTTGCAGGGCGAGGTGTAGGCGAGCGTGACACGGCTCGGCGGGCAGTCTGTCCATCCATGCCCTGTTTTGTGGACCGCCCTCCCGTCATTCATAGAAAAAAAAGTAGTAAGACCATTTAGACTATCAACACAGATGATCAAGATAAAACTCGGCGATTACAATGACCTGACTGTTCAGGAAGTGGCTTATCGTGAGGGCAAAGGCGAGCGCTTTGGCCTTTACCTCGATGGCGGACGCGACGGAGAAATCCTCATGCCCGACAAGTATGTGCCCGAGGGCACGCAGGTGGGCGACACGCTGCGCGTCTTCGTCTATCTCGACCAGGAGGAGCGACCCATCGCCACGACCGAGAAGCCGCTTGCCCGCGTGGATGAGTTTGCGTATCTGCAATGTGCGTGGATCAACCAGTATGGTGCGTTCCTCCATTGGGGCGTGATGAAAGACTTGTTCTGCCCGTTTCGCGAGCAGAAGAAGCGCATGGAGGTGGGACTGAAGTATATTGTCCATATCCATGCCGACGATGAGAGCTACCGTCTGGTGGCCTCGGCCAAAGTGGAGCACTATCTCCACGACTATGCGGAGGACTACGACGCTGCCGCCCGTAGGGGAGAGATCGACGCTGCGGAGGAGGCTGATGCTGATGCTGTGGGCTTCCGTCCCTACCATGTGGGCGACGAGGTGGAACTGCTCATATGGCAGAAAACGGACCTCGGATTCAAGGTCATCGTTGACAATCGCTATCCCGCATTGATCTACGAAGATCAGATCTTCCAGTATGTCCACACGGGCGACCGTCTGCGGGGATTCATCAGCCGCATACGTGAGGATGGCAAACTCGACTGTTCGCTCCAGCCTACGGGCAAGCGGCAGACGCAGGACTTTGCCGATACGCTCCTGGCCTATCTGCAGGCGCACGACGGACGCTGTTCGCTGGGCGACAAGAGCGACAGCGAGGACATCAAGCGCGTGTTTCATGTGAGCAAGAAGGTCTTCAAGCGGGCTGTCGGCGACCTCTACAAGCGTCGTCTCGTCATTCCCGGTCCCACGTCGGTGGTGCTCACGAAGTAGGGGGCGCACGCTTTTACGTGTAGGTATAATTGCCGTGCAGAGAACAGACTTGTGCACGAAAGGCTATACACTAAGACTTTCTTAGTAGAAGCAAAAGAACAATAAAAAATGGCCTGACACCCTGGTTGGCAGTGTGTCAGGCCATCTAACCTGTCTGCGGCTATCGAGGGCCGCATGGGAAACACCAAAAGATTCTGTTTACACTTTCCTGGCAAGGCGCTGAAGCCTATGCGGCGATCATCGAGAGGAAGTATTTGTGTATGTGCAAATCGCTGTCCAGTTCGGGATGGAAAGCCGTGACGAGCTGGTTGCCCTGTCTTGCCGCCACGATATGGCCATCGACGGAGGCCAGGACGCGCACGTCGTCCTCCACGCTTTCTATATAGGGCGCACGGATGAACGTGGCAGGGAGACCGGTGCCCACCTCCGCCATGTCGAGGGAGGTGTGGAAACTGCCCAACTGTCGTCCATAGGCGTTGCGGCGCGCGCGGATATCCATCGTGGAGAGGCGTGGGAACTCCTCGCCCTCCACCTCCTTGGCCAGCAGGATCAGTCCGGCACAGGTGCCGAAGACGGGCAGTCCGCCGGCAATGGCTTCGCGGATGGGCTGGAGCAGCTCCAGGTCATGGAGCAACTTCAGCATCGTCGTCGATTCGCCACCCGGGATGACCAGGCCGTCCTTGGGCTGGTTCCAGTCGGAGAGCTGGCGCACCTCAAAACATTCAGCGCCCAGCTGCTGGAGCATTCGCTCGTGCTCGATGAATGCTCCCTGCAAGGCTAATACCGCTATCCTCATTATTGTCCGCGCTCGGCCATGAGGATCTTGATCTCCTGCTCGTTGATGCCAACCATCGCCTCGCCCAGGTCCTCGCTCAGCTCGGCAATCTTCTTGGCATCCTTGTAGTTGGTCACGGCCTGGACAATGGCAGCGGCACGCTTCACGGGGTCTCCGCTCTTGAAGATACCCGATCCGACGAAGACACCCTCTGCGCCCAGCTGCATCATCAGCGCAGCGTCGGCAGGCGTAGCCACACCACCAGCGGCGAAGTTCACCACAGGCAGTTTGCCATGGTCGTGTACGTACTTCACGAGGTCGTAGGGAGCCTGGAGCTGCTTGGCAGCCTCGAAGAGCTCGTCCTCGCTCATGCCGACGAGGCGACGGATCTCAGCCTGCATCAGGCGCATGTGGCTCACGGCCTGGACGACGTCGCCCGTGCCCGGCTCACCCTTGGTGCGAATCATCGTGGCACCCTCGGCAATGCGGCGGAGCGCCTCGCTGAGGTTGCGTGCGCCACAGACGAACGGCACCTCAAACTGCGTCTTGTCGATATGGTAGATATTGTCCGCAGGGCTCAGCACCTCGCTCTCGTCGATGTAGTCGATCTCGATGGCTTCGAGGATCTGCGCTTCGACAAAGTGACCGATGCGGCATTTCGCCATGACAGGGATGGAGACAGCTTCCTGGATGCCCTTGATCATTTTCGGATCGCTCATGCGGGATACGCCGCCCGCTTTGCGGATGTCGGCAGGGATGCGTTCGAGTGCCATGACGGCTGCAGCGCCGGCTGCTTCCGCGATCCTTGCCTGCTCCGGTGTGGTGACGTCCATGATGACGCCGCCTTTCAGCATCTGGGCGAGTTCTTTGTTCAGTTCATAGCGTTCATTGTTTTTCATGATAGAGAGTCCTTTCAAAATAATGGGGGAAGGTTGATGGGTTCAACGTTCAGGAGTCAGAGGTCAGGGGTAGCCCGTGGGGCGTGCTGCCCTTTGATTGCGTGCGAAAGAGGTTCAGCGGGTTCTATAGGTTCTACGGGTTCAGCGGGGAAGGTGCGGCGCATTTCGTC
>OHEJ01000836.1_pt1 | contig 10188 bp, 9 predicted proteins | sample 1567261 | NCBI WGS metagenome assembly OHEJ01 (sample SAMEA3879550, study PRJEB24766) | human gut metagenome | biome: human-associated habitat; feature: feces | place: USA | collected 1985/1987 | reverse complement strand
GACTCGATAGGAGCCGCCGAGCAGCGCGGGCTGGCGGCGCGCATGTATGCCGAATTTCCCGAGCTGATGGAGCGCGGCCGCGTCAGTGCGGTGAGCAGCTATGTGCCTCGCTGCGTGATGAGCATGTATGAGTTCTGCCTCGAATTGTCGCAATGCTGCCCGAAAGTGAGTATCGCCGCAAAGTCGGGCCCGGCCTACAGCGGCCTGCTGCGCTTTTTCGACAGCAAAGCCTATAAGGCTACGGTGCGGTCATCGGCCTACACCACGCTGATCGACTCCATGCAGCGCGCGACTGTCACGATGGCGCCTCTGCGCCGTGTGCTCGGCCGAGATTACAAGTTCGGAGCCGACTCCGTGGCTCTGGCGCTCGACGAATATTCGATGCTGGCGGGGCTGGCGGCGATGGGTATGGAGATCGATATCTCCGAGTGGCTGACGCCGGCGGAATATAATGCGATGTGGGCGGCGTTCAACCTCCGGCAGTATGTCGCGCGCACGGCCACGACGCTCTCGGCCGAGCCGGCGGAGACGGCCGCGTCTCTGCTCGACGATCTCGTAGCCACCACCGACCGCTTCATAGCCGGCGACACGACGGTGGCCGACGTGACGCTACGCTTCGGACATGCCGAGACGCTGATGCCGCTGCTGTCGCTGATGCGGCTGCGGGGATGCTACTATCTCACTCACAATTTCGAGAGCGTGGCGCTTAACTGGCAGGACTTCAATGTGGTGCCTATGGCTGCCAACCTGCGGTTGGTGCTGTTCCGCTCAGATGGCGGCCGCTATTATCTGCGGGTCGACCACAACGAGCGCCCCGTGCCGCTGCTCCCCGGGCGGAGTGACCTGATCGTGCCATGGGACGTGGCCCGTACCTATCTGCTCTCCCTGCTCCCGCCCTATATGTGACCGGCCGGAGTGTTGCTGCTCCGTGAGGCTCCAGAAAAAAACGAAAAAAATTGCGAAAATTTTTTGCGGAATGAAAAAAGTGTGTACCTTTGCGGTGTTGTACATAACTACAACACTACAATAAACTGCTTGTTTCATTTATTTGTAAAACCGTTTCATGAAGAAAATCACATTAGTGCTGATGCTGGCCGTGGCTGCCGTGATGCAGTGCAACGCGCAGCTGCTTTGGAAAGTGAGTGGCAACGGGTTGTCAAAACCCTCCTTTCTTTTCGGGACGCTCCACGTAGCGCCGGTATCGTTGGCCGACAGCATCGCCGGGCTCGACGAAGCAATAAAGAGCGTCGATGCCGTGTATGGCGAACTGAGTCTCGATGATATCAATGCCGCCAAGGAGCAGATAGCCCCGCTGCTGATGGCGCCTGCCGACAGCACGCTCAACCGTGTGTTCACTCCGGCACAGCTCGCCGAGATCGATTCTGCATTCTCCGCGATCGCAGGGCAGCCCTTGAGTGTCACTTCGATGATGAACGGCTACAAGCCGACCGTGGTTTCCACCGTGATGCTCACAATGCTCGCCCAGAAAAACATTGTCGGATACGTGCCCGGAGCCACACTCGATGCGTATGTGCTCGGCAAGGGAGCCGCCGCTTCGAAACCGGTGGGTGGCCTCGAACCGCAGCAGAAACAGATCGACCTGCTCTACTGCGTGCCTATAGCCGAACAGGCATCGGACCTGCTGGATATGGTAAGAGTGGATGGCGGCGCCGAGAAGCTGCTCCTGAAGATGACCGACGTCTATAAGGCGGGCGACCTTGACGGCCTTCACGAGATAATCAACGACTCCGATGCCGGCGGACTCAGCGACAGCCGGCAGGGTCCGCTCCTAAACCAGCGCAACGAAGCATGGGTGGAATTCCTCCTCGGGTTCATCCCGACTACGTCGGTGCTCGTGGTGTGCGGTGCAGGCCATCTGCCCGGCGCCGGAGGGCTCATCGAGCGTCTGCGCGGCGCCGGCTACAGTGTCGAACCTGTCAACTGAGAAGCTGTTTTGAAATTTTACGAAAATAATTTTATAAGGATTTCTTTCAGGAGATTTGAGCTGTTTTTTGGCTATTTTTGCCAAGTTTCATCAGTCACGATGCCCGCATCGCTCCATCTTCAACTTGCAAAAATATCTCAAAAACCATTCTCAAAACTCCTTGAAATAAATTCAAAACAGCTTCTGATGCGATAACAACCAACAGTGCAATAAAACACAACACGATATGATTAATCTCAACAACCTTTCGTATCGCTATCCGGGCGGACAGCAGGCCCTCTTCAACGTGACGGCACAGATCACGCCCGGTCTTCATCTGCTGCTCGGCGCCAACGGCTCGGGCAAGACTACGCTGCTGCACCTGATTGCCGGGCTTCGTCTGGCAGTGCCCGCCACAGCATGCGACATCGACGGCATGCCGACCGCCAACCGCCAGCCGTCGCTGGCCGGCGAAGTGTTTCTGCTCGGCGACGACATGAAATTTCCCTACGCCAGCATCCGCCAGATGGTGAAATATCACGCACCCTTCTATCCGAATTTCGATGAAGAGCTGCTTCAGAAAAACCTGCGCCGCTTCGGGCTCCGCGACAACGAGCATATCGACCGCTACTCGCTGGGCAACCGCAAGAAAGCGCAGCTGGCCTACGTGCTGTCGATGCGTCCGCGCGTACTGCTGCTCGACGAGCCGGCCAACGGCCTCGACATCACCTCGCGCAGCGAATTCCTCACCATGCTCTATGAAACGATGACCGACGAGCAGACCGTGATCGTGTCGACGCACACCGTCTACGATTTTCAGAACATCGTCGACAACGTGATAGTGCTCCGCGAAGGACATCTGATCCTCTCGATGCCGGTGTGGCAGATCACCGAGCGCCTCGCTTTCGTTTCGGAAGCCGTGCCTGTGGCCGACGCCATCTTCATGCATCAGAATTGCGGACGCTTCAACGCCATCATCCCTAACGACGGCTCGATGTCGACCGATATCGACTTCGTGCTGTTCTACGGAGCGTTGCAGAGCACGGCGGCCGAAAACCTATTGTCGTACCTTAACACCGAAAATCAATGAAAGGCTCAAGCATAACAACCGACCGTTTTTCGTGGCGCCGCGTGGGCATGGTGGCCCGCTTTTTCTACCCCAAGCTGCGCTCGCAGATCATCCTGTTCCCGGTGATGGCAGTGGCGCTGTCGCTGTGGGTGTATCTGATGCCCAACACATTCGTGCTGAAAGATATGCTGACCGGATTCATGTATCTTGCCGTCACGCTGATGCTCTGGTGGGCTTCCGGCAAGTTTGCGGGATCCAACCGCCAGTGCGAGACGATGCTTCCGGCCCTGTGGAGCAAGAAAGCTCTGATAGTGGTTGTGTACAGTCTGATCGTGGTGCCGCTGCTGCTGTTCGTGCCGCAGATGCTCGTGGACTATGTGGCATCGCTGATAGATGGCGATACGCTGACCCTGTTCGGGACGGGCGACGACTGCATCATCGTTTTCGGTAAAGAGCTGGGACTTAAAAGCACTGACGCATACTTCTCTATCACTACGTGCATGTTCATCGCCTGCCGTTCGGCAAAATCGACTTTCGTGAAATCGGCCGTCTGGAGTCTTTTGGCCACTATCGGATTCGGACTGCTCGTCGGCATAGCTTTTGTCGCTATCTTTTCAACAAAAGTATGCACCAACGCTGAAGCGTTGGAAGGCCTTAACGGCAGCGAAGTGATCGATGCGCTCGGCATTTCCGGATCGATGTACATTTTTTATTGGATCAGCTTAGCCTATTCGGTGCTGATGGTTTATCTCACCGTGCGGTCGTTCAAGAAGATACAGATGTAAAAAAACGAGAGAAATCACAGAATGGATTTTAAAGACAACAAACCCATATACCGACAGATCATCGACTATTGTTTTGGCTGCATACTATCAGGAGCGTGGGTGCCGGAGCAGAAGACACCCTCGGTGCGTGAGCTGGCCGTGAAAATGCAGGTCAACACTCACACCGTGCTCAAAGCCTTTGATTTTCTGCAGGTCCACGGCATCATCTATCCGCGTCGAGGCATGGGATTCTACATCTCGCCCGACGCGCCGCAGATGGTCAACACCACACGCCGTCAGGAATTTTTCGAAGAAACACTTCCGGCCCTCTTCGACGAGATGCGTATGCTCGGCATCTCGATCGACGAGGTGTCATCGCGGTGGAAGCCATAAGGAGGCAAACGACTATAAACATATGCAGCTTTTTCAGCCGGGGGCGCGAACAAATCCGCGCCCCCGGTGTTTAAAGTTAAGAGAGTGTTTGAATTTAACTCAATGAAATCTTTAGGCGCTTTTCCGGTCTGTTTTGAGATTTCGTTCAGTCATTATGGAACCCCATAACTCATTCACTCAATCTCAAAACACTCTCGAAAAATCGCTCTAAATATTAACATCGGTCAAATTCAAACACTCTCTAAAACCGGATTAAACGTTTTATTTTGCAATGATTACCATCGTTTATTGTCACCCCAGCAACAAGAGTTTCAATCACTCAATCCTCCAGAGCATTACCGACCGCCTTACGGGCGAAGGCCGGGAATATGATGTCGTCAACCTATATGGCGAGGGTTTCGACCCGGTGCTCGACAGCTCAGCCATTGCTGCATATTCAAACGGGCGGAGCGAAGATGAAAAAGTGCGTCATTATCAGGATGCATTGCGTCAGACAGAGCAGCTTGTGTTTATCTTTCCCATATGGTGGGGCATGATGCCGGCCATGCTTAAGGGCTGGATCGACAAGGTGTTTGAGAAAGGCATCGTTTATGACACGACCCCCGAAGGAGCCATCATGCCGTGCCTTTCGATTGACCGTACCACCGTCATCACCACGTCGGAGGAGCCGTCGGAAGTGATCGCGCCATTCATTGAAGGATATTTCACGCCGCAGGTGCTCAATGCCGTGGGAATGAACGGTGTGCGCTGGTTTAACTGCTCAAACACCACATCGGGCGGCGCCGCTCACCGTCAGGAATTTATCGGCACAGTAGTCGAATCGATAATCCTCTGAAAGCCTGCATCGATAATCATCTGAAACAAAGCCATAACCAAACAAGGCGGCGCTCCGATCATGGAACGCCGCCTTGAATTCGTTTATGGGGGGGGCGGGTTATTTGCCGCCGGGGGTTTTCATATCGGGTTTGTCGGGCTGGACAGGGTCGAGGCCGCGGTGGCGCAGGAGGGCGCCGACGTTGGGCTCGTGGCCGCGGAATTTCACGTAGAGATCCATCGGGTCGGCCGAGCCGCCGGTCTCGAGGACGTTGGCTTTGAAGGCGGCTGCCGTTGCGGGATCGAAGATGCCGCGTTCTTTGAAGAGCTCAAAGCCGTCGCAGTCGAGCACTTCAGCCCAGAGATAGGTGTAGTAGCCCGAGGCATAGCCGTCGCTGCCGAAGATGTGACGGAAATAGGGGCTGCGGTAGCGGAACTGCACTTCGGCGGGCATGTTGAGCTCAGAAGCCACCTGGCGTTCGAAAGCTTCGACGTCGATGCTGTCGGTGGGGTTGAGGTGACCGTACTGAAGGTCGAGGAGGGCGGCTCCGACGAGCTCGGTGGTCATGAAGCCCTGATTGTGGGTTGATGCGGCGGCGAGTTTTTCGATCAGCGAGTCGGGGATGACCTCGCCGGTGCGGTAGTGGCGGGCGTAGGTTTTGAGCAGCTCAGGCTCGAGAGCCCAGTGTTCGTGGATCTGTGAGGGGAGTTCGACAAAGTCGCGGTCGACGTTGGTGCCGGCCTGGCTGCGGAGGGCTGCCTTGGTGAGCATGCCGTGAAGGCCGTGGCCGAATTCGTGGAACATCGTCTCAACCTCGTCGAGCGTGAGGAGCGCGGGAGTGTCGCCGGTGGGGCGCGAGAAATTGCCCACGTTGTAGACTATCGGTCGCTGCGAAGTGCCGTCGGGGTCGGTGAAGGCGCCCTGGAATTCGCTCATCCAAGCGCCCTGACGTTTGGAGGCGCGGGGGAAATAGTCGGTCATGAACACGGCCACATGGTTGCCGGCCGAGTCGGTGACATCGTAAACTTTCACTTCCGGATTGTATTTCGGGGCATCGGGCATCTCCGTGAAGGTGATGCCGTAGAGGCGGTGGGCCATGTTGAAGATGCCTTCGCGGACGTTGTCGAGCGGGAAATAGGCGCGCACTTCATCCTCGTCGAGGTTGTACTTGTCGCGGCGCACTTTCTCGGCATAGTAATAATAGTCCCACGGCTCGATTTTGATGCCGGCGCCTTCCTTGTCGGCGAGTGCCTGCATCTCGGCGACTTCATCTTTCACGCGGTTGATGGCCGGCTGCCAGATCTGCATGAGGAGACCTTCGGCATTGGCGGGAGTCTTGGCCATGACGTCGGCTGTCATGTAAGAGGCGAAATCGGGATAGCCGAGGATAGCGGCTTTCTGAGCGCGGGCCTTGAGGATCTTGTTGATGACGGGATAGTTGTTGTACTGACCCGACGAGGCGAGAGTGGTGTAGGCTTCGTACATCTGACGGCGCAGGTCGCGGTCGGCGGCATACTGGAGCACCGGCAGACGGCTGGGAGCGTGGAGCGTGAACACCCATTTGCCCTCCTTGCCGCGGGCTTTGGCCTCGTCGGCGGCTACGGCGATGCTCGAGGCGGGGAGGCCGGCGAGACGTGAGGCGTCGTCAATAACGATCTCGCATGCGTTGGTGGCGTTGAGGAGGTTTTTGTTGAACTGCAGGTAGAGATCGGTGAGCTGAGTGTTGATCTGTTTGAGCTGCTCCTTCTTAGCGTCGTCGAGCAGAGCGCCGTTGCGGGTGAACTGCTTGTAGGCTTCCTCGACGGCGCGGAGCTGCGGAGCGGTGAGGTTCATTTCGGCGCGGTGGTCGTAGACGTATTTCACGCGGTTAAAGAGGCCGGGGTTCATCATCACCTCGTCGCTGACCTGCGAGTAAAGCGGGTAGGCCTGTTCGGAGATGGCCACCATCTCGTCGGACGATTCGGTCTCGTCGAGGCTCGCGAACACGAGCATCACGCGGTTGAGGAGCTTACCGGCTTTATCCATGGCGAGGATGGTGTTGTCGAAATCGGGCTTTGCCTTGTTGTCGATGATAGTCTGGATGTCGCTGCGGTATTCCTTCACGCCCTGATTGAATGCGGGCATGTAGTCCTCGTAGCGGATCTGTTCAAACGGCGGGATGTTGTAGGGTGTCTCGTAGGGAGCGAGAAACGGATTGGTTCTTTCTGCTGCCATGGCTGACATTTGTTGGGCTGCCGGCGGAAGGACGACGGCTGCGGCCAGGGTTAGGATTAGTTTTTTCATTGTAGATGATATGCGGCAGAGCCGGGTTGATTTATTTGATTGATTATCTGTTTGGGATTGTTATTTAAGTCGGAAAACGGCAAGCAACGGATAATGGTCGCTCGAAGGGCAGTCGCCGACCCATGCGCGGAGCGCTTCGAGGTCGCCCCGGTAAAACATCTGGTCGATGCGGAAATAGAGGCGGTCGGCGTGATAGGTGATGGCGGGACCGAGGCCGGCGTGGCGGTAGGCGTCAATGAGGTCGTCGCCGGCAATGGTGCGGGCGGCGTAGCTGCCGGGAATATCGTTGAAGTCGCCGCAGAGGAGTATGTTGCCGTCGGTTTCATCAATAGCCTCACGGACGATACGGGCCTGAACGGCGCGGGAGCGGAAGGCTGCTTTCAGTTTTGGGATGATGCCTACGCGGAGCTTGTCCATGTCGGCCGAGCTCTCGCCTTCGGTGAAGTGGCGGTAGAGCTCCTTGTCGGCGGCGGTGAGGCCTATCGACTGCATGTGGAGGCTGAAGAGATGCAGCAGCGTGCCGTTGACGTCGACGTCGTAGCGGCAGAGATCGAGCTGGTTGGGGTCGGCATTTTCGACAGCGACCTGCTTGAACGGATATTTCGACAGAATGGACATGCCGCGGTGATCGGCCTTGACATAGGGATAGATGCGGCGGATTTCCGACCGCTGCCCGTCGCTGAGCACGCGGCTGCCGTCGGTGAGGATGCCCACGGCTTCCTGACAGAGCACGATGTCGGCTTCCTGACTGAGGATGTATTTTATTGTGGCGTCGCTGTACGACAATCCGTTGTTGGTGAAGTCTAAGAATCCGAACACGTTGAATGTGAGCACTTTGAGTGTCGGTTCATCCGATTCGGCGATTGCTTTCCCGCTCGGCCGGAAGAAGTTCAGGGGGCAGAACGTGAGTATGGGGCCGGCGCAGAGCAGGAGTGCGATGCCGTTGATCACGGCCATGCGGCGCATCCATATCAGATTGACGACGGTAAGGAGCAGCGACAGGATGAGTACGACCGGGAACGTCATGGCTATGATGGCCCCGTAAGGCGACTCAAGCGGGTTGACGATGCCGCCGTAGGCCGACATGAGCAGCAGCGTGGCCATCAGGCTGTTGGCTACGATAGCTGCAATACGCAGAATGGGTCGGAGTTTGGAACGGCGGTTGTCGGTCATTGTCGGTCGCGCAGTTTGCTGCTGATGGTGAAAAGCGTCCGGCGTTCGTCGGGCGATAGTGAGTTGTAGCCTGAGCGGCGTATCTTGTCGAGGAGAATGTCGAGCATGCTGTCGTCGGGGATGTCGCGTGGTGTCGCATTTTCGCGAGGAGCGGATGGGGGGATGCTGACATCCGGGCGACCGGTGTGCTGCTGAGTGGCGGGGCGCACAAATATGGGCATGCGGGGCTCCGGCTGTCGGCGGAGGATGAGGGCTGCGGCCACACCGGCCACGAAACCGGCGGCATGGGCGGCGTGGAGGCCGTAGCTGTCGGGACCGGTGCCGGTGCTGATGACCACCAGCAGGATGGCTATGAGTCCGACGATCTTAAGTGAAGTTTCGCCGAAAAACACGAGGCGGAGTCTGAGGCCGGGGGCGCGCATCATGGTGAACGCCATGACGGCGAGGATGGCGGCCGAAGCACCGGTGAGCGAGCGGCCCTGGACGGCGGTGACCGAAAGTCCGGCCAGAATGAACGCTACGGCGCCCGCGATGCCGCCGGCGAGGAATATGAGATAAATCACGGAGCGGCGTGAGCAAAGCTTTTGTGCAATGGCCGCAAACATATAGAGCCACAGAAGGTTCATCAGCAGATGGAGCACGTCGTAGTGGACAAACATATATGTGACAACTGTCCACGGACGGGAAGCCAGCGCCGAAGCCGAGGCCGGGAGCATCAGCCGTTCGAGAAGCATGTCGATGGTGAAAGCGCTGCCCGAGAGGTTGAGCACGATGGCCGTGAGCCGCAGCAGGAGGAACACCGCGGCTAAGACAGCCACGAGTGCCAGTGCCGGGGATATGGCACGCAGTCGCCGGATGATGTTGTCAGTAGACGTCACCGTGGATATCTCCTTTCTTTTTCCAGTAGGCGATGAGGATGAACCCGAATATCATGCCGCCGAGGTGGGCGAAATGGGCAATGCCGTCGCGGGCTTCGCTCATGCCGAGGAGCAGCTCGAGGCCACCCCAAATGAGCATCATCCATTTGGCTTTGATGGGCACGGGGATGAACATGAAGTAGAGCGGGCGGTTGGGGAAGAGCATTGCGAAAGCCAGCAGCACGCCGTAGATGGCGCCAGAGGCGCCTACGGTGGTGAAGAAATCATAGTTGGCACTCATGATCGACGGGTCGGCTGCAATGGCCCGGTTGATCTGATCGATGGATGTATGGTTTAAGTCGGCCAGCCCGCGGACAATCATGTCGGGGAGCGTGAACGACCATACGGCTTCCTGGATGAGGGCGGCTCCGATGCCGCAGACTAAATAGAAGAGGAGAAAACGCTGCGACCCCATAGCGCGCTCGAGCATGATGCCGAACATGAACAGGGTGAACATGTTGAAGAAAAGGTGGAAGAAACCGCCGTGGAGAAACATGTAGGTGATTACCTGCGCCGGATTGAAGTCGGAAGCTTCGTGATAGTGGAGGGCGCAGTAAGTCATCAGATTGTTGGCGATAGAGGGGAATAGGGCCATCGCCAGCCAGATGATGGTGTTGATGATGATGAGGTTTTTGGTGACGGGTGGCATGTTGCGCACCATATATTCGAATTGAGTCATCTTGCTGATTGGATCCGTTAGTCGTTGAAAAACTGAAGCGAACTGTTAGAGAGTTACAAAATTACAAAAAATAATAGCGAAAAACATGCAAATAAGCAAATGTGAAGCCTAATTTTTACTTTTTTGTCATTTTTTTTGACTTTTGTTGTGAAGTTTAATTTTTAAAGATTAT
>OHEJ01000829.1_pt1 | contig 10250 bp, 10 predicted proteins | sample 1567261 | NCBI WGS metagenome assembly OHEJ01 (sample SAMEA3879550, study PRJEB24766) | human gut metagenome | biome: human-associated habitat; feature: feces | place: USA | collected 1985/1987 | reverse complement strand
GCAGTCAACACAATGTATTTATACAAATAAGCCTCTCCTTCATTCACAGTTTTTGCAAAATGCGCAAGCTGTGCCGCTGTCTCGATTTGAAATGGATCATCCTGTGTACCATCTCCCGCAGCAAACCCACCTGCAATCGTTTTACCATCCCAGGTATCTACTGTTTCCCCTTCCGCTCTTGCGCTCACCGGCACGGCGATCCACACCAGTGCCGCCAGGGCCAGCAGGGCCAGTCTCATCTTCATGCTCCATGCTTTTGTACTTTTCTTCATAACCCTCATGCCTTTCTATATCCTGCAAAATTTCAAATATTTCCCAACCCTTTGCAGATGTAAAATCCAATTTTGTTTTTATACTACCCGTATCATTTATTATACCGAAAAATCAATAGTAACGTCAATATTTTCCATACGATTCGTCTCATATTTTTATAAAATTTTGTCAAACAAGTGCGCCCACCGCAAAATCGAGCAGGCTGGCTCATCGTAAGCACAAAAAAGGAGCCACCGGATCTCTCCGGTCACTCCTCGTTGCCTTCTCTGAAAAATATATCCAGTTTTCCCAGACATTTGATCAATGTCTTCATTTCTTCCTCGTCCAGATCCCGTATGATGGTGTGGATCATTTTCCTGTGGAAATCTCTGTGATGGAAAAAAGCTTTTCTCCCCTTCTCTGTCAGGGTCACCAGCACTACACGTTTATCTCTGGTGCTGCGGTTGCGGGTGAGATATCCTTTTCTCTCCAGACTGTTCATATTCGTGGTCAGGGTTCCCACGGTGACGTGGAGTTCCCCCGCGATCCGGGACATACTCTTTGGTTCCTCGATGCCGATAGCCTCCAGAATGTGCATATCATTATTCGTAATATCCTTGAATTCTTCTGTTATGACCGCCTTTGCCTCTGCATCCATCACGTTATGGAACAGGTTCACCAGCAGTTCATTCAGCACCCGGTTGTTGCTCTTCTCCATAGTGTCCTCTACGATATCTGAAATATCTCTGTCGTATGTCCGAGATTTTTCGAAGCTGCCTTCTCCGACAGATATCCATCGTGTACGGCTCTCCGAATCATTTTCAGTATATCGTCTACCAGGTCATCACGCAAGCCCCAATCGTAAGCCCGGCGCCAAATCCCGCCAGAACGATGCGGTCGCCGCGGTGCAGCTTTCCCTGCCTGTGCAGTTCATCCAGAAGCACCGGAATGGAGGCAGAGGACAGATTTCCGACCCTTTCCAGATTGGTGGGGAATTTGTCTCTGTCTGCATGCAGTCTTTTCGCCACCGCATCAATGATCCGTGCGTTGGCCTGATGCAGTACGAACAGGTCAATATCCGGCACAGCAAGTCCGGCATCTGACAGTGCTTCCTCGATGCACTGCGGCACCCGTCTGGTAGCGAACCGGTACACTTCCTGTCCGTCCATCTGAATATAAGGTTCTCTGCTGTCCGTCGTCTGGTTTTGGTCCGTTTTTGCCGCCGAAGTCCTTGCATATGGGGTTGTCAGTTCTCTCGCTCCGCATTGCAGGACTCCGCCACCGGTGCCGTCGGAGTGCAGTGCCCGGCCCAGAATGCCTGCTGCCGGTATCCGTTTCTCTCCTGTCTCCGGCAAAGTGTTACCGCAATCCACCGTTCGAGACTCTGCCCCGCATTGCTCCACGACAACCGCCCCGGCACCGTCTCCGAACAGAATACAGCTGCCCCGGTCCGTCCAGTCCACCAGCTTGGACAGCACCTCACTGCCGATGATCAGTGCATTTTTCGCCAATCCTGTCCTCAGATAAGCATCTGCGGTATTCAGTGCAAACAAAAATCCGGAACAGGCAGCATTCACATCAAAAGCCAAAGCATTCACCGCGCCGACAGCTGCCTGTACCTGGCAGGCACAGCAGGGCAGATACTGCTCCGGAGAACAGGTTGCCACCAGGATCAGGTCAATCTCTTCCGCTCTTTTTCCTGCCTGTTCCAGCGCTTTACGGGCTGCTTCTGACGCAAGTGTCACAACTGTCTCACCCACAGACACATGACGCTCACCGATACCGGTTCTCTCGCGGATCCATTCATCCGAGGTTTCCACCATCTGCTCCAATTCTTTATTTGTAACAATCCTTCCCGGAAGTGCACTTCCGGTTCCGGTGATTCTTATGGTCCTCACGCCATTTCCTCCATGATATCCACTGTTCTTTCTATTTTCTGCGCCCTCCAGGCATTGCTGCCACAGAACAGCAGTCCGTTATCCACATCTCCCATTGCCGCATTGATCAACGCTCTGGTGATGCAATAAGGTGCCGTCTTCGGATCGCAGGTCTTAATGCAATGTCTGCATCCGGTCATAAACCGCTCCCCGGCCGCCACCTTTTCCAGAAAAGCATTCTGTATAGCTCTGCCCGGCATTCCCACCGGGCTTTTCACAATGACAATGTCTTCTTTCCGTGCGCTGAGATATGCCTGCTTGTATGCATCTGCCGCATCACATTCCTCTGTGGTCACGAAACGGGTTCCCATCTGTACCCCCGCAGCCCCGAGGTACAGGCAATGCTCCAGATCCCTCCGGTCATAAATACCGCCTGCAGCGATCAGTGGAATTTCCAGTTCTGCTGCCTGCCGGATCATTGCCGTAAGTTCTCTCTCATAGTTCTCCGGTGTGTAAGCATCCAGTTCTTCCCGCTTAAATCCCAGATGTCCTCCTGCCAACGGTCCCTCTGCCACGAGAAAGTCCGGCTTTCTGTCGTATTTTTTCATCCAGTATTTCGTGACGACCGACAGGGCACGGGTGCTCGACACGATCGGAGCCAGCATTGTCCGGTGGCTGCGCCCGGGCATTCCGTTTTCCGTCTCTGCCACAACTCCGGGCAGATCCAGCGGCAGCCCTGCACCGGAAATAATACAGTCGGTACCTGCCAGCACTGCTGCCCTGACATAATCCTCGTAGCGTTGTGTTGCCACCATGATGTTGACACCGACGATACCGCCTCTTGCGATCTGCCTTGCTTTTTCTATTTCTTTTCCGATAGTACGCAGATTACAGGCGATGGGATCTCTGTCAAAATCCGGCTCCCGGAAACCGATCTGGGCAGTAGAAATAATGCCGATCCCACCGGCAGCTGCCACTGCTCCCGCCAGACCGGACAGGCTGATTCCCACACCCATGCCTCCCTGGATCACGGGAATATCTGCATGTAATTCCCCCAGGATCATTTTTCCGTGCTTCATCCCACTCACCTCTCGTTACCGCTTTAATACTTGCGGAACCTTTCATAACGTTCCTCTGCGATCTGTTCACCGGTCATGCCGGTATATTTTTGCAGGAATTCCTTGATATGTTCCTTGAGATACCCACCGATGGCCTCCACGGTACTTTGATCTGCCCCGCCGTATTCCGGTACAATCCTCTCGATCACTCCGAGGCGTTTCAGGTCCTCGGATGTAATATTCATGACTTCACTGGCTTCTCTGGCACGGTCAGCATCCTTCCATAATATAGAAGCAAAGCCTTCGGGAGACAGGATCGAGTATGTGGCATTTTCCATCATCCATACCTCATTGCCTACCGCCGTAGCCAATGCTCCGCCGCTGCCGCCTTCTCCAATAAGGATGCACAATACCGGTACTTTTAAGGCTGACATCTCCAGCAGATTCCGGGCAATGGCCTCGCCCTGGCCTCTCTCCTCCGCCTCCACACCGCAGAAGGCTCCCGGCGTATTCACAAAGCTGATAATGGGTCTGTTGAATTTCTCCGCCTGCTTCATCAGGCGCAGTGCCTTACGATACCCCTCCGGCATGGGCATGCCGTAATTGCGTCTGGCACACTCCGCAAAATCCTTGCCCTTCACATCTGCCAGCACTGTCACCGGCTGCCCGTCCAGGAATGCCACTGCACCTACCAGTGCTTTATCATCCCCATAATAACGGTCTCCGTGAGCCTCCACTACATAATCGAAAATGTAGGGAATATAGTCGGTTGCTGCCGGTCTGTCCACTCTCCGGACGGTCTTGACCTTTTCCCATGCCGTTCTGGGGAGTGTCAGTATTGACCGTTCCTTCACGATCTCCGTAGGTTCAAAATGGAAGTCAAAATTTTTCTTAAAATCCGCATAATTCCCCTCACTGCACCGATGCGTCGTGATCAGGAAATATAAGGTCTTCTTCAGATTCTCCCGGCGGACGATACCGTCCACAAAACCATGCTCCTGCAAAAATTCCGCTGTCTGGAAGCCATCAGGGAGGCGCTGTCCCAGAGTCTGCTTAATAACTCTCGGTCCTGCGAAGCCGATCAAGGCTCCCGGTTCCGCCATGATCACATCTCCCAGCATGGCAAAACTGGCCGTCACACCACCTGTGGTGGGATCTGTCAAAATAGTCGCATAGAGAAGTCCTGCTTCTCCATGCCGTTTGATCGCTGCGGAGGTTTTTACCATCTGCATCAGTGACACGATTCCCTCCTGCATTCTCGCACCGCCGGAACAGCAGAACAAAAATACAGGCAGCCGCAATTCTGTCGCCTTTTCAATTGCCCGGGTGACTTTCTCGCCGACCACATGTCCCATACTGCCCATCATAAATTTAGATTCGCAGATGCCGATCACAGCCTTTTCCCCATAGATCTCGCATTCACCTACGGTCACCGCTTCTTTCACGCCGGATTTTTCCCTGGCCTCCGACAGCTTTTCTTCATAGCCCTCATATTTCAGTGGATTGCTCTCTTCTATCTCCTCGAACCAAGGCTGAAAGCTTTTCCGGTCTGCCACCATGCGGATCCGGTTGTGGGTCTTTACCCGGAAATAATAACCACACTCATAGCAGACATATTTATTTTTCGCTGCCCGGTCTCTGTTTATCATTTTCTTACATTTCGGGCATTTGATCTCTGTTTCTGTATCTACACTTCCCATACCTGCACCTCTTATTCTGCGTCACTCTTATCTCTCTGTCCCACCCATAAGAAATCACTTCCGCAGACTATTTTTATTTCAACGCAAAGGTAAGCTCTGCCTTCGCCGCCAGTTTTCCGTTTACCGTGGCGATCGCTTCCCCGACACCTATCGGTCCCTTACTGCGGATAATGGTGGTCTCCAGCTCCAAGGTGTCTCCGGGGCGCACCATCTGCTTGAATTTTGCCTTATCGATCCCGGCAAAATAAGCGGTCTTGCCACGATGCTCCGGCAGAGACAGAATTGCTACAGCCCCTGTCTGTGCCAGTGCTTCCATGATCAACACGCCCGGCATCACCGGATTCCCCGGAAAATGCCCGGCAAAATACGGTTCGTTAAAGGTCACATTTTTGCGTCCCACTGCCCGCACACCGGGCTCCAGCTCCTCGATAGTATCGATCAGCAGAAAGGGATGTCTGTGGGGCAGAATCTCCATGATTTCCTGTGTATTATAAACTGACATTGTTCCTCCGTTCCGCGAATGCTGTCGTATCAACTACTTCCTCGCATTGTGCAATCGTCCTTGTTGATGCTCTGCCTTCTATCCTGTGTCTTGAACATCTGCTGCGGTTATTCTGTGTACTTCTTCAACAACAGACTCGCATTATGTCCGCCGAAGCCCAACGAATTGGTCAATGCATAAGGCACCTCTTCTTTGTAGCTGTCCCGGCAGTAATTCAGGTCAAGTTCCTCCTCCGTCTCACGCAGTCCCACGGTACGATGGATATAGCCTTCCTGAATTTCTTTTACGCAGGTGACGAATTCCACTGCACCAGCTGCTCCTAAAAGATGCCCTACCATGGATTTGGTGGAATTGATCTTCAGGTCATATGCATATTCTCCAAATGCGAGCTTGATAGCTCTGGTCTCAAACAGGTCATTATGATGAGTGCTGGTTCCGTGTGCATTAATATAAGTAAGCTTCTCCGGCGCCACACCGCCGTCTTTTAAGGCATTCAGCATGGCGGTGGCTGCTCCGCTGCCGTCCTCCGCAGGGGAGGTAATATGGTAAGCATCCGAAGAACAGCCATACCCGATCAACTCCGCATAGATCTTCGCTCCGCGTCTCTTTGCATGCTCCAGTTCTTCCAGTACCACTACCGCCGAACCTTCTCCCATAACGAAACCATTGCGGTCTTTATCGAAGGGAATAGAAGCTCTCTGAGGATCTTCACTAAACGACAATGCTGTCAGTGCGGAAAATCCGGCAATGCCGATGGGTGTAATAGAACTTTCCGTTCCTCCGGCTACCATCACGTCTGCATCACCGTACTGGATCGTACGATATGCTTCTCCGATGGAATGTGTACCGGTTGCACAGGCAGTCACAACGTTCAGGCTCTTGCCCTTCAGCCCATAGGCAATGCTGACATTACCTGCTGCCATGTTGGATATCATGAGAGGCACCAGCATAGGGCCTACCCTGCCGGGGCCTTTCTCCTTCAAGCGGTCATATTCCCGCTCCATGGCCTGTAAACTTCCGATGCCGCTTCCCACACTGCAGCCCACCATATAAGGATCTTCCTGTTCCATGTCGAGACCAGCATCCGAGATGGCCTGTCCGGCAGCCGCCACAGCAAACTGGCAGAACTGCTCCATTCTGCGGGCGGATTTTTTGTCCATATATTGTGCGGGATCAAAATCCTTCACTTCCGCCGCCAGCTTACAACGGTAATCCGCAGTATCAAAATAGGTTATAGGACCAAATCCGGTCTTGTCCTCTTTGATACCATTCCAGAATTCCTCTACGCTGTTTCCAATAGGAGTGATGGCTCCCATACCTGTTATTACAACTCTTCTATTTTTACCCATACAGATATACTCCCTCGCATCCTGACTTATTTTCTGTCCTGCTGTACCGTTAGCGGACATATTTTCTATTCTGCTTTACTGTTGCCGGACATAGTTTTACATCGCCATACCGCCGTCCACGCACAGCACCTGGCCGGTGATATAGTCCGAGGCATTTCCTGCCAGGAACAGAACCGCCTGTGCGACATCCTCCGGTCTTCCCATTTTCTTAAGCGGGATCTGTCCAACCGCATTATCCTGTACCGCCTCCGGAAGCTTATCTGTCATATCTGTCCGGATAAATCCGGGTGCCACGGCATTCACACAGATATTCCGGGATGCCAGTTCTCTCGCTACACTTTTCGTCAGACCGATCAGTCCCGCCTTGGAGGCGGAATAATTAGCCTGCCCTGCATTCCCGACGATGCCACTGACAGAAGAGATATTGATGATCTTGCCATAACGTTGCTTCATGAAAGTCCTGCCAAGATGCTTGATCATGTGAAACGCACCCTTTAGATTCGTGTCCATCACAGCATTGAATTCTTCTTCCGTCATCCGTACGATCAGATTGTCCCGCGTGATCCCGGCGTTATTGACAAGGATGTCAACTCTGCCGTATTTCTCTGTTACTGCCTTTACAAAGGCTTCACTCTCTGCAAAATCTGCAACATTACACTTCACAGCCTCCGCCACGCCGCCGTGGCTTCGGATGTCCGTCGCCACTGCTTCTGCCGCCTCTGCAGATCCGTTATAATTAATGATCACCGTGGCTCCTTCTGCTGCCAGTGTTTGTGCCACTGCTTTTCCGATGCCCCGTGATGCCCCTGTGACAATAGCAACTTGTCCTGTCAGACTTTTTCCTGTCAGCATGCCAGTTCCTCCATCACCCGGTCCAGATCCTCCGGTTTCTCGATATTGTATACTTTGACATTTCTGTCAATTTTCCGTACGAAGCTGCCGAGTGTCTTCCCCGGGCCGATCTCTATGAAAGTGTCCACGCCATCTGCGATCATCCGCTCTACGCTCTGGGTGAAATGAACGGGACTGGATACCTGTTGTTTCAGCAGTTCCGCAACCTGTGACGCATCTGTCACATAATCCGCTGTTACGTTGGACACGTAAGGAATCCAAGGGGTTGACAGCTTGACGCTTTTCAATTCTTCTGCCAGCTGTTCTCCCGCAGTTTTCAGCAAAGCAGAATGGAATGGTCCGCTGACCTTTAAGGGTACACAGCGTTTTGCACCTGCTTCTTTCAGCGCTTCCGATGCTGCTGCTACTGCATCTGCCTCTCCGGTGATCACGATCTGCCCCGGGCAGTTATAATTTGCCACCGAGACGACTTTGCCGGTTTCTTTTGCTGTCTGTCCGCAGATTTTTGCCACGATATCTCCGTCCAGTCCTAATACCGCTGCCATGGCTCCTCCTTCCGGATAGGCCTCCTGCATATAGATACCACGCATCCTTATGATCCGGAACAGGTCCGGCAGTTCCATCACACCAGCAGCAGCCAGCGCCCCATATTCTCCAAGGCTTAAGCCCGCTGCCATCTCCGCTTTCAGACCCTTGGCTTCCAGTACCTTCAGGATTGCGACTTCCATGGTAAGCATAGCGATCTGCGTATATTCTGTAACGTTGATATAAGGATTTTCCTCAAAGGTCAGCTGCTCCATAGAGTACGGATGTCCGCTATCCGCCTGCTTTTCCCGTTTATCCTGCCAGTATAGATTCTGAAGCACCTTGTCTGCCAGCTTCCATACCGCCTGTGCTTCCGGGTAAGTATCATAGAACTCCTTGCCCATTCCTATGTACTGGGAGCCCTGTCCCGGGAATAAATATGCGATCCTGCTCATTTTGTCTTCTCCTAATTACTATGTGATGCTATTGTTCTCCTCGGTTACAGCACATTTTTTATAATGCGCCGTTTTCCATATAACTACGCCGCCTGTCGCTGTTCGAAATCTGTTGTCAGCGGTTACCTGTCGCTATATTTTATTTATGCTGTCCTTGTGCCGCTATGCACTCCTGCGCCTGCTGCACTGTTTCTTCAATAATCTCACGGCAGGTCTGTTCTCTGCGGATCAATCCGGCGATCTGTCCCGCCATCAGGGTTCCGTTTACGGTATCTCCGTCCTGCACTGCCTTCCTGAGAGATCCCAGTGTCAGCTTTTCCAGTTCCATGAAATCGGCATTCTCTTTTTCCAGCTTCAGATACTCCCTGGTCATCTGATTACGTAAAGAACGCACCGGATGTCCGGTAGACATTCCCGTCACTACAGAATCAATATCCTTTGCCTTGATGATCTGATTCTTATAATTTTCATGGACGATGGATTCCTTTGATGCGACGAACCGGGTGCCCATCTGGATACCTTCCGCTCCCAGCATAAAAGCCGCCGCCATTCCTCTGCCATCGGCAATACCTCCAGCTGCGATCACCGGGATAGATACCGCATCCACTACCTGCGGAACCAGTGCCATGGTCGTGGTGGAACCGATATGTCCACCGCTTTCCATGCCTTCCGCCACCACAGCGTCCGCTCCGGCACGCTCCATCATCTTCGCCATAGCCACACTGGCTACCACCGGAATGACTTTCACTCCGGCATTCTTCCACAGTTCCATGAATTTTCCCGGGTTTCCAGCACCAGTCGTTACCGCTTTTACTCCTTCTTCCACGACAATCTTCGCTACATCCTCCGCATTGGGATTGAGCAGCATGATATTCACGCCAAAGGGCTTGTCGGTCAGCTCTTTACATTTGCGGATCTCCTCCCGGACGACCTCAGGCGGAGCGGAAGCGGCTCCGATGATACCTAAGCCTCCGGCATTTGATACTGCTGCCGCCAGCTTATGTTCCGCCACCCATGCCATGCCGCCCTGGAAAACGGGATATTCTATCTGTAAAAGTTCGGTGATCTTTGTTTTCATTGTCTTTCTGATCCTTCTCGTCGTTCTGCGAATGCCTGCATCCAGTCAGATATGCAGTTTCTACGCCTGCTCCTGAATATATCTGATAACATCACCTACTGTTGCCATATTTTCCAATTCCTCGGAAGGAATGGATACACCATATTCCTCTTCAAACGCCATTACCAGTTCAAACAGATCCAGGGAATCTGCATCCAGGTCGTCTTTAAAAGAGGTTTCCTCTGTAATTTCAACATTGTCCAGATTCAGCTGCTCGCGGATAATGCCTGCGATTCTCTCTAACATAATACTATCTCCTTTAATTCCAAATCATATTTCGGTGAATTGACATTCAAAGTATATTATCCATCCTATCAGTTGTCAACTGTTTTCCGGTATTTTTTAAAGCAGGCTCTGATAGATGTCGCGCTTGCTCACGCCCCTGTCTTTTGCCGCTTTTTTCATGGCTTCCTTCCGGTCAAAGCCCTGGCTTTCATACAGTGCAACATGTTCCTCCACCGGCATTTCCAGCCAGTTTTTCTGTGCTTCCTGCTTCTTTTCCTCGTAGCTTTTTCCCTCGATCACAAGGACATATTCTCCCCGCGGATCGTTCGTTTCGAAAT
>OHEJ01000820.1_pt1 | contig 10322 bp, 5 predicted proteins | sample 1567261 | NCBI WGS metagenome assembly OHEJ01 (sample SAMEA3879550, study PRJEB24766) | human gut metagenome | biome: human-associated habitat; feature: feces | place: USA | collected 1985/1987 | reverse complement strand
ACGCATGTCCGTCCGCACCGTTTACCGTACCGAATCCAATATGCACAAGCTCGGTATCTTCATCCACCAGTTTGGTCTTGCGTGCGCAGCGGAAAACCTGCTCAAAATATAGATCCTGCCGCTTGTCCGTCAGATAGATCATCTGATCCGGATGATACTCACGCATTCTCTCCATAATGGTCGCCAGATCTGTCGTATTATATAAGGAAGCACCGTCTGATTTCAGAATCATACAGGGCGGAATTTCCTTAGTATCGGTATCTTCCTTAACGTCCACAACCAAAGCGCCATCGCTGATATATGCATAGCCCTCCTTCTTCATGTAATCCACCATGCCCGGGATCACATCATGCACATCACTTTCACCCTTCCAAAGGTCAAAGGTTACATTCAGGTTATCGTAATTACGCTTCATATCCGCAACGGAAATTTTGATAATCTGTTTCCACAAAGCACGATACCCCTTCACTCCGCTCTGGAGCTTAAAGGTTGCTTCCATTGCTTTTTCTTTATATGCCGGATCTTCCTTGGACTTCCTGCTTGCGGTAGGATAAATCTCCTCAAGCTCTGTAACCGTCACCGGTGCTTCCTCCGGATATTCGCCATCAAAGCTTTCATCAAAATATACAAGATCCGGGTAACGCTCCTTCATCTCGGTGATGACCAGTCCCATCTGCAGACCCCAGTCTCCCATGTGAATGTCACCGATTACCTTGTGTCCGATGTAACGGGCAATTCTCTTCACACTTTCACCAATAACTGCAGAACGGAGATGTCCGACATGAAGCGGCTTTGCCACGTTCGGTCCGCCATAATCCACAATAATCGTCTTCTGTTTCTCAGGAACTTCCAGGCCAAACTTCTCTTCCTTCTCCATCTGTGTCAGATAGTCTGCCAGAAAGCTTCCCTTAATCTTTAAATTCAAAAAGTATGAGAACCTTTAAATCATTGATGATAAGCTTATGTATGGGTACAACCCTATGCATGTGTTTACCACAAACCACGACAGCACAAACCGTAAGTTCAGGAGATTCCTGGACATGGGACAAAGGAACCATTGTGATTGATACTCCTGAACGTCCGGCCGGCCAGAAAAGCGTATTAGGCTTAACCACCCCTAAAATGGAGGTAGTCCGCGTAGGATTTGTCGGATTGGGAATGCGAGGCCCCGGAGCCGTAGAGCGCTTCACTTATATTCCCGGTACACAAATTGTGGCCCTTTGTGATTATGAAGCATCCCGTGCAGAAAAATGTCAGGATATCCTAAAGAAAGCATCTATGCCGAAAGCTGCCATTTACTGCCGATTGTCCGAGGAGGACCGGAGAAAAGGGATATGAAGAATTATGTAAACGTACAGACATAGATTTAGTTTATATCGCCGCAGACTGGTTGCATCATTTCCCGGTAGCAAAATGCGCATTGGAAAACGGTAAAAATGTAGCTATTGAAGTTCCCTCGGCCATGAACCTACAAGAATGCTGGGACTTAATCAACCTGAGTGAAAAAAACCGCAAGCATTGCATGATTCTTGAGAACTGTTGCTATGACTGGTTTGAAATGAATACACTGAATATGGCACAACAAGGTGTATTTGGCGAAGTAATCCGTGCCCAAGGAGCCTACATTCACAATTTAAGCCCGTTTTGGGATCATTATTGGAAAAACGGCAAAGAAGACAAACTGGGATGGCGTTTGGATTATAACATGAAACACCGGGGTGATGTATATGCCACTCACGGCCTGGGTCCTGTAGCACAAGCATTGGATATCCATCGTGGTGACCGTATAACCACTTTAGTAGCTATGGACACCAAATCTGTTGTTGGTAAAGATTTAGTGGAGAAGAGAACCGGCGAAGAATGTAAAGAATTCCGTAACGGAGACCATACCACCACCCTACTTCGCACAGCAAATGGAAAAGTTATTGAAATCCAACATAATGTAATGACTCCCCAACCTTACAACCGCCTGTACCAACTGACAGGAAGCAAAGGGTTTGCCAATAAATATCCCGTTGAAGGATATGCTTTGGATGCAGCACAACTGACCGCATCGGGTGTGCAACCCAAAGTAGACGATTTGAACTCTCACGGATTCTTACCCCAGGCAGAAATGGAAGCACTTGTTGAGAAATACCAGCATCCTATTTTAAAGAAATATGGTGAAATGGCAAAAGAAGTCGGCGGCCATGGCGGTATGGACTTCATCATGGACAGCCGTCTGGTATATTGCCTGCAAAACGGACTGCCTTTGGACATGGATGTATATGACCTGGCCGAATGGTGCTGTTTGGCCGAACTGGGAGCTATCTCTATGGATAACGGCTGTGCGGCAGTAGCCTTCCCGGACTTCACACGAGGTGAATGGAACGTGACCAAAGGTTACAAACATGCATACGCTTCACCCGAAGACGAAAACGCAAGCATGGAAAAAGCAAAGGCTTTCACCGCGAAACTGAAAGAGCAGGGAGCTAAAGAATGGGCGAAAGAAGCTAAGAAGAAAAAGAAATAAACAGGAATAAACAAGAAAAAATGTGCCGGAAGTCACTCTGTCATAAAAGGCAGCCCAATTCTTCAGGCACATTTTTTATGCCGTCCGAACAACAACCGTTTCCGGATTTTATCGAGAATCAAAAAAAGGATGTAACCGGCATTCTTATAATTTCCGGCCAAAGCACTTCGACAGTGTCAAATTCAATCCGACACGCCATTTTGTCAAAGAAGTATACAGAAAGGGTGAAAAGGAACTGGAACACGCAGACCCCACATACGGTTTCAAGACGTCTTCTTCCAAGCACACTCAGGAAGAGCGATTCGGCATGCTGATGGAATATCTAAGGGAATACACCTTCATCACCCGCCAGGAATACCCTGTCTCTTATATCCTATGATAGATTTCATCGAAAGGAACCCTGCCCCGTTCTCCCCAAATGCCTTTGTTCCCATCCCGTATGCCGCAAGGTATAACCATATTGATGCCTGCCCCATGGGGCAGCTTCAATAGTTTCTTCATCCGCCTGCTGTCAAAACCTTCCAGCGGACAAGTGTCATAGCCTTCGTTTGCCATGGCAATCATAAAGGTTTGGGCAGCAAGGGCACAGGATTTATTTACCGTCACACGCATATCGCATTCCGAAACTTCCAGCATCATAGGGCGGAACAGGCTGATGGTTCTCGCCAATATCACCCTGAAAAGCCCTAGAAGCCCGAAAAACCTTGCATAAATGAAAGGCATCAGTTTACCATAATACAGCTTCCTGTCCCTAATACGTTTTTCCTGACGCTCTTTCGGACTATTGCGCCTGATATTTCCTTCTTCAAAGTCAAGCACAAATTTAGCACGCTTTTTATACAAATCCTGACGAGTAACAAAAACAACAATTTCCGAAGCCGTAGAAGCAGCCGACTGCCCTAAACAAGCTTCTGAAACTTTCGCCATCAGTCCGGGATTCGTTATTTGATAAAATTCCCACAATTGCATATTGGAACTATTGGGAGCCAGCGTAGCCAGTCCAAGACAATGTTTCACCTTTTCCGAGTCTATCGGTTTATTTTTATCATACCTCCGCACAGACCGGCGGAAGTTCAATACCTCTTCTAAATTCATTTCCTATTCATTTTTTTATATTTTACTTACTGAACCGACAAGATAAGTTTTAGGGGCGATGTCAACTATAACATCCCCCCTACACTACTATATCTCAGCGGATATTAACATCCTACAGGTTGTTCTTATAGATATTCGCCATCACCTTCTGGTATTGGTTCTCAATCTGCATATACGCCTGAAGATTCTTATAAATACTTTCCGTTTCCACAAAATATTCAATCAATGAAATTTGTCCTTCGGTCAATGCCTGCTTCAATAAATCCAGCGAACGGTACATCAAAGGGACATCATACGCATTCATGGCATCCTTCAACTGCTGCATCTCATTGAAAAGAGACATCAGGGAAGCCTCGACCCGGTCTTTAGCACTTTCTTGCATAAGCTGAGCGCTGATAGCCTGTGCCTTGGCTATCTTTACCTTTTTACGATTCTGAAACAAAGGCAAGGAGCCCCCTACCACAAAACCATTCATCGAAACCGCATCATCCGTGTTACGGCGAAAGCCGGCTTCCAGCTTCGGCAACCATCCTTGGCGGTCTACCGAAACCTGCTTCTCGGCGGCACGGGCAATGGCGGCGGCGGCCTGCAAGTCAAGGTCTGACGCCATCACTTCATCCCTCATAACATTGTAATCATTGATTTCCTGTATGGCAGGATACGTGGTTTCAGCAAACTCCAAAGGCATGTTACCGTTCATGGCAAGCAGAGACTGCAAGGCAGTGCGGTGAGCTGCGCTGTTTTGGGCAACTTCCGTCTGCACATTCATACGCTCCATCTTGATTTTGTTGACTTCCAGTATATTCGCATCACCGGTAGTCAGACGTTTTTCATAAAGTGCCTGTAATTCATCTGCATTTTTCATACGGATATCCATCAATGTCTTTTCCTGATTCAACAGAATAAGGTCCAGACAGAGATTCTTCGCATTCAGCAGAATATCCCGGCAGGCAGCCTGTTGTTGCTTGTCCACCGCTTCGTTCTGCAAAGTAGCCTGCCGGTTGCGGGCAATATACTGAGTAGGAAAATCAAAACCTTGCGAAGCAACGAATTCCGTACCGTGACCACCTTCGACACCATTACTGTAAAAAGAGCTGTAGCTCACCGTAGGATCAGGCAAGTTGTTGTTTGTCCGGTTTTCCATCTTGGTCGCATCGGCGGCATGTTTCTGTGCCTTGAGCTCTTTATTGTTCTGCTCGATGCTTTTCAAAATGTGCTCAATACTCTGGGCCTGCATCAGCAAGGGAGAGCAGAGGGCTATTATAACTAAGATTCGTTTCATATTATTTCTATTATTTCTTCTTTCGGTTCATCAGTTCATAAACAATCGGAATAATGAAAGCGTTCAGGAAAGTCGATGTCAAAAGACCTCCAAGAATAACTTTCGCCATCGGGCTTTGTATTTCATTACCCGGCAAATCGCCACGGAATGCCAAAGGTATCAAAGCCAGCGCGGAAGACAACGCAGTCATCAGGATAGGGTTCAAACGGTCTAACGAACCGTGAAGAATGCTTTCTTTCAAATCCATACCTTCTTCGCGCAACATATTGTAATGACTTATCAACAACATACCATTACGGGTAGCAATGCCAAACAACGAGATAAAGCCGATAATAGCCGGAATGCTTATCTCACCCGTTGTTATCATCAATGCAAATACCCCACCAATCAACGCCAAAGGCAAATTCAACAAAATGACTCCACTTTGGGCTGCATTCTTAAACTGGGTATAAAGCAACAGGAAGATAACCACGATACTCATAAACGAAGTGAGCATCAGCGTACGGCTGGCCGCCTGCTCGCTTTCAAACTGACCGCCATATTCCACATGATATCCTTCGGGAAGCTTGATTTGCGCATCAATCCGTTCCTGTATATCATTCACCACGCTGCGCAAATCACGACCGCTGGTATTGGCCGAAATCACAATCTTACGCTTCACGTTCTCACGGCTGATGGTATTCGGTCCCATGGCAGAAACCACATCGGCTACATAGTTGACAGGGATTTTCTGACCGTCACCGGTATCAATCATCAGGTTGCGCACCTTCTCCATCTCATCACGCACCTCATCCTTGGTACGGACAATAAGATTAAACGCTTTGCCTTCTTCATATACCTGTGAAACGACTTCACCCGCCATGTTCACTGATACAAACTCGGCAAGCTCCGGTAAAGAAATACCGAATTTGGCAAGCATCTCGCGTTTGGGAACAATCTTGAGCTGCGGACGTTCGATTTGTTGTTCCACATTCAAGTCGGCAATACCCTCCACACTGCTGATGGCATCCTTTATCTGATTACCGATGGCAAACATCTTGTTCAAATCATTACCAAACAGTTTGATGGCAATGTTGGCCTTGGTACCCGAAAGCATGGCATCGATACGATGGCTGATAGGTTGGCCTATTTCGATATTCGCACCGGTAATGGTAGATAACTTGGCACGCACATCGGCTACCAGTTCCTGGCGGGAACGGTCTTTCAATTCAAACGGGGCCTCAATTTCACTCACGTTAACCCCTAATGCATGCTCATCCAGTTCGGCACGTCCCGTTTTACGGGCTACAGTCTGTATTTCGGGAATAGACATCAGCAACTCTTCTGCACGGTGTCCCATTTTATCCGATTCTGCCAAAGAAATTCCCGGCAATGAACTGATATTAATGGTGAACGAACCTTCATTGAAAGATGGCAGGAAACTGCGTCCTAATGTAAAAAACATAACCAATGCCACCGCAAACAGTCCACCCGTAAAACCCAATACTGCGGATTTATGATTCAAGGACCATAACAAGGCATTGCGGTAATGCTTTTTCATCCATACGGCCACAAATGCCTCTTTGGGCAATCCTTTGCCTTTATTATTACCTAACAGATAGCTGCACAGTACCGGAGTCAGTGTCAAAGCCACTACCGTAGAAGCAAACAACGCCACAATAAAGGCAATGCCCAACGGAACCAGCATACGCCCTTCCATTCCTGTCAGGAAAAACAAAGGAACAAAGCTGACTACAATAATCAAGGTAGAGTTCAAGATAGGCATACGCACTTCCTTCGAAGCATTGAACACGACTTCAATCACGCTCTTACGTTCCTCTTCGGGCAACAAGCGATTCTCACGCAAGTGCTTCCATACATTTTCCACATCCACAATGGCATCATCCACCAACGAACCAATGGCAATGGCCATACCACCCAAACTCATGGTATTGATGGTGAGTCCCATATAGTGAAGAGTCAATATAGAAACAATCAATGACAACGGAAGGGTTACCAATGAAATAACCGTGGTACGTACATTGGCAAGGAACAGGAAGAGAACAATCACCACAAAAACAGCACCTTCATACAACGAATCCTTCACATTACCGATAGAGCTTTCAATAAAACGGCTCTGACGGAAAATATCTGTAGAAACGTGTACATCAGCCGGAAGATTCTTCTGCAAATCCTTCAATGCGGCTTCCAACTGCTCTGTCAGTTCAATAGTCCCAGTCTTGGGTTGTTTGGTAACGGTCAGCAGTACGGCAGGTTTTCCTCTTTCCGAAGCAGTACCCAGTTTGGGTTCCTGCGAACCAATCTTCACATCGGCAATATCCTCCAATGTAACGGGCACCCCTTCCACCGTCTTGATGACGGAACGTGACAACTGATCCACATCATGACTGGAAAGCACCCCGCGAACAATATATTCGTTTCCATATTCATAAATCACTCCGCCATTGGCATTCTGATTCATGTTACGGGTAACGTTCATCACCTCTGCCAACGTAACATTGTAATGTTTCATGCGGGCAGGGTCAAGCAACACCTGATATTCCTTGATATCACCTCCCAGCACGGCAACCTGTGCCACACCTCCCGTAGAGAGCAGGCGCGGACGGATAGTCCAGTCTGCCAGTGTACGGAGATCGAGCATGGAAGTAGTATCCGAAGTCAGACCGATAATCAGCAACTCACCTAAAATAGAAGACTGAGGTCCCATGGTAGGTTTACCTACATTCTCGGGCAGCTCCTCGCTGACCAAGGACAATTTCTCACTGACAATCTGACGGGCCAGATAGATATCGGTATCCCATTCAAATTCCACCCACACAACGGAAAAGCCATTGGTGGAAGATGAACGCACCCGGCGCACATGGGTCGCACCGTTCACGGCAGTTTCTACAGGAAAGGTTACCAATTGTTCCACCTCTTCGGCGGCCATACCATTCGCTTCGGTCATAATCACTACAGTCGGCGCATTCAAATCGGGGAACACATCGACTTCCGTATGAAAAGCCGTGTAAGTACCGCCGATAAGCAGCAAAACCGACGCCACCAGAACCAATATACGGTTCTGAAGGGAAAAATGTATAATCTTATTTAGCATAGGACGGCTGATTAATGTTCATGACTATGAGCCGGAATCGCATTGCTGGCCGACGCTAATTTCACCTGATAAGCTCCCTTTGTTACCACACGGTCACCGGCTTTCAAACCGGTCAGAATCTGCACTTTCTTTCCGTTGCTCGCTCCCAAAGTTACCTCCTGTTTCTTATATCCTTCCTCATCCAGTTGCAGATAAACAAAGTACAAACCTTGTTCTTCGGTCAGTGCCGTAACAGGCAAGGCCAGCACATCGGGCATTTCCGACGAGAGCAGATACACCTCCACATACGAACCGGGAATCACATCTCCCCGATTATCAAATTCGAAAGTTACAGGCACATAAAAAGAAGTACCACCGGATGCTTTACCATAAGAAAGCAGACGCCCTTTCAACTCACCCAGCTCATATACCTTATTATCGTATGGAGTCTTGAAGTTTGCCGACTGGATGCTATGCAGATAACCATAATATTTCTCGGAAACATCTGCACGAAGGAACAGACGACGGTTCTGAGTGATACTCACCAAAGGCTGGCCTACCGACACATAGTCACCTTCCTGCACCAGACAATTCTTGATATAGCCACCTAAAGGAGCTGTAACGGACACACCTGTTTTGGTCTGGTTCTTTGAAATAGCCTCGTATGCCAATAATGCATTTTCATAACTCTCCTTAATGGCATTGAAATCTTTCTGCGATATTATCTGACTTTTTACCAACTTGGCGGCACGTTCATATTCTTTTTTGGCGGTTTCATATGCGATACGGGTACGTTTTACAGGGTCTCCGTCCGGCATATTCTCAGCAGAGATATTCAGAATGGGAGCCCCCTTGCTCACACTCATACCGTCCGTTACCGGATGGCGGAAAGAAACCACACCGGCTACATTGGCGACTACTACGCTTTCATCGCCTTGTGCTGCCTGCACCTGACCGCTGGTCGTTATCACCTGACGGAATGATTCAGGCCGGATTATTTCCGATTCTACCCCGGCTGCTTTCGCTTTTTCTGGAGCCAGAATTATCTCATCGGAATGTCCGGCTGCAGAAGCTTCCGCTTCATGATTATGCCCTTCGTGACCTTCATTCTCATGGTCGTGGTTTTCTTTTTCATGGTCATGCCCTTCGTGATTATGGTCATGCCCTTCGTGGTCGTGATTATGTGCTTCCTCCGTTCCATGATCGTGTCCTTCGTGATCATGGCCCGATTTACTGTTGCAAGAGCCTAAGAGGAACAAGCCTAAGACTCCCATAAAGATAAGTTTCTTCATGATGATATTATTTGTTCTTACTTTTTATTAAATGCAAAATTAGTGTAAAGAAAATGCAACAAAGTTGCGGATAAAAAGATAAACTTTCTATCTGTTAAGCAAGAACATCGCAAGGAGGAGCACGCAACCCCTTTACGTGGGGAAGACACGTAGAATGCAGTTTTTCTAAATAGTAATTATAAGGTAATGTGTTGTGTTCTGTCAACCGCAATGAAAGCGCCAATACATCCGTCACCGTATATAACAGCAAACAAAACGAATAATCAGGAGAAACACTGTCTTGGGCCCGATCCGGAGTTACACTTTTAAACTTGGTCACACATCCGGCATTACATGTATGATTCTCATCAGAACTATTATTATGCTGCTGATGCTGCACGGAACATTGACAGCCGCACAAAGTCATATCATGCTGCAAACAAAGAATTTCCCGGTGATGATGATGAGGCAGAACAGATGCTGTCAACATGATAATGCTGACCAACATCAATACCCATGCTATGTATCGTCTCCGTTTCATCGGGCACAAAAATAGGTGTTTATCATGTAAATTCCAAAAAGAAAGCATGGTAAATGCCGAATTCTCAGCAATTACCATGCTTTCTTATTATCTTTTACATACAAAGCTTACCAAATAGAGACACGTTTTTCAGGAGCCAAATACATAGGATCCCCCTCTTTAATGCCAAAAGCATCATACCATGCACCTATTTGAGGGAGTGCTCCGTTCACACGCCATCTGCCCAATGAATGTGGATCAGACTTGGTTTGCAAACGAATCTGCTCGTCGCGGATATTGCCAGCCCACACTCCGGCGTATGACAAGAAGAAGCGCTGTTCCGGAGTAAATCCGTCTTCTACTGGTAGCGGAGCATCTTTTGTCGCATTCTTGAACGCTTGGAAAGAAACCTGCAAACCACCATGATCGGCTATATTCTCACCTAAAGTCAAAGAACCGTTGGCATTGAGTCCCGGCAAAACCTGGATGCTATCAAAGAAATTCACCATTACCTGAGCACGTTCTTCAAAACGTTTGGCATCTTCGGCTGTCCACCAATCTTTCAAATT
>OHEJ01000818.1_pt1 | contig 10343 bp, 5 predicted proteins | sample 1567261 | NCBI WGS metagenome assembly OHEJ01 (sample SAMEA3879550, study PRJEB24766) | human gut metagenome | biome: human-associated habitat; feature: feces | place: USA | collected 1985/1987 | reverse complement strand
CCGATGACGGCGAGCTTGTGTATGAGTTCAAGATCCACGTCATTCAGGCCGAGGGCGGAAAGATAAGCCCCGAGACAATGAATGTCGCGCGCGGCGAAACGCTCAAATTCAAGGTCGAAGACTCCGAGGGCTACTACATCAAAAATGTGCTTGTTGACGGCGTGAGCGCGACTCTTGACGATAACGGCGAATATCATCACGACGGCGACGGTGGTGCCTCCCTGCGTTTCCTGATAGGCCTCACCGGTCCAGGCGTAGGAATAGTCGGTGCCTACAGATTCGCGCACGGCCTGCTCCATGGCTTCGATGGCCTGTGATGAGCTTGTACCGCCGGCGGGCACGGCTGTGAGCGAGGCGGTGGAATACATGTTGTAGCGGTCGATCGACGACTGTCCCGACGTGGGCTTCACGGTCATGAAGGCCGAGAAGGGAACCATGTCGCCGGCGGCATTGCGAGTGGAGAGGCGCAGCACGTCGTCGGGGTTGGTTCGGGCAAGCGCCTCGCCCGACAGCTGCACCTCATAGACGCGGCCGAACTCATTGAAATCGTTGACATAACGCTGCCCGGTGAAGGCCGTCAGGGAGCTGAAAATGTCGGCCAGGTCGAGGCCCAGCGTCTCCACGCGGTCGCGGTCGACGACGATCTTATACTGAGGCACGCTGCCCTCGTAGAGCGACGTCACGGAGGCTATTCGCGGGTCGGCCTTTGCTTTCTCGATGATGGCCTGCAGAGCCATACCCATGGCTTCGGAGCCGTGGTTGTTGATGTCGAGAAGCTGCATCTCCAATCCTGACGACATGCCGAGACCCGGGATCGACGGCGGATTGACGGCAAAGATCTGCGCTTCCTGAATGTCGGCGCAACGGCGTTCGAAATCGGCGATGACGGCATCGGCGGTATTATCCTTGCCCTTGCGCTCCGACCACGGTTTCAGCGTAACGATGAGCGCGCCCATATTGCTGCCGCTGCCGCCGAGGAATGAGAAACCGGAAATAGATATGACATTCTTGACGTTGGGGTTTTCGCCCAAACGCTTAGTGGCTTCGGCGAGCACCTTCTCGGTGCGGTCGACTGCCGCACCCGTGGGCAGTTGCACAGAGCCCATGAAATAGCCCATATCTTCTTCGGGCACATAGGATGTTGGCATCTTGAGGAATCCCCAGAAAGCGGCCGCCGTGATGATGATATATGCGCAAATGGCCACGGCCGGGCGCTTCAGGAAAGTCCCGACGATGCGCATATAAGCGGCAAGCGTTGCGGCGAAACCTTTGTTGAACCAACGGTAGATGAAGAATTTAGGCTTACCGTCGGACGGGCGCAAGAAGAGAGCGCACATGGCCGGCGTGAAAGTCAGGGCATTGAAGCCCGAGAAGGCCGTCGACACGGCGATTGTCAGGGCAAACTGTTTGTAGAGCTCGCCCGTGATTCCCGATATGAAAGCCGTGGGGATGAACACCGACAGGAGCACCAGCACTTCGCCGATGACAGGTCCCTGCAGTTCCTTCATGGCCTTGATGGCGGCCTGACGCGGCGTCATCAGCTTTTTGTCGACTATTCGGGCGCAGTCTTCCACCACCACTATGGCGTCGTCGACCACAATGGCGATAGCTAAGACGAGACCGAACAGAGTGAGCGTGTTGAGTGTGAACCCCATCAGTTTCATCACGGCGAAAGTGGCGATGAGCGAGACGGGGATGGTGAGCATCGGGATGATGACGGCTCTCCAGCTCTGGAGGAAGAGGAGGATGACGACCATCACTATGAGGGTGGTTTCGACAAAGGTCACGAGCACATCGTCGATCGATTCGGTGACGAAATCCGTCGAGTTCATGATCACGCGATAGTGGACGCCGTCGGGGAAATAAGCCGACAGCTCATTGAGACGCTTCTGCACATTGGATGCCACCTCAAGGGCATTGGCACCCGGCAGCTGATAGACGCCCAGCAGGCCGGCCGGCTGCCCGGAAACGAGAGCCGTGTTGCCATAGGTGTCGCTGCCCAATTCGATTTTCGCCACGTCGCGGAGGCGAAGCAGCGAACCATCGTCGCCGGTGCGCAGGATGATATTGCCGAACTGCTCCGGCGTGACGAGGCGTCCCTGAGCCGTCAGCGTGTATTCAAACTGTGCGGCATCGCCTTCAGCAACCGGGGCGGCTCCGACATCGCCTGCCGACACCTGGATGTTCTGCGACTGTATGGCGTTGCTGACATCGGCCGCCGTGATGCCGCGCTGACGCATGATGTCGGGGTCGAGCCATATGCGCATGCTGTATTGACCGGCACCAAAAGCGCCGACCTGACCGACGCCTTCGACACGCGACAGCTCGTCGACGAGGTTGAGCTTCGCATAGTTGGTGAGATAGAGAGCATCGTAGCGCTGCGGATCGTCGCTCTCGATGGCCACGAACATGATGATGTTGCTCGAACGTGACATCACGTTGACGCCCTGTTGCTTAACGGCTTCGGGTAGCGTGGGCTCGGCAAGTTGCAGACGGTTCTGCACCTTGACCATGGCCATGTCGAGGTCGGTGCCTGTCTCAAACGTGATGGTGAGCATGTAGCTTCCGTCGGAACCGGAAGAAGAGCTCATATACAACATGTTCTCCACACCGTTGATCTGCTCTTCGATGGGGACGCCGACGGTAGATGCCACGGTCGAAGCGTCGGCACCGGGATAGGTGGCGGAAACCATCACGGTAGGAGGGGTGATGTCGGGGTACTGAGCCACCGGCAGAGTCTTCACCGTGAGCAATCCGGCGAGAATCATGAACACAGCCAGAACGATGGCGAATATCGGGCGGTTAATAAAAAATTTCGAGAACATGCTCAATGGTGCTTGATGCGGTAGATCCGCACTGGTTAGTCGTTTAGAAAGTTAAAATGGAGGCAGGGCGCTTATTTTTCCATGACAGGCCTGATGGTCATGCCGTCGCGCTCTTTCAGGAGCGCACGTGTGACATAAGGCGTGCCGGGAGTGATACCGGAGGTGATGATGCGCATGCTGTCGAGGACGATATCGCCCGTGCGCACCGGGGTGTAGACAACCTTGTCGGAATCGTTGACGGTGAAAAGATAGCTGCCGAGCTGATCAGACGAGAGAGCCGCATCCTTGACGATGATGGCATGCGGGTCGGACTGCGAGGGAAGCGAGATGGTCACGTACATGCCGTCGTGGAGGTTGCCGGCGGTGTTGTCAACGGTCGCGTGAAGGTCGAGCGTGCCGGTCGAGGTGTCGACCTGCGGAGATATGTAGGTGAGACGGGCGAAATAGTTCTGCGGGATCTCCTGCTGAAATTTCAGCGGGATTGAATCGAGGTTGATGGGGAACCTTTCGCGGTCGAGAAGGATCTGCTGCATCGCTTTGTCGTCGACATGGAAATCGGCATAGAGAGTGGCGTCATCGTAAATGGTGGCGAGACGGACCGGGGCGGCTGCACCGTCGACGTAGGATCCGACATCAAGCGCGGAGCTGCTCATATGGCCACGGAAAGGGGCATAAACCCGGCAATAGCCGAGATTGGTGCGGGCGGTGCGGAGTTCGGCTTCGGCGGTGCGGATAGCGGCCTCGGCTTGCTGCAGCGCGCTTTTTGCCTTGTTGACTTCCATCTGCGACACGGCATCGCTCCGGAGAGCCTTCGACATGGCGGCATATTGTGCGGCGGCATATTCGCGGTTGCTCCGTGCCGTGGCCAGAGCGGCTTCGGCTTGCTGGACGGCGTCGCGATACTGCGTATCCTCGATTGTGAACAGCAGCTGTCCTTTCTCAACGAGTTGCCCGCCGCTGTAGTTCTGCGAGATGAGAGTGCCGCTGACGCGAGCCACAAGGTCAACTACGGTGTTGGCTTTGAGGGTGCCGGGATAGGAATGGTAGATGACCACGGAATCGGACATGGCCCGTGCGACATTTATCTGAGGCGAGGGCTCGCCGGATGAGTTCTTTTTGCCCGAACAGGCCGCGAGGGATGCTGTGGCGGCTGCGAGGCATATAATAGCGTAGGCTTTCATGATTGAATTGTGTTGGCCGGTTGAAAGATGAATTTTAGTTATGAGGGAGTTAATGTGATGTCTGCCATCCGCCGCCGAGGGCTTTGTAGAGAGTGACGAGGGCGGCAGCCGCACTTCCGCGGGCGGCGACAAGGCGGTCGGTGTAGTCGAAGAGCGTGATCTGAGCCTGAGCTACGCTGAGGAAGTCGGATAGCCCTTGTTTATAGAGGTTGAGTGAGAGATCCATCTCCTTCTGCGCCTGCTCTACGACCGTCTCCAGCGAGGCGATGGTGTGCAGCTGGCCGGTGTAGTCGGAAAGAGCGTTGTTGGTTTCCTCAAACGCCGTGAGGAGAGTGAGATTGTAGCTGTCGATGGCGATCTGCATCTGTTCGCGAGCCGAGGCGAGGGATGCGTTGCGGGCCATGCCGTCGAATATGGTCCATGACAGGCGCGGGGCTATGGAGTAGGTCATCGAGCGGTTGTCGAAGAGATCGCCGAGGCGGTGTGCGGCCACACCCACCGAGCCTTCGAGCGTCAGGGTGGGAAGGAAATCTTTTTTTGCGATGCCAACGGCGGCAGCCGCGGAAGCCATGTCGCATTCGGCCTGCCGCACATCGGGGCGGCGCCGCAGCAAGTCGGCAGGGACACCGATTGCTACGAGCCGTTGGTAGTCGGGCAGCGGTTCGGGCGTTTCAAGCCATTGCTTGATGTCGTCGGAATAGCAGCCTACGAGCACGGCGAGCATGTTGATGCTGCGGTCGATGGAAGTGACGAGGCTGGGGATCGAGGATTCGGTCGAATAGTAGACCGTCGAGGCCTGGGCGACGTCGAGCGCCGAGTTGAGTCCGGCCTCATGGCGCGCTTCGGCAATCTTAAGCACCTTTTTCTGGGATTCGAGCTGAGAGCGTGTAACCTGAAGCTCCTCCTGAAGCGTGCGCAGCTGCAGATAGTTGGTGGCTATCTCGGCGCAGAGGCTGTTCATGGTGGCGAGATAGTCGGCGGCCGAAGCGTTGTACTGCACCTTGAGCTCTTTGACCTGCGAGTTTATTCGGCCGAAGAGATCAATTTCCCAGGCCATGTCGACGGATGCAGAGAAATAGTCGGTGGCCGAAGCGGGAGTGGAGATCGACGTGAGGTTGCCCGACTGCCGGCTTTTCGACCATCCGGCGCCGATGTTGAGCTGTGGGTAGTAGGCCGACTTGGCCTGACGTACGGACTGGCGGGCAATGTTGATGCGGCGGGCGTCAGTGGTGTAGGTGTGTTTGAAGTTGTTGTCGATGCCGCGGCTGATGAGGGAGTCGAGGACAGGATCACCGAAGCCGCTCCACCAGTTGTCGTCGGTCGGAGAGGTCTGATAGAAAACGGAATTGTAGGACCATTGTTGCGGCAACTGCGCATCCATCGTTTCGGGCTGGGAAGCAGAGGCGAAAATTGCGGAAGCTGCGGCAACGGCTATTGACGTAAATATTCTCATAATCGGATAGAGGTTACAGCAATATTATAACCTCCTCCGCGCCGTGATTGTTCGGCGAAAGAATGTTCAGGTCTATTTCATGAACACGAGATAGACGGCGGCGATGAGCAGGAAGAAAGCGAGGATATGGTTCCAGCGTATCTCGAAGCCCTCGAAGGCCCAGAAGCTAAAGATGACGAATACGGTGAGTGTGATGACTTCCTGTATGACCTTGAGCTGGATGAGGGAAAACGGGCCGCCATTGCCCTCGAATCCGATGCGATTGGCGGGCACCTGAAAACAATATTCAAGAAGCGCTATGCCCCATGACAGGAGTATGATTCCGTAGAGAGGCCAGTTGGAAGTGACGCCGGAGGCGGAAAGCTTCAGATGCCCGTACCAGGCAAAGGTCATGAACACGTTGGATATGATCAGAAGCAGAAGGGTAAGCAGAGCAGTCAGCATAACGTCAGTGATGATGATTCAATGCCGCAAAGGTAGCGAATAATCCGCATAACGGGCATCAATTGTTTCCGATCTTTCGTCCGGTAAGGTCGTCGTTCTCGATTGTTTTCGCTGTTTTCTTGACTTGCGCGTTGATGGATCCGAAGCGGTAGGATAAGGATATCTGGAATCTGGAAGTGTTATATTGTGTGGAGTAGAAGGTCTGACGCATGGCCATGTTGACAGACTCGCTTTTGAAGCGGTTGCGTGACGGATAAATCGGATCCCAAGTGCTGAGGCGTACGGTGAGCCGGTCTTCTTTGAGGAAAGACCGCTGAAGGCTGATACCGTAGTCGAAAACGGATATGCCTACCGGCGATGACTTGGAGTAAAGTCCGTTAATACCGCCAGTCCATACCGATCCCATGAGCTGGGCGCTCAGTTTCCAGGGGAGTTTCTGGGAGATGCGCATGAACGCGCTGCCTGACCATCCCCGGTTGGCGATGTCGAGTGACGGGTTGGAATAGTGGTTGTAGGAAGCGTTGCCGTTGAGCATGACCGTAGTCTTTTTGCCGGCGGTCCACTGAAGGAAGAGTCCGGTATCAAAGGATTTGTTTCGGCCTGCGTTGGCATAATCGGAATAAATGATGTCGTCGCGGATGTATTGGACTGAAACGATATCGTTGTCGGTGAAGCCGTAGGAAGCGGTGAAATCGACATTTATCTTTTGGCCGATGAGGCTATAGTTGAGCGACAGGGATGAGTTGCGGGCACTTCCGAGGTCGGGGTTGCCTTTCGATACGGAGCTTGGGGTGGAGCTGACTGCCGGGTTGAGGTAGCTTATGCCGGGGCGGTTGATGCGGGTGCCGAAAGACAGTTTTATAGAGTTGGCGTCGTTGATGTCGTATGAAACGGCGGCGTTTGGCACCCAGTCGCTGAGGTTGCTTGCGAAAGAGGGATGGCTCCCGTCGGCATATTCGGCCTTGAGTCGGGAGAATTCGTAGCGGAGACCGCCGCGGAGGCTGAAGCGGCCGAGGCGCAGGCGATAATCGGCGTAGGCGGCCGCTACGTGAGTGAGATGTGTGAAGTCGAGAGTCGGCTGGTTGTCGTAGTCGATATAGTTCTGTGTGGTGCGGCTGTGGTTGTCGCGATAGATATATTTTGCACCGAGATTCAAGGTGTGAATGCCGGCGAAGGGTCTGCACCAGTCAAACTGGAACGTGTGCTCGATGAAGTCGAGTTTGAAATCGGACAGGATGCCGGTGTAGGGAACGGGCATATTGACCATATCGGAGTAAAGTGTCGAGCTGTTGTTGGTCTGATTGGTGGTGGATATCATGTAGGAGAGAGTGAGATTCTCACCCGGCCGGTGTGTGGAGTGCTGGTAATTGAAGTTGCCGTTGATGTCGAAATACCGGTAGGGATTCTGGTGTGTCGATGTGTTGTAGCTGTAGATTTTGGAGCCGTCGGCAGCCATGAGTTTATTGGAGCCTTCGGAGCGAACATTGATATCATAGTAGTAGCCTCCGAACTCGGCTGTAAAGAGGTTGAGGGAATCGAGCTCATAGCTTCCGTCGAGACCGAACCAGGTGATCCACCCGGGATTTTTTGAATGTCCTTCGCTGACTAGCGTATTACCGGAGTCATCGTAGACCGTTTCGGACAACTGACTGTTTTTTGTCTGTCGTTTGCTCAAGTATTGTCCGCCGGCGTAGAGCGAGAGCGTCACTTTGTCGATTTGGGTCGATCCCCAGAAGTTTGGCGTCGGGACGCCGGTCTGTGTGTCGTAGTTTAGTGAAACGTTGCCGGTTACGCCTCTCATGGTCGTGGATTCGAGCGTGACGATGTTGAGGATTGCGCCGACGCCTTCGGCATCCTCGCGTGCTCCCGGGTCGGTGATCACTTCGATTTTCTTGATCATTGAGGCGGGAATGGCTTTGAAGATATCTTTGGCGTTGCGGGTGAAAGAGTTGTTGGGACGGCCGTTTTTGTAAATTTTGAAATTGGAAGATCCTTTGACGGTGATGTTGCCTTCGGCGTCGACGCTGACGAGCGGAACCCGTCGCAGCATCTCGTCGAGTGTGGCGGTTTTGGAGTCGTCGTCGGCCTGTACATCGTAGCCAATTCGGTCGATTTCTTTTGTGACGAGCGGTTTTGTGGCTGTGACAGTGACTTCTCCGAGCATGCGGTCGTCGGATTTCACGGTGAGAGTGCCGAGATCGGCCGACGGAGCTTCGGATGAAACCGAGAATGATCGGCTCAGCGGGGCGCGGCCAACGGAAACGAGGCGCAGCGTGTAGCTGCCCGGGGATTTGAGCGAGAGGGAGAATGAGCCGTCGTCGGCGGTGACGCCATGGGCGGCGACTTTGGTGGTGTCGGACTGGGGATAAACGCGGACGGTGGCGAAAGCTTCGGGCTCTCCGATGGAGTCGGTGACGGTGCCGCTGACGTTATAGCCGGCGGCATGGCACATTGCGGTGAGCAGGATGGCTATAGCGGCGGCCGAGATGAATCTTTTCATTTGCAAGAGTTATGATGTGTGATGAGTGCACCTGCAATTGAAGGTGTACAGCTATATGACGTAAGAAATGTGGGAAAAGTTACATCACATCAGAAAAAAAGTATGAGGGGCGGGGGCGAAAATCAGCGGTCGTTGTTGAAGAGCTTGTCGTTTTCGTCGAGGTGATAATAGCGGGCGAGAGTGGCGATGAATTTTGATATCTGAGTGAGAGCGCTTTGCGTTTCGGGAGATATGTCTTTGTGGCTCAGGCGCATGAGAAGCATGGCGTAGAGAGCGTTGAAGCAGGTCTCAATTTCGCCGGCTTTGTTTTCGCCGGCCTTGGCGCGGAGCTCGACAATGAAGGGGAGGGTGCGGTAGAACTGCGAGGAATAATCGGCGAAGCGCGGATCTTTAAGAAGCTTCTGATGTAGGTCGGCGAGCGCGGAGAGGGTGTTGCGGTTGATCTGGAGGTGGCCTTTCTGTTCGACATTCTCGCGGCGCATCATGTCGATGAGCGACTCATACCAGCGGCGCATTTCGGTGCGCTGTTCGGGCGTGAGGTTTTCGTAGCGGTCGATGACGTTGGCCTGGATGCGGTCGATGTCGAGGCCGTTGGCGCGGATGAGGTCTTCGATCTGCCACATGTAGAGGAGATACTCGGCTATGTTTTCTTTGCGTTTCTGTGAAGCGATGTACATGGATGCGGTGGAGGCGGGAGGGATGATGTTGATGTAAAGATAACAGACCGGGGCGCCGCGATGTTCAGCTGATGTTGGCGATGCTGTAGATGTCGGCGAATACGCCGGCGGCGGTCACGGCAGCTCCCGCGCCATAGCCTTTGATGACCATGGGGTATTCTTTGTAGCGTTCGGTTGTGATAAGAATCACGTTGTTGCTGCCTTCGAGATTGTAGAAAGGGTGGGAGCTGTCGACTTCTTCAAGGCCAACTGAGGCTTTGCCTTCATCGAGGCGTGCGACATAGCGGAGTCGGCAACCGCGGGCTTCGGCTTCGGCGCGGCGGCGCTCCATCTCGACGTCGACCGGCGGGAGAGCTTGGAAGAAACTGTCGATGGAGCCGTGGAAGAGGCTGTCGGGGAGGATGGGGGAGGCCTCGACATCGTGCTGCTCGATAGCGTAGCCGGCTTCGCGGCTGAGGATGACCAGCTTGCGGATCACGTCGATGCCGCTGAGATCGACACGCGGGTCGGGCTCGCTGTAGCCGGCGTCGCGCGCTCCGGCAATGGCGCGGCTGAGGGGTGTGTCGGCGCTGATGTTGCTGAAGATGTAGTTTAGCGTTCCGGAAACGACGGCTTCGATGCGGAGGATGCGGTCGCCGCTGTTGATGAGATTGTTGATGGTGCCGATGATGGGGAGTCCGGCACCGACGTTGGTCTCAAAGAGGTAGCGCACGTCTTTTTTGCGGGCGGTCTGCTTGAGAAGCCGGTAGTGATCGTAGGGGCCGGAGGCGGCTATCTTGCTTGCGGTGACGACGTTGATGTTGTTGGCGAGCAGGTCGAGGTAGAGATCGGCGATCTCGGGGCTGGAGGTGCAGTCGACAAACACGGAGTTGAAGATGTTCATGTCGATGACGCCGTCGGCTATTGAGCGGGGCGTTGAGGGAACGCCCTGGCGGTCGAGGAGCGAGCGGTAGTCGCTGAGGTCGATGCCTTCGCGGTTGAAGAGAACTTTTTTGGAATTGGCAATGCCCACAACCTTTAGCTCCAGAGCCTTCTGCTGCAAAAGATTTGCTTGCTGACGGGCGAGCTGCTGGAGCAGGTGACACCCAATGTTGCCAATTCCGACTATGAAAAGATTGAGCACTTGAGTGTCAGACAAGAAAAAACTATCGTGGATTACGCTGAGAGCTTTTTTCTGGTTTTTGAGTTCGATGACGAAGGAGATGTTGGTTTCGGAAGCGCCTTGTGCGCAAGCGATGACGTTGATGCCGTTGCGTCCGAGGG
>OHEJ01000813.1_pt1 | contig 10398 bp, 10 predicted proteins | sample 1567261 | NCBI WGS metagenome assembly OHEJ01 (sample SAMEA3879550, study PRJEB24766) | human gut metagenome | biome: human-associated habitat; feature: feces | place: USA | collected 1985/1987 | reverse complement strand
GACTTCTTATCAAACAGATACTTGTCTTTTGACAAACCAAATCTCGGAGGAACAATCTGAATTCCGTACAGTTCAGCAAGCGCACTTCCGTTTTTAATATCATCCTCGTTATTTGCATTGTTCAAATATGCGGTGATGAATTCAAACGGATAATAATAACGGAGATAAGCACACAAATAGCCAATCATACAATATCCAATCGAATGATTATATCCAAACATATAGCTGGATGCGTCTTCGATGATCTGCAAGAATTCTTTTGCTTCCTGCTCTGCGATGTTACGCGGCTGCGTTGACTTTTCACAATATCCCTCAAGAATTTGAGGAAGTGCTTTTTTCAAACGCTCTTCATCCTTACGACCAATGGCGCGGCGCGTGTTATCTGCATCAGAACCAGAAAAGCCGCAAATCTGTTGCAAGAACTTAATAACGTCCTCCTGATAAATCAGATATCCGTTATTGTCTTTCAGAAGATCGTCGATAATTGCTGACGGGTTCTTGTGGGGCTTATGCTGCATCAAATCATCACGATAGGAAGCACCAGACGGTCTTAATGCTGCAGTAATCAGTGACATATCAAAGATACTATGAGGGACATACTGTCTCAGCATGGAATGTGCAAAATCTCCTTCAAACTGGAACACCCCAACAGGTGAACGAAGCATATCTTTCCATACGGCTTCGTCAGACCAGTTAATTTCATGTGACTTTGGATAGGGAATTCCAATTAAGTCATACGCATCCTTGATAATCTCAATATTTTTCAAACCAAGAATATCGTATTTAACAAGGCTCACTTCATGTACACATTCCATATCAATCTGGAGTAACACATGACCATCTGCATCTTCAAATGTGCCGTAATGATCTGCCAGAGTGATAGGACTTGCTACAATACCCGCTGGGTGCATCGACTGAGAAATTGCAGTATCGAGAAGACCATCATAGTAATAAAACACATCGGAATACTTTTTTCTTGCTGCTTCCGGATCGGCTTCAAACTCTTGCTTGATAACGCTATTGATTTTTCCAGTCCACGGATTCTTTTCAAAAATCCGTTCATTTTCTGCCTTTAGCCGGTCGTACTCCTTGGTGTAATACTTGATTAGCTCTGATCTCGGCGTATTACTTAATCTGCTTTGGAAAATAAGTTGATTTCCATTCTCCTTATCAAAGTAATACGTCGCATTGCCATCTCTTGCATCACCAAATACAATTTCGACATTTAGATCTTTCAGCGATTTAAGTACAGCTTTCAGGTCTCTCAAATCGTGCTGATGCTCTTTGTTCCACCTGACACCAAGCGCACGGCAGATCTCATCAATGCAACCCTTGGACTTAATCGTGCCAACAGCAAGAATAAACGCGGTTTTATCCTGTCCAAAACGATTGATAATGTACTCATATACTCGGTCTCGGTCAGACGGAGAAACATCAATATCAATATCACCGATTTCCTTGCGATCTTCATTACAGAAACGAGAGAATACCGTATGCCATGTCTCCGGATTTAAGTCGGTAATATCTGTAACATAGGCCACACGAGATCCGCCACATGAGCCACGATTGAACCCAACAGGAATACCGTTTGACTTGCACCATGTAACAAGCTCCGACATGAACAGCATAAATCCAGACATGTCGATTTTGTCAAATACTCGGCATTCTTCAGCGATAGCCGATTTGAAGTTCGGAAGCTGTTCTTTTGAAATAGCGCCAGATAAAAGCTTGGCTTCAAGACCGCTCTTGATTCGCTCTACAAACACTTCCTTGTCTCTGCTGCCATAAAGCTTTGGATACTTAAAAGATAAATCCAGATCAAAGCTTTCGACAGAATCAGCCATACGATTTGTGTTTTCGATTGCCTCAAGATATAGGCTTTCTGGAAGAGCGTTTTGTTTTCTGAACATCTCAACCAGCTCATCATAGCTCTTATAAGTCAGGTCAAAACTGTCTTCGTCGCTATATTCGATATGCTTTGCGGCAAGAAGAATGCTTCTACACTCCGCTTTGTATTTATCAATACTGTGCGTATCTGTGCCGGCAATCAGCGGCTTGCCAAGTTCTCTTGATAGCTGAGCAAGATGTAAATTGAAATCCTTTTGTTCTTGGAAATCATGTGGCTGAATCTCAAAATAATCATAATGCCGTGCAAGCTCCATATACCGTTTATGAGAGAACGGAAGCTTATTCAGCGGAGAAGCAAGACAAGCGCTGATTTTGATGATGTTTTTTGAAGTACCAAGAAATTCATCAAATGAAATTCGCGGCTTATAGTAGGTGTGAGAATCTGTCGTTGAAATGCTCACAAGCTTATTCAATTCAAGAACGCCCGCATAGTTTTTTGCAATCAGAATTGTATGGTAGTTGTCACGAACCTTTGATCCCGTTTCAGGATTTGGCTCGTGCGTCTCCGTAAGATAGCATTCAATGCCATGCAGATACTTGATCCCTTTGGCATCGCAATACATCTTTTTCTCTACCCACTGATAGATGTTGCCATGCTCTGTGAAAGCAAGAGCTTTCTGTCCAAGCTCAACAGCCTTATCGACATATAGCTTGTAATTAGTGCAGCTATCCAACAGCGATAATTCAGTATGCACATGATATGCGGTATAATTTTTATCTGAAATCGCTCACACCTCCTAACTAACCGAACCAAACACCTCTTCTTCCTCATCAATCATTTGAGGCGGAGGATATGGCAAAGATCCTGTGTGCGTCTTTGTGTCCCATGAATACTTTCTATCAAGATCTTCTTCATTTAAGAAAAATCGTCTGGATGGAGTATCATAAAACACTCCAACGCTACGACCTTCGTAACCAAGCATTCGATCTTTAAGAATGTCAATAAGGACATCATCTTTAATCGGCGGTACTTTCCAACCACTGCCATTTAGCTTTGGCTCACCCTTTTTATCTTTTTCCTGTACGCGATACAGACTAATGATTCGGTGAGCAAGATCAATGATTGCGGAAATACCTTGGACATCCATCTTTGTAAGACGGCGCATGGTGTCAATCTTATGAGGATGAACAACCAACACAATAGCAACATTGAACTTCTTCGCAAATGCAATAAGCTCCATAACAAATTCACTTTGTTTGTTATATTTGTTATCATCGCTGCATTCCAAGTTGATTGCGGTCAGGTTATCCAAAATTACAAGCTTTACACCATACTTGCGAACTGCATCTTCAATCGTTGTCATCAATGCAGTTTTTGTATTTGGCTGACCATCTTCGTAGATGTGCAGCCGACCACGATAAAAGCTATCAATGGAGCGTTTTGCTTCTGGACGAACCTTATAATAAACGGCTTCTCCTGAATGCTTTTCGTCGATATATCGTTGACCTGCAATCACGGAATTAAGCCAATTCTTAGTTTGAAAATTAGGAAGCTCACCAGAGAACAAAAAGACATTTTTCTCTTCTTCTAACGACTGAATGATAAGCTGATTGATGAACGAGCTTTTACCAGCACCGTTAATACCAGTGATGATATTCAACGTGCCGAGGAAAATCTTCATCAAATACCGATCAAGCGTCTTAATCCCTGTGCGAATACCATCAATCTGGTCAATATCAATATCCTGAATATCAGAGAAATCAATTACGCCAGGAACAGGGCTATCCTTGGCATTTAAGATTAAATCAAGCACTCGCTCCTTACCAAAATAATAAAGAGCTTCGTTCAGATCGTTTACGGGAAATTTTCGACCGTCATCGGTTTCAAAAATCTGAGGTACTTCAACAACCCGTGTCCTCCAGCTTCCAAGCCGATACACAACCTCTTTCTGCATCTTATAGCCGGCCTCGTCATTGTCGGAGCAGATAATAATGTTATCAAACTGCTCCAGCCAATCCCAATTTTCTTCAATCCAGTGAAAGTTTGTGCTTCCAAGCGGAACAGAAACGGCATTACTAAATCCAGCTTCAATAGCAGATAAGCAATCAGGTTCTCCTTCGCAGATCAGCAGCGGAGAGTTGACATTTACACGGTTCATATTGAACAGCAGATTGCAAGTATCAGCACCTTTTTGACACCAACATTTATTTTCGCCTTTACGCACCTTGCGAGAGGGGCGATACTTGACCATCGTCAGAACATCGTTGGTGTCGTAATAGTTCCAAACGATATTTCCTTCTTCATCCTGTCGCACATCTGCATAGTCTAATGTACTCGGACTAATACAGCGCTTTTTGAAGTATCCATAGATTTTCGACTTATCTCCAATCGGTACTTCTTTCGGATACTTGTATTGATGCTTGGTGTGGACTCCAAGCTCACCAAAGCTGTATCTGATGCCAGCCAGTTCAAACAGCTTTTGGCAAGCCTGAAGGTAAGTCATACCCTTGTAAATAAACACATCAAGGATATCGTAATTTCTTGCACACGCACCAAAGCAATGGAATGAAAAGGTTTTTCGGTTATATATGAACGATGCGTGATCCTCTTGGTGAAATGGGCAGCAGCACCGTAAATTCTGCTCATCGAAATCTTGAATATCCAATTCCTGAGCGATAATCCTTGCATTTTCATCGCCAAGTTTTTCTTTCGCTTCAAGAATTACATCACGATCAATTTGCAGCGCGAATCACCCCTATCAAATCAATCCTTTATATTCGCAATGGTCACAAACATCACATAGATAATTACACCTCCAATAATCTGGTTTTGCGTTCCACTTATCGTTGGTGGCAATAGAATCTATTGTTTTACTCGCCCAATCTTCAACTGTATAAAGCCTTTTTAACTCGAACGGCTCTTGAATCATGGTTTGAGAACGGAAACAATTAAACTCTAAGGTATCTGGATAGCGACCATATTTTTCTTTGATTGCTGCGGAATAAACATATAGCTGGCGTAGATATTCGTCCAATTCCGCATCGTGCTTTGTTGGCTTTGAACGCTTTGAGCGAGGTTTCAAAGTTCTTGACTTATGATCTGTCACAATCAGCTTTCCGTTTTCGCTAATGAGATCAACGAATCCGGTAAATGTTCTGCCAACAAACATAAAATCAACTTTTTCTTCGACACCAACAATGGTTCTCGACGGAAATGAAAAGTCATCAAGATAATGAAAGCCTTGCTGAAAATAGTTCATATAGATCTTGGAGTTTGGGGCTTTTGAAAAAACATTTTCCTTGAAGTGGGCTACATAGTAAGTAGACAATCGCTCTTTTTCCAGCAGCCCACTCAAGTACATCTGCAAAATCATGTGCATGTAGCTTCCGAATTCTGCAAAAAAGCCGCTTTTCTTTTTCAGGGAACGCCCATTTTCATCCCGATACAAATAGGAAAGAAACCATTTATACGGACAATCATCAAATGATGCTACTCTTGAATAACTCCAAGTCATATCTTCGATGATTAAATCGTATCGAATAGCGCATCACCGCATTTATCGAAACGACTTAAAACGGGAGATCCCCGTCTTCATCAGACTCTTCTTCGGTCAGAGCAGACGGTTTTGCTTTCTGCTTTTTTCCGCCCTTTGGAATCTTCTTTTCCTTAGGGGCTTCTGCAGCATCAGATCCGCTACCGTCAGGCATCTCAAAATCGAACAGCGTATAGTTTACAAACTCGCGGCCTGCGTCCTTATCATAGCGATTAGAGACATCGCAAGCACCAAGTTTGATTCTGCACCGACCATCTTCATCCAAAGAGCGCTCAATGAGACCTAACTTTTTGTTTGCCTCACCAATCAGGCTGACGAATCCGTTAAAGTCTGTTACATATTCATCAGTCTTCTTATCTTTACGGCTTGTAGACACCCTTACCTTAGAGAAACTATCTCCCTGATTTGTAATTTCCCAAACCGTAGCAAATGCACCTTCACGAAATCCCATTACGCATTACCTTCTTTCTTTGCTACTGACTTTTTCTTTGCCCCAATTGGAAATTGCTTTTGAAGCTCTTCAAGAAGCTCTCCTGCAACCGTAGGATCTGTGAGGTAGTTCATATAGTCGGCAGTTGGCTTATTGCCATCTTTGACATACTTTTTAACGACCTCAATAAGCGCCTTTCTCGCACTGGCTTCATTTTCGTTTGCATTCAGATATGCTTTGACATGATCATCAATCTTTGTGATGATTGGACGAACAATAGCCATTTCAGCTTCCTGCTCCGCTTCTTCCTTCTTGCTCCGCCAATTATCTGGATCATCGTCCGGTGTTGCGATTTGGAAGAATTTCAGCATAAAATAACGATTTGCATATGTCAGACCACTACCAAAAGCTTGGCTTGCGTCGCCTTGCTGTCCAACCAACGCCCACGGAACAACGAGAGTATCATTTACATCATCGCAATTCACCCATGTAAAGGTAAGTTCCGCACGAACAAGAGTTTCGTTGATTTCCTCTTTGAGCTGATCGCCAGACTTTGTATTCTTCGTCTTTGTGTAACTGACAGGCGTTACAGAAAGTGTGCCAGGAACAATACTCGGCTGCAACGACACACCATATTTCTTCATACCAGCAGCAACACGCGCCAGAATCTCATCTTCCGTAACATACTTGTAGTTAAATCCAGATTTATTCTTGCGAAGAACCTCCACCATTTCTCGGATCTTTGCAAGTTTCTGTACCAGATTCAAATTTGCTTCATCAGGCATTACGATCCTCCATAAGATAACTTGCGGTCATATCTGCAAGATGGAGTAACACCGCAAGCGGGCAAAGCTCATATTTGTAATTGCCGTGGAATCTTGTACTTGCTGGGGCATAATAGAAGTCGCTTTCTTCTACCCAGCCTAATAGTTCTTCAATTCCGCCTCGACAAATATCTTTCTTACAAATCGAAAGAAATTCATCTTTCAATGATTGTCCCAGCTTATCGCTAATCAAATTAAAACCTCCGTTTATGCAGCTAAATCATCCTCAATGTTCCGAATAGAATAACACTCTTCGCAATAGCGTTTTCCATCTTGAACCACAACATAATCAGCGGTAATAAATTCACCGCAGCAGTCACAGCGATGTGCCTCTACAAACGCTCCACCGCAATGAGGACAGACTGTAAAATGCTCATATGGTGGAGTGTCGAGTCCGTGCGTTTCGATGTAATGCTTTGGCTCTTGAAACACACAACCACACTCCACACATACGAAATATGGATTACTCCTTGGGCTTAAATCCAATAGCGACACCAACGCTGTCATCTCCAGCAAAATCACGCAGCATCTTATCCAAAGAGATGGGAGCATCGGGATTCTTGCTCTCACAGCTATCGGTATGCTTTTCCTTTTTCTTCTTCAGATAAGGACGGTATGCGTTCTTGAACTGTGCCTTAAACGCATTTCGAGTACCGAAGATCTTGCGCATACAGGCCATTGCAAAACCGAACTCCTCAGAGAACTCGTCGTTATCACAACGCACAACCGTCTTAGTACCGTCTCTCCAATACACAATCGTAGCAGGAGGATTAAAGATGATCTGTGCCGGCTGGTGAACCGCCGTCATAGCAGTAGGACGATTCGCGGGAACACTCGCAGCGCTGACAGAACGCAACACATCATCCAAAATGCTACCAACGATGTTCTGATTCGGATACGGATAAGAAACCATTCGCTTTTCCATAAACTGAACTCCTTTAATAAATTATTTTGCTAATTCCTTTGAAAGAACCAAACGGATGGCTACATGCCATTCCGATATTGTTTAGCTATTTCCTCTATATAATAACACGCTTGACTCTATCTGTCAAGTGGATTTGTGGGAATAACCCGCTTTTTCTATAAGGCAGATACCAGTATTCTGCGCTGTAATTGTCGGGCAGATTGTTCCGCCTTCTTGCACACGACCACGCCTTGTTTTTGAGTTTGGATAGGAGAGATCAACAGCCCCCCCCACAACGCATTCAATAAAACCTTGCTTTCTGACTTTTTCAATCATATATGTCCTCACAGAGCATCACACTTTGTACCATCCGGTCTTTGCTCCGCCCCCCCGCCTCGGCTTTCAAGGCACGGGCAATAGCAGCGCCATCATATACACGATTTGCGTCTCCATTATAATCGTTGATATATCCAACCTGTGTAAGCTCGGCGGAAGAACCATGCTGAATATTCTCACTCTTCTTTTCATCGAGTCTTGTTAGAGCTTTTTCAAATGCACCAATACCACTAAAGAATGATCCAACGGACATATCGTCAAACAAATATGGCATAGCGTCATATAGATTTTCCATGATATGCTGAAGAACATCTACGACAATACTATTGCCTGCCTGCTTGTAAAGCTGCGAACTGGAACGATCATTACCATTATAGATATTATCGTTCATAGCATCGCGTGCTTTCTCAAAATCCTCATCATCAAAACCCATTAAACGCCAGCACTCTTTGGGTGTAAGTTTCCTTACCCGAAAACCTGGGCGCATTGCGATAGGTGTTTGGCCGCCGCCCATACCAGCGGCACTATTTACACATGGGCAAATACCATCGTCTCTCGGAGTCTGGTGCTTTTGCAAGCCGCCAAGCATTGTGATTCTATCCTCTGGTGTAGGACTTACTTCAATCAACTTAGTCCCATTGCCAGGCGCGTCATTCTTGAAATTTGGCATAACTGTTCCTATGCAAGTCTGATCTGACTTGATCCTCCTATTGTAATCATCATAGATAATTGTCTGGTGTAAGAACGCAGGTGATTTAATACGAATTTTTACGCCCTCTCCTTTATTCGTCGTTAATGTCGGAGAAACACCATCTGCATCATAAACTGTACCATTCATTCCATGTCCAGACGGATTTACATTTCCAACATTGATTGGCATACTATTATCTTTCACATCTTCACTCCGTTCAGTGGAGAAACGGATATCAATACAGCATTCCACTATGATATTGTCTTTCTGTACAGAGGTAAGTGTATTCGTGCATTTATCTGGCCTAAGCTCTAATCGTTGCACAATACTACCATTGTCAGAATAACGACCACGAATTGCCGCAGGGATCAAAACGCTACTCTTATAGTCTCTCGCAAGAAGAGTTAAGGCAATATCGCTATATCCATCAAACTTATTGCCTTTGTTACTCAATCGAACTCCGTGCATTTTCTGTAACCAAGTCCCATTGGTGTTGTCTGTCGGCTGAGTTTCTTCCTCCAACTCGGATTGTTTTACTGATCCGCTGCGGGGGGGGGTGATCATTGCAGCCACTTTCTCATCACTGAGATAGTATTTTTCATCGACGTCGGTTTCTAACATATCGGCAAGCGTATGTTTGAGCTGAATAGGCTCTGGAAATTTGAACTTTCCATTATCCAAGTCTTTACGAATGATGACACAATAGACACGCTCTCTATTCTGAGGAATTCCATAATTCTTTGCATTTAATACCTGCCAGTAAACATTGTAGCCATAGTCCTCAAGCTCTTTAACAAATAGATCAAATGTTGGTCTAAAACGAGCGCCTACAATGTTCTTGACATTTTCATAGATAGCAAAACGAGGCTTTTTCTCCCGAAGAAAGCGTAACCATTCAACCAAAAGAGACGAGCGTGTTTTCTCAATCTTAGTTGAACCGCAATTCGGGCATTTATCTCGTTCTGTGTAATGGGCTTCAAGAGGGTTATATGTATGACCGCAGTTTTTACATGTCCATGCAGCCCCCCCCTGTTTCCCTGCGATAGAGAAGTCCTGACACGGAGATCCGCCAAACATGGTGTTGAAATTAGGTACAGACTTCTCATCTGCCTTTGTAATATCACCAATATTTAGCTCCGGAGCTGTGTCATGAACCGCACAATAGCTTTCTGCTGCGTACTTATCGAACTCGCAGAAAAGGGAAGTAGTATATTTCATTGAAAACTCCTATTATTTGTCGATTTCTTCAAATACAATGGTTTTTGGAAGCATTTTGCTACAAATGTACACGCTACTAAATGGAGGATTAAGTGACGGTCTTTGCTCTGCATAGTCCTTAAAGTATGAAACGCGCTTGTTCAAATACATAATTTCAAATTCATGTGACTTGAAAAGATTAAACCGACGCTGGCTTTCAAATAATCCAACAACACCAACAAGCATTGCAAATGGTTTGCCGATTTCAAACAGGCGATCAATAACATCACCTTTAAGGGAATATGGAGGATTGCTAATGATGTAGTCACAGTTTGGAGTCTCCATTGTAAAAAAGTCCTGCCCGTTACAAATATGTGTCGCCAGAACTGTATACCCAGCAGCCCTAAAATGCTTCACAAATAAACTGTCTTCCGTATCAAACGGACACCAAATTACGGCGGGGGGGGTGCAAGATACTTTGCAATAGGCGTAATTGCGTACTCTGGCGTATAGAATTCGTCATTTCCACTACCAGCAACTTTATCCATTTTCATAAAATCACCTCTGAATTGTTTAACTAATTTCTTTTCAAAATAATTGACAGCCTTGCTCCT
>OHEJ01000810.1_pt1 | contig 10419 bp, 9 predicted proteins | sample 1567261 | NCBI WGS metagenome assembly OHEJ01 (sample SAMEA3879550, study PRJEB24766) | human gut metagenome | biome: human-associated habitat; feature: feces | place: USA | collected 1985/1987 | reverse complement strand
GATTGTCAATGGAAACCAGTTCTAAAAAAAGTTCCCATACCCGCTTTTCCTGAATCATAAAAAATCTCCTTTTATATTGGCATGAGGTTAAAAAACCTTGATTTTCCTACAAAGTTAATAGGTTAAGTGTATTATAAAGAACCAAAATTCCGCCGTCAAGGCAATTTGCAACAATCGGTTATAGTGTTTTTGACAAGGAAGCTATAGGTTCAAACTATTACACGCCATATTTAGAGGATATTAGCGCAAAGAAAAAGGGTGTGATAGGATAAGGCATCGAAAGGAGAGAACGCAGGTGATTACATTACAGAATATCAGCAAAACTTTTATAGACGGAGGAAAGGAAGTTCAGGCAGTAAAGGATGTAAACCTTACCATCCATGACGGCGACATTTTCGGAATTATCGGATTTTCCGGCGCCGGCAAATCGACTCTGGTAAGATGCATCAATCTGCTGGAAAGACCTACCTCGGGAACGGTTACCGTGGATGATAAAGAAATAACTGCTTTGTCTGCAAAGGAATTACGAAAGGCAAGAAAGAAAATCGGCATGATTTTCCAGCATTTCAATCTGATGCCGTCCCGGACAATATTCGGCAATGTGGCATATCCCTTAAAGGGAAGCGGGCTTTCCAAGCAGGAGATAGCCGACAAGGTCCACAATCTGCTGGATCTGGTGGGCATTTCGGAAAAGGAAAATGCGTATCCCAGCCAGTTATCCGGCGGACAGAAGCAGAGAGTGGCAATTGCAAGAGCACTGGCAAACGACCCGAAGATTTTACTTTGCGACGAAGCAACTTCCGCGTTGGACCCCCAGACTACAAAGTCCATCCTGAAGCTGTTACAGAAGGTCAATGAAACCCTCGGCATCACCATTGTGGTGATTACCCATGAGATGGACGTAGTAAAAGAAATCTGCAACCGGGTTGCGGTTATGGACCACGGCAATGTTGTGGAGGAGGGCGAGGTATTTTCTATTTTCGCTACACCTCAGAACAAGGTTACCAGAGATTTCATCAAGACCACTTCCAATCTGCAGAAGATTGAGGAGCTGGTGGAGGCGGGGTCACCCGTTGTGGCACTGAAACCCGGCGAACTCATCGTGAGACTTTCTTACATAGAAAAGAATGCTTCCGAGCCACTGATCTCTGCGGTAACGGAAAAGTTCGGAATTATCTTAAATATTATATTCGCAGATGTGGAAATCGTGCAGAATGCGCCGATTGGCGGTACGGTTGCCATAGTCAGCGGCGACAAGGACAAGGTGGAGCAGGCGCTCACCTACCTGAAGGAGAAAAATGTAGGAGTGGAGGTAATCAAAGATGGCAGAGCTGCTGAATAAAATCATTCCCAATGTTATGAACAAGCTTCCGGATTTCCTGGCAGCAATCAAGGATACCCTTGTAATGGTGGTCTGGTCAGGCAGCATTGCCTTTGTACTGGGGCTCATATTAGGAATTATCATCGTAGTGACAAAGCCGGGCGGCATCCTTGAGAACAAGGTGCTTTACCAGATTCTGGACAAGCTGATTAACTTTTTCCGTTCCATTCCGTTCATTATTTTACTGACATGGGTCATTCCTCTGTCAAGAGCCATCATGGGCACCGCCATTAACGTGCCCGGTGCCATTGTTCCCCTGATTATGGGTACGGTGCCTTTCTTCTCCAGACAGGTGGAAAGCGCACTGGCGGAAACGGATCCGGGACTCATTGAAGCAGCCCTGTCCATGGGCTCCGGTCCTCTGGAAATCATTTTCCGTGTGTACTTAAGGGAAAGTGTGGCAGCCATTGCCAGAGGCACCACCATTACCGCTATCAGCCTGGTAGGTCTTACCGCCATGGCAGGTGCGGTCGGCTCCGGCGGTTTAGGTGATTTCGCCATCCGTTACGGTCACGACAGAAACATGACGGACGTTACATGGGTAACTGTTATCGTAGTATTTATTTTAGTCAGCATCATCCAGGTTATCGGTAACATCGTGGTAAAGAAGAACCGTCATTAAAGAGAGGAAGGGATAAAAATGGCATTACAGAACAGAAAAATCATTATCATAGGAGCGGGACATGTGGGCTCCCACGCAGGCTACGCACTGGTTTCCCAGGGGCTTGCGGAAGAAATCGTATATATTGATGTAGATGTTAAGAAAGCGGAAGCGCAGGCGCTGGACATTTTCGACTCCACCGTATATCTGCAGAAAAGAGCCATTGTGAGAGCAGGAGATTACAGCGATGCGAAGGATGCGGATTTGATGATTGTAGCGGCAGGACCGCTTCCCGACATGAGCAAGGGACAGACCCGCATGGACACCCTGCGCCAGACCATTGCCATTATCAAGGACGTAGCCGAGAACATCCGGAATTCCGGTTTCTCCGGTATTATCTTAAATATATCCAATCCGGCGGATGTGGTAACTCATTATCTGCAGCATGTGCTTGACTGGGCGCCGGAAAGAATTTTATCCACCAGCACTACGCTTGACTCAGCCAGACTGCGCAGGGCAGTGGCGCAGGCAACCGGCATCGACCAGAAATCCGTATACGGTTATGCACTCGGCGAACACGGCGAAAGCCAGATGGTTCCCTGGTCCACTGTAACCATTGCCGGCAAACCGTTATTTAAACTGATGGAAGAATACCCGGATACCTACGGAAAGCTGAATTTAGAGGAACTCGCCGCGGCAGGCAAAGCCGGCGGCTGGATTATTTTAGGCGGAAAAGGCTCCACGGAATTCGGCATCGGCGCTTCCATTGCGGAAGTCGTAAGAGCTATTTTCGGTGACGAAAACCGCATTCTTCCCGTATCCGTGCTTTTAAACGGAGAATACGGACAAAAAGGTGTGTATGCCAGCGTTCCCACCCGCTTAAACAAAGACGGTGTGGCGGAAATCATCGAACTGGATTTGAACGAAAAAGAACAGGAACAGTTTGCTGCATCCTGCAGAACCATGGATGAAAATTACCACCTGGCGCTGACACTGTAAAGTAAGAAGGTGTAAGAATGGATAAGGAAAAGCTTCTGAAAAAATTAAAAGAGATTATTTCGGATAAAAAGCGCATTGTAGCGCATGACATCCCGGAGAAGTATTTGAGCGATACGTTGGGAAGGCTGAAGGGAGAAGCGGCAGCACTTGTTTTTCCGCAGAGTACGGAAGAAGTCAGCAAAATCCTAAAATATGCGTATAAGCATGACATCCCGGTGACACCGAGAGGAGCGGGCACCAATCTGGTTGGCTCCACGGTACCGGTGGACGGCGGCATTATCTTGGATTTTTCCCATATGGACAAGGTACTGGAGCTGGACGAAAATACCATGACCATTACCGTGCAGCCGGGACTTCTCTTACAGGATCTGCAGAAATATGTGGAAGAAAGGGGATTGTTTTATCCTCCTGACCCGGGCGAAAAGGCGTCTTCCATCGGCGGCAACATCAGCACCAATGCAGGCGGTATGCGTGCCGTAAAATACGGTGTTACCAGGGATTATGTGAGAGGTTTGGAAGTGGTAACGGCGGACGGCAGTGTTCTTACCGCGGGCGGCAAAAATGTGAAGGATGCCAGCGGACTTTCCTTAAAAAATCTCTACATCGGTTCCGAAGGTACACTGGCAGTGATTACCAAATGCATTCTGAAGCTAATCCCCAAACCGGAGACTTCTTTGAGCGTGCTTGTGCCTTATCCGGATTTGAAAACCGGCATTAGAAGCGTACTTTCGGTACTGAGAGCCAATGCCAATCCGACGGCGGTTGAATTTATGGAGCGGAAAGTGGTAAAATTGGGAGAGGATTTCTTAGGTGTGAAATATCCTTATCCGGAAGCCGGATCCTATATTTTACTTACCTTTGACGGACATGCCACCGAGGTACGGGAGAATGCGGAACGCATCCGTAAACTCGCCTTGGACGGCGGCGCACTGGCATACCTGCCTCTGACGGATACCGCACAGAATAATCCATCAAATGACATTCCATCTGCAGCAGACATCTGGAAGGTCAGAGGCGCGTTGGTGAAGGCTGTGGAGGTTTTTTCTGAACAGGAGCCGGTGGACATCGTGGTTCCCATAGACAAAACAGCGGAATTTATTTCCTTTATCAACAAGCTGGATGAAGAGAGCGGCATGCAGATGGTGAGCTTCGGACATGCGGGAGACGGCAACGTGCATCTGTGCGTGGTCCGCGGAGACAGGGATATGAAAACCTGGCACAAAGAGCTGAAAGCCAATATGGACAAGGCATACCATAAGGCATACGAATTAGGTGGCATTACTTCCGGGGAACATGGCATCGGCATCAGCAAACGCCGGTATTTTTTACGGGAAACGCCCGGAGAAAATCTGGAGATTATGAACCGGATTAAGGATGTCCTCGACCCGAAGCATATTTTAAACGATAAAAAGTCTTACATACTGGAAAAGAAATAGGAGTGTTTACCATGCAGAAATTATCAGAACGTACCAAGGATTTTACGGACTCTGTTATCCGGCGGATGACAAGAGTATCCCTGCAATACGGAGCCGTCAATTTATCACAGGGCTTTCCCGATTTTGACCCGCCGAAGGAAATTCTCGACAGGCTGGCGGAGGTGTCCCATGAAAACTACCACCAGTATTCCATTACCTGGGGCGCCCAGAATTTTCGGGAAGCGCTGGCAGCAAAACAGTCCCGTCTCATGGGCAGAACCATTGACCCCAACGGAGAAATTGTGGTGACCTGCGGCAGCACCGAAGCCATGATGGCAGCCATGATGACCGTCACAGACCCCGGCGATAAGGTAGTTATTTTTTCTCCTTTTTATGAAAATTATGGAGCGGATACCATTCTCTCCGGCGCACAGCCTATTTATGTGCCCCTGTATCCGCCTGCCTTCCACTTTAATCCGGATGAACTGGAAGCCGCTTTTAAGCAGCATCCCAAGGCGCTTATTCTCTGCAATCCGTCCAATCCCTGCGGCAAGGTATTTACTCTCGAGGAGCTGACCTTCATAGCAGAGCTGGCAAAAAAATACGATACTTATGTCATCACGGATGAAGTTTACGAGCACATTGTTTACGAGCCAAACAAGCATGTTTATTTTGCATCCCTGCCCGGTATGTGGGAAAGAACCATTTCCTGCAGCTCCCTGTCCAAGACCTACTCCATCACCGGCTGGCGTCTGGGTTATATCATTGCTCCGCCCGAAATTATTGAGGTGGCAAAGAAGGTTCACGATTTTCTGACCGTGGGAGCAGCGGCGCCCTTGCAGGAAGCGGCGGTTACGGGACTTAAGTTCGGCAAGCAGTATTACAAGGATTTACAGGAGAAATACACGAGTAAGCGTAATTTATTCTTAAAGGGACTGGATGACATCGGCATTGCCCATACGGTACCGGAGGGTGCATATTATATTCTCCTCGATATCGGAGAATTCGGTTTTGCATCGGATCTGGAATTCTGTGAAGTCCTGGCAAGAGATGTGGGAGTGGGCGCGGTGCCCGGTTCCAGCTTCTTTAAGGAACCTGTCAACAATTTAATTCGTTTGCATTTCGCCAAGAAAGACGAAACACTGAATGAAGCCCTAAACAGACTGGCGGATATCCGGAAGAAAATTCCGGCAAGAAAAAACTCCTCCATCTGCTGAAAGATGGAAGAGTTTTTATTATACGGATTGCTTAAAGTGGAAAACTCCATTGCCTATTCGTGCAAACGCTTATTCATAATCAGCAATTTCATAAATGAGCTTTTCGGTGGATGCCCAGCCGAGACAGGGATCGGTAATGGATTTACCGTAAATGCCTTCGCCAACCTTCTGGCAGCCGTCCTCTATATAGCTTTCTATCATCAGACCCTTAACCAGGCGGTGAATATCTGCGCTTAACTTGCGGGAGTGCATAACCTCTTTGGCAATACGGATCTGCTGCTCGAATTTCTTGTTGGAGTTGGAGTGGTTCGTATCAATGACGCAGGCAGGATTTTTCAAATCCCTTTCCCCATACAGGCTAAGAAGAGTATTTAAGTCTTCATAGTGGTAGTTGGGAAGATTCTGACCGTGCTTGTTGGTGGCACCGCGCAGAACGGTATGAGTCAGGTCATTGCCGGAAGTCTTTACTTCGTAGCCGCGGAAGATGAAAGAATGCGCATGCTGTGCGGCGTATACGGAGTTTAACATAACGGAAAGGTCGCCGCTGGTCGGGTTCTTCATACCGGCAGGAACATCAAAGCCGCTGCAGGCAAGTCTGTGCTGCTGGTCCTCTACGGAACGCGCACCGATAGCCACATAGGAGAGCAGGTCGGAAACATAAGGCCAGTTTTCCGGATAAAGCATTTCATCCGCTGCGGTCAGACCGCTTTCTTCCATGGCATGAATCTGCATTTTTCTCATGGCAATCAGACCGGCTAAGAAGTCAGGCTTCTTTTCGGGGTCAGGCTGGGAAACGATGCCTTTGTAGCCTTCGCCGGTGGTCCGGGGTTTATTGGTGTAGATTCTGGGAATAAGAATCAGTTTGTCTTTTACTTTTTCGTTTACCTTTGCCAGCCTCGTCACGTAGTCACAGACTGCAATTTCGTTGTCTGCGGAGCAGGGACCGATGATCAGGAGAAATTTATTGCTTTTTCCGGTAAAGACGTCGCGGATTTCCGCATCGCGTTGTTTCTTTAAGGCAATGAGCTCGGGAGATACCGGAAACTGTTCTTTAATTTCCTCAGGGGTTGGTAACTTACGGATAAATTCATACATGTCGAATACCTCTTCCTTTGTGTTTTTTTCGACTGCATTATATACTAAATGCCGTTATCATGCAAGAAAAACGCCGGAGAAGCATAAGAAAAATCAAACTTTTGGTCAGTTCCACTTCCGATACAACAGGAAGAGATAGAAAAAAGCGCTGAGAAGCTGACTTAAAACCATGGATAAAATATAACAGTCAATACCGAATGCGGGTATCAGGAAAAATACAAACAAAAGCCGCAGGGATAGGGAAAATACGTTGACAAAAAAGACGCTGACGGCTTTCCCCAGTCCGTGAAGGATGCCGGATAAAGTGGTGCACAGGTATAAAAAAGGACAGAGCAGACTCAAGGAACGTATGTAGCGGCCGGCAAGCTCACTGTGGAAAAGAAAACGACCTAAAAACGGCCCGGACAAAAAGAAAAACAAAGTACAGGCAGCGCCTAATAGAAGGCAGGAATAAATGGTTTTTAAGGTAGTATTTTTAACTGCATCCGTATTGCCCCTGGCGTCGGCCTCCGAAACCATGGGAAGAAGCAGAAGGGACATGGAGCCGGTCAGCGCATTCGGAAAAAACAAAAGCGGAAGCGCCATACCGGTAAGCACTCCGTAGACACTTAATGCCGTCACGGAGTCATAGCCGTACCGGCAGAGACGGGAAGGAATCGCAACTGCCTCCACACTCTGCAAAAGGTTTACCACAATGCGGCTGACGGTAAGCGGAAACGCCAGTACCAGCAGGTCCTTGACGGCATGAAAACGTGAGATGCCAAAGCCGCCTGCGTTTGGACACGGCAGAGTGTACCTCCCGCCACCTGCTTCCTCCCTGTAAAACCGGAAATAGATGGCGAGCAGGGAAATTAACATGGCGGCGCATTCGCCCACCACAAGACCCACAACAGCAGCGTTGATATGAGGAACCGTATGAGACCGGCGGGCAAGAAAATCCGCTGCCAGAACACAAAAAAAGCGCATGAACTGTTCAATTAACTGTGTGGAGGAAGGAAGCATGGTTTTCTTGATACCGTAATAATAACCGTTAATGCAGGAATGTACGGCACCGGCAGGGATGGACAGGGCAATGATACGCAGCATGGAAGCCGTCCTTGCCTCTAAAAGAAAATGTACGGCGACAAAATCCGAAAACATCAGCAGAAGAAGCATGCAGGGAACGGAGAGAAGCAGGGACAGAAACAAACCGGTAAAAAGATAGCGGTAGCTGTCCTTACGGTTTCCCTTTGCCACACTTGCCGCCACATATTTGGAAATGGCGGTCTGGATGCCTGCGGCGCACAGAGAAAAAGAAAGGGCAAGTACCGGGCTTAAAAGCTGGTAAATGCCCATGCCCTCCTCGCCAAACAGACGAGAAAGATAAATACGGTAAAAGAAGCCGATGACACGGCTTAAAAGTCCTGTCAACGTGAGAATGAGAGTGCCTTTGATAAAAGTTCGGTTTCTGCAAAAAAGCATGGGGTCACCTTACTTTTTTCCATATTATATTCCGGACACACAAAGAAAATGACAGTTATAATTTCATGTAAACCGGCTGGTGCTTTTCGTAGATGCAGTAGTATTTGAAACCGCAGTCCGTTAAAATTTCCGAGGCAAGGGAAAAATCAGACGCCACATCAGAAGCCTTGTGGGCATCGGAGCCGACGGTAATCAGACTGCCGCCCAGTTCGTGATAACGGGCAAGCAGTTCCCGGCAGGGACTTACGTCCTTAGTACCGCTCCTCAGACTTCCGGTGTTAAGCTCCAGCCCCTTTTCCTTTTTTAAAAGAACGGAGAGTATTTCGTCCAGGATATCCCTGTATTTATCATAGGAATAATTCCGGTCCTTTTCCTTGCCGTAACGGACGCAGTAGTCTAAGTGTCCGGCAACATCATAAAAATCAAATGTTCTTAAATTCTCAAGCTCCGCCAGAAAATATTCCCGGAAGGCTTCTTCTTCGCTGCGGCCTTCAAAAAAATCGGGATAGTAGGGGTCACGACCGTTTGCCAGGTGGGTGGAACCGATGATAAAATCGTATTCGTGCGTGCCGGCAAAGGTATTCAGCTCCTTGATGAAACGGGGGTCCAGTCCGATTTCCACGCCGAGCCGGACGCTAAGCCTGCCGTCGTATTTAAAGCGTGTTCTGAGAAAATCGTAAATATAAGAATCTGCATTCAGAAGAAAGGTTCCCTCGGGAGCATCCTCCGTGACAGGATACCCCATATCCATATGCTCCGTGAAAGTGATGTGGGCAAGTCCTCTCTGCATTGCGGCTTCCGCAATGTTTTCCATGGGCTCCGTACTGTCCCCGGAAAAGGAAGAGTGCAGATGCTGATCAGCTAAAATTGACATAAATTTCATTCCTTCCTGTACTTTTACAGGTATTGTATCAGAAAAAATAAAAAAATTCCATTTTTATCTTGAATTATGGAAAGGAATTAGGTAAAATAGCCTTGTTGATAAAGTTTTGACAATCATAAACTGATTGCAATAAAGAAAGATATTCAGGAGGAAACTAAAATGTCAGTAAGAGTAGCAATTAATGGTTTCGGCCGTATTGGTCGTCTTGCATTCAGACAGATGTTTGATGCAGAAGGTTACGAAGTAGTAGCAATCAACGATTTAACAAGCCCTAAGATGCTTGCACATCTGTTGAAGTATGACTCTTCACAGGGTAAGTACAAATATGCTGATTCTGTTGTAGCCGGTGAAGACAACATCACTGTAAACGGCAAGACCATTACCATTTACAAAGAAGCAGACGCTTCCAAACTTCCTTGGGGAGAATTAAAGGTAGACGTAGTTCTGGAATGTACCGGTTTCTACACCTCCAAAGAAAAAGCAAGTGCTCATATCGCAGCAGGCGCTCGTAAGGTTGTTATCTCTGCTCCTGCAGGAAATGATCTTCCTACCATCGTATACAATGTAAACCACAACACACTGAAGCCCGAAGATACCGTTATCTCCGCAGCTTCCTGCACCACCAACTGCTTAGCACCTATGGCTAAGGCTCTGAACGATTGCAGACCTATCATGAGCGGTATCATGACCACTGTTCACGCTTATACCGGTGACCAGATGATCCTTGACGGACCTCAGAGAAAGGGCGATCTGAGAAGAAGCCGTGCAGGCGCTTGCAACATCGTTCCCAACTCTACCGGTGCAGCTAAGGCAATCGGCCTGGTAATTCCCGAACTGAACGGCAAGCTGATCGGTTCTGCACAGCGTGTACCGACCCCTACCGGATCTACCACCATCTTAGTAGCAGTTGTTAAGGGCAAAGTAACAAAGGAAGAAATCAATGCAGCTATGAAGGCAGCTAAGACCGAATCCTTCGATTACAATGAAGACGAAATCGTATCTTCCGATATCGTAGGAAGCACCTATGGTTCTATCTTCGATGCAACCCAGACCATGGTTTCCAACATGGAAGACGGCAACTCCTTAGTACAGGTTGTTTCCTGGTATGACAACGAAAACAGCTACACCAGCCAGATGGTTCGTACCATTAAGTACTTCGCTGAGAACTGCTGATCTCGTAGCTGCGATAAAAATTAAATGATTTGTTGACTGGAGTTTGTCTTGCTCAACTACGAACAAGCCTGATTTGGTACGACAACCATTTTAGAGATTTTTGCACCCTTTCTTTTGTGGTTCTTCCATGAGAGAAAGGGTGTTTTTTTATGTGTTTGAAAGATCTCCGCGATGAATTTCTGTACGACTGCGAA
>OHEJ01000799.1_pt1 | contig 10527 bp, 6 predicted proteins | sample 1567261 | NCBI WGS metagenome assembly OHEJ01 (sample SAMEA3879550, study PRJEB24766) | human gut metagenome | biome: human-associated habitat; feature: feces | place: USA | collected 1985/1987 | reverse complement strand
TTTTATCGCTAATCACCAAATTTTCAATTACTTAATTTCGTCGAACTCACGTTAAAAATGAAATTTACGACCCGAATTTAAGCAAATCCCACCCACCGCGAACCCCGGCGTCATACGGCAGGAGTGCAAGACATTAAGCCCCGCACCCTTAAAACCTTAAAACACAAGAGGGGCTGCGCCAATGGCGCAGCCCCTCTTTGGGCGGAACAGGCAGACCTTAACTTTAACCAATCAAAAACTACGCTGTTCCCTGAATTTGATGGGCTTGATCATTTCTTTCTTACAATCCAACCACGGCTGATGGTTTCATTGTCAAGGTCTACATTCCACCAGATCATTACCTTGGCGACCTCGTCGTCACGGATAATCTTGGCTTTGCCTTCCAATGTCCACTTGGTGGTGCCGCGGCTATACTGGAAGATATAAGTTGCAGCAACCTCTGTGTTCAGACCCGTGCCTTCGGGATAGGTGATATAGTGGCCGCCGTAATCGCCGTAGCTGGGCTCCCACCAGCCGAATGTGTGGGTTCCGTCGCTATTGTTGGCATCCTTCCACTCACCATAGTACCAAAGACCTGAACCGGTATCGGTGTTGGATGTCTGACTGAACTGGCTCGATCTGATGTAAGTTTCATTGGCAGTCTTGGCTGCGATCATTGCTATATCAGAGTCTGTAAATGCATCCAATGTGCTGGTCACAGACACGTTGACCGTAGCGGTCAGGCCGGTGCAGTCTTTCACTGTCAGCACGGCAGTGAACGGATCTTTTGCCGAAGTGGCTGTAATGGTCAGTACACCGGTGATGCTGTTAATAGTAGCTGTTACTTTGGCGTTGTTGCTTGTAACGGTGTATCCTCCGTTACCAAGAACTACATAACAGTCATTCGTAGAGCTGCTCAGACCGAGCGGAGTTTCGAAGTTGAATGAAGTCTCGTTCATAGTCAGCACGTCGGTAGTGTAGACACTATAGGTGATCTGACGGAGCAGATCGCCCTGACCGATGTTCACGTAAGCGGCACCGTTGGCTTTGCCTTCAAGGTAGACTTTGTCGCCTTCGGTAACGATTTCGGCATACTGCGGTGTCAGACACTCAACAGTGTATTCGCCGAGCGACGGATCGATGGGAAGTTCGGATTTTGTGTCGGCACCGATCTTGACGCGATCGGTCGATTCGCTGACCTCAACATTAAGATCTGCTGTCAGACCGGTCTGGTCGATTACGGTAACCACTCCGGTATACGGATCGGCTTCGGCAGCCGCTACGATAGAAAGCACGCCGGTTTCGTAATTAACGGTAGCCTCGATTCGGCTGTCTTTTGACTCTACACTGTAACCGCCATTGCCGGCTGCCACAGCCACTGCATTCACGCGGTTGAGCTGTCCGAGCTGGGTGGACAGTTTCAGATTCGGGTAGTTGAGCTGCATTACATCGGTAGTGTAGACAGCCACAGCTATACGCTTGTAATTACCGGCGGCATCGGCAAGTACTATAGAGCCTGTGCCGTTCCTATAGCCGGCCACATACATCGTGCCATCCTCATCGGTCTCTACGCCGCAGATTTCGGGCGACAGCGAATATGCTGAATATTCGCCGGCTCCGGCAAGAGGTATGGTGGCTACCGGAACGCGGTATTCGTCACCGATACGCACGCGGATGGTCTCCTCGGGGAGCTGCAGCTCTGTATCGGGAACTACAACATCGTCATCGTCAGAGCAGGAGGTGAAGCCTGTAAGCGCGGCCGCCACCATCGCAATGCTCATGAAATAATATCTGATTTTCATTTCGATTAGCTTATTGTTATGTTTGATTACCAATCTTTTGCATATCTTGTAGTATCAACAACGACTTCATCCTCGTAGAATGCGCGGACAAGCTTGCCCATTGCGCCTTCCTGACCGGAAGCTGTGCTGCGGTAAGGATCCATTGCAAACACCATGTGGGCACCGAAACCGTCGTTGCGCATGTTGCGCAGAGTCGACTCAGAAGCATACCAGCGTCCCTGGGCGAATTCCATAGAGCATCCGCCCATGTGTTCGCGCGGCATGCCGGGATAGTTGCTGGAAAGGTCGTAGTAAGAGCTGCTGTAGTCAGGCAGACAGTAGGTGATGTATGTGCCGGGCTGAACACCGTCAACTTCCTGTGCCGAGTAAGTCATGGAGTAACCATAGGCCACATTCCAGCGGGTTGGGTTAAGCTTCCAGTATTCGTAGGCCAGACGGCTCCATGCAGCATTGCTACGGTTAACGAAGCCCGGGGGAGCGGGATAAATAGGCGAGCAGTATTCGTCGTCCCAGAATATGCCGTCGAGCTGATAAGCGTCGCAAAGAGCGTTGAGTTCCTGAGCGAACAGCTTGGCTGTCGGTTCGGCGAGGTTGGAGATACAAGCACGGTCATGGTTACACATAACGCCCATAATTATCTTCATGCCGCGGTCCTGAAGCGGTTTGAGGTATTTCTCGCGGTTGTCAAGCAGATGCTGAACGTTGGGGTTGGCGTAGAAGTAGACACGGCCGGTTTCGGCGTTGTAGTTGATGTTGCCGGAGAACATTACCAGAGCGTCAACCATATACTTGCCCGATTTCTTCAGTGTGAAGCGCAGGTTGTTGAGCGGGTTGGTGTCGTTGACTTCCATGCAGGAGAAAATTTTCACACCCGGATGAACCTCACCGTTGGCGTCAGTCCATGTCTTGAAGCAGTCGGGCAGAGCGCTGTGGTCTTTTACGAACACAATGCGGGTCTGCGACATGGAGGCCACATTGGCGCGGTTGTCAACAGCCGATATGCGCAGGGGCACTGCGTAGGTAGCCTCGTTGTCGAGCGAACCGTCGGAAGTAAGAGTCATGGTTACGGGAGCCGATTTCACTTCGCCGGCAGCCAGAGTGGCAACACCGTCGTTGCTGAAAGCCACCATCGACTCGGGAACAGCCTCGAATTCCGTTCCGTTGGCGGAATTGTACTGCTCGAGAACGGTAGGATCGTAAGCGAATTTAACGCTTGCTTCGGCTGCTGCGGCTGCGGTAGCGTTAACATAAAGATCGAGAGTCGCATTGTCGCGGAATTCCAGATTGGAGTGTCCGGTGCTGCCGTTGGCATCCGAAACATAAAGCATCTGGTCGTCCGAACCGGTAACATCGGGAGCCTGAACACCGCCGATGTTCACGTCCTCCTGGCAGGCAGTGGCGGCCATAGCCACCATTGCCATCAGGAACGAACGCTGTATAAGATTTCTATATTTCATTGTTTATAGTTCTTATTAGGTTGTTTTTGCTTGTATTGTTTAAGGAAGAGTAACTGCGTTCCACATTATGTCGCCGGGCTGTGAAGCCTTGCCGGGATATGTGGCGGGCACATACATGTCGTAACCGTTGGCATAATCGTGGATAGTGTTGCCGGCACCTTCGTCAAACTTCAGATAGAGCACGAGGCCTTCAGCATCATTGTCGACGCGATAGAAGTGGTTGCGCTCAGCCAGGTCGGCAGGTGTGAGAACGCGGTTCCATACACGCACTTCGCTCATGTCCCCCTGAAAGTCGCGGTCGGTGTCGTAGGAATAACCTATGTAGCAGGCGCGGTCATCGGAAGCGACGTTCCAGTTCACCGATCCGCGACCGGTGGTCTGAGTGCTACCTTTCTTGACTCCATTGAAATAAACATCGACAGCACCGGTAGCCCCGTCATAGGTCAGAGTGACAAAAGTCCATTTGTTGGCTTCAAGTTGCCAGGCCGGATCAGTGACGTTGGGGCTGGCTGCAACCTGAATCTGATTGGAAGGAACACCGGCATCGCCGATACGGATCAGCCAGCGGCCTTCAATACCGATAAGGGTGGATATCTGCTTTGTAAGCGCATCGGGGCGGATCAGGCATTCGAAAGTCATCTGACTCATGCCACCAAGCATAGGAGTCTGGCCTTCATTGACAAAGCGCAGACAGGTGCCTGTCATGTTACCAACGGTGTTGATGAGGGCAGCACCACGGAACACGAAGTATGTGGTGTTGCGGCTCGGAAGAGCAGGTATCGGGGAGCCGACGATGGAAACCGGGAGAACATACACTTTGGAATCGTCGAGATCGAGAATACCGGTGAATGTAATGCTGATGCTTGACGATGTAACAGCACCGGCCTCAATCAGGGCAGTGGTTTCGTTGAACGTATAGTTCTCTTCGGGCAGCAGTACGGGGTCGCCACCGTAGATAGCCTTATAATCCTCGAGTTTTTCGGGAGTAGCGCCATAGGTAACGTTCACATCGTAATTTACAGGCTGAGCCATTGTTACGTTGAGCGTTTTGGTAACTTCACTGGCTTTGCCGTCGAGGAGTGTCAGTGAAACGCGATCAACGGAAGGGCTCCAGATCTTGTTGTCGTCCGACACGTTCTCATAGTCGTCCTGACACGAAGTCAGAGCGCCCAGAGAGGCTACCAGCATGGCTGCAAGATATAATGATTTTTTCATTGTTGTAATCTGAATTTTAAGTGTTACTTAATTTGGGGATTAGCAGCCTGGATCAAAGCGCGGATGTGGGGATAGGGGAATGTGCGGTTGAAGAAATCGTTCTGTACATTCTGTACGCCTACACAAGCCACGTCGGCCGAAACCAGCCAGTTGGTAAACCCTGTCACGGCAAGCGAACCGTCGGTGAACACACCTGTCTGGGTGTCCTCGGGATCGTTGGATATGTAAGTGGTCATCATGCCGAGACGTTCGGCCGGTACACCGTCAACGCTTGCAAGCGTGAGATAGTAAGTGTAGAGGTTGTTGTTTGTAGCATCGAGACCCTGACGGAGGAAGAGCATGTTGAACTCGTTGAGCATCTCCTTGTCCATCACGTTCTGAGGCTTGCCGAGGAAGTCGTACATCAGCTGCGGGTTGCGTTTGTGCCAGTCGCGTGCTGCACCGAGGAACACGAGTTGCTGGGCTGTGTATTCGGCGAGTTCGGCGTCATTCAGGTGGTTCGAGGCTTTGCCGTCGAAAGCGAAGAGCACGCCGTCGAGGCCGTTCGACTTAACATAGTTGAGGCTCGACGTGAGGTGCTCAAGAATGTAGTCCTCGAAAACGGGATTGGCAAGAGATTTGAGTTTGCCCTCGAGTTCGGCTGCGAGAGCAGCTTTTTCCTCATCGGTCTCGGCTGCATTGATCAGAGCATCGTATTCGAGCTCAAGGTCGGAGCGCTCCTTGGCGAGATTCTCGCAAAGAGCTGCGTACGCGGCCTTGGTGTCGTCGAAGTCTATCTGATATATCACCTTCATACCTTTAACCTCGCGCACCTTCTTCATATCGGAAAGCACGGTAGGATGAATCTTTGAGGGGGTCGAGAGCACGATCACGTCAATGGAGTCGGGCAGCGATGTGAGACGCTGGCTCTGGTCCACCGGGCCGTTTTCATTGATATTCACCCAGGCATACACCTTCGTGTGGTCTGTGTTGCGGTAAGCACGCAGAGCGGCAGCGTAAGCGGGATAGTTTTCGGCACCCTCGACATTCGTATAATTGATGTCGACGTGTTCAGGTTCTGTCCAGTCGTCACAGGCTGTAAACGCCGAGCCGAAGGCAGCCACCATCAGAGCCGATGCAAAATATTTGATCTTGTTATTCATAAAAAGAATATTTTTCTGAAATTGATTTTTTGACTGTCGGATTAAAGACCCGGTTTGCAAGCCCACCAGAGTTTGGTAGCCCAGTTGTCGGGACCTTTGAGGTAGTCAGCCACGGCTTTCTGCACGTTGGCGAGGTTGTCGGTATATTCCTCTGCGGGATAAGGCAGACGCTGCGGACCACGGTTAATGTCCACTTCGGCAGATCCGCTGTAGGCTACAGGGATAAGGAAGGGATAACCGGTGCGGCGGTAGTCGGCCCACGATTCGTTGCCGAGTTTCCAGTTGGCGATCCACTTCTGGGTGATAATCTTCTGCTGTTTCTGTTCGGCGGTCAGATTTTCGTCCCATTTGATGGTTACGGCGGGGATAGTGCCGTTCCAGGGATTCAGACCGGTAGGATCGTAGAACTGAGCGGGAACGGAAGTTCCGTCGGCGATATAAGCTGCGGCAGCGTCGCCAACACCATAATCCTCAAACGAGAGCTGTATACCCTTGTTGTAGAACGATTCGGCGGAACCACCCATTTCCCATCCGAATACGGCGGCGCCTTCAGCACGGAGGAAGCATACTTCCGATGCGTTCATCCACAGAGCGGGAGTTGTACCGGGGAGGTTGATATCAGAGAAGTTCACGCTCCAGTCGGTGCTGAATGTCTGCCATCCGCGACGGATACCTACATACTGCAGCGATGTCCCGTCGGGAGCGGTCAGCCAGTTGCCGTCTTCGTCCTTGAAAGGCACGCCGTTGAGCGAAGGCGATTCGGGAGAGCCGGATTCGGTAAGATATTTCGGCAGACGGGCATCATTATATCCGTTAAGATAGCATGCTATCTCGGCGCTCGGACGTGAGTCGTGAGAGTTGTACATAATGGCCGTACGCATCGAGTTGGTAGAGGTTGAGTAGTTTTTCCAGGTAGCGTTCTGATCGTTTGTCTCGATCACGCCGCCGTTGGCAGGATTGATAGCGTCTTCAGCCATCTGTTTTGCAAGAGTCGGGTTGGCGTAGGAGATACGCAGAGCCAGACGGAGCTGCAGAGAGTTGGCGAAGCGGAGCCATTTGCTGATATCGCCGGCGTAAACCTTGTCGACGAGCGGGCTCATGACTGCTGTGGGGTTATCGAGGAGCACCTGACGGGCTGCCTTGAGTTCTTCGAAGAATTTGTTGTAGATATCTTCCTGCGAATCGTAGGGAGTTTTAACGGCTCCTTCGAAACCAATGGCCGAATAAGGAATAGGGCCGTAGGTGTCGGTAACGCGGTCCATGGCTGCCACCTTAATTATATTGGCAACGGCCAGAGGCACAACTTCGCCGGAGCTCTCGCAGTAACCCTCTACCATCGAAATATTGGTATAGAGTGTCGAGATGATCTTGGAGTCTTTAAGGAATACTGCTGTCCAGTTGTTGGGCGCATTGTTGCGCACATACGAGGTCATGAAGGGAGCACCGTCGGAGAAGTAACCGCCGAGCGTGCCGCCGAGCAGACAGTCCACAAACTGCGTGCAGTTAACGTCGGAAGGAGCAACCGTACTGCAGATGTTGGTCATCGACGATACAAGAGCGAATCCGTCGGCCGAAAGGTCGCCGGGCTCCGACTGCTTGGAGTTGATGTCCAGATAATCGCCCGTACATGCGGCAGCGGTAAATAGTATTGCGCCGCCGGCTAATATTTTATTGAAAGTCTTTTTCATTTTGGGCTGGGATTAGAAGTTGAAGTTAACATTGAAACCAAAGCTGCGGAGCGAAGGCATCATGAAGTTGTCGATACCCTGGAAATAGTTTCCGGCCGATGCAACGGCTTCGGGATCGTAAGGAGCCTTGTTGTAGATCATCCACAGGTTGCGGCCTACGAGCGATACCTTGATGTCGCATACGTTGCCGAGCCATTTGCGCGGGATGAGGTAGCTCAGAGTGGCTTCCTGCAGGCGTACATTGGTAGCGGAATAAGTATAGTACTGCGGAACTGTCTCACCGCCGGCAACGAGATCGTACCAGAGTTCGGGGTTCACCTGGTCGCCGCCGTTAATGCTCACGTAACCGAGGTCGCGGGCATTGCCTGTGGCTTCCGAAACACCGTAGTAGTCAAGAACGGCCTGTGTGCGCGAGTAAACGATACCGCCGAAGCGTGCGGAAATCATAAAGCTTGCCGAGAGGTTTTTCCAGCGGAAGCTGTTGCTCCATGCGAGGTTGCCTTTGGGCAGAACGGAACCGAGCTTGATAGGCTGGTCGGCAACCGAAGTTGTCGAAACTCTACCGTTGGCGTCAACATAGATGTTGCCGTTCGAATCGCGCTGAAGGTCGAGCATCGAGTAGAGGTCGCCCATTGTGCCGCCTTCGCGGAGTATGAAGCGGGTTGCACCAACCTGAGTTTCATCCATCACGAGCTGATCGATAGTGAGTTTCTCACCGGTAACGGGGTTGTAGGCGTTGCGGCCGAGTTCTACGATCTTGTTCTTGTTGAACGAATAAGTCATGTTCGATGTCCAGTTGAAGTCGCCCCACGTGTGGTCGTAGCCGAGAGCAAATTCCATACCCCAGTTGCGGATGTTACCGGTCTGGATGTATATCTTGGAATATTTACCTACTGCGATATTGGGGTTGAATGTCTGGTTGTAGGTGTCGGCCTGATACCATGTGGCGTCGAATGTGAAGTCCTTGAGGAAGCGGAAGTTCATACCTACTTCCCACGACTTGGTGCGCTCGGGCTGGAGATTGTCGACGGGATACTGGGTAAGCACTGACCATGTGCCGTTTTTCCATTCATAGCGCGGGTTGGCGATGTAGCGCTGGAAAGCTGTACCTACCGATGCCCACGATGCACGGATTTTCCAGAACGAGAGGTATTCCTGCGGAATGTTGATGCCTGCATCGGCAAACATCTGAGTCATCAATACGGAAAGACCTACCGACGGATAGAAGAACGAAGAGCTCTTCGAATTGGGGCCTGCGAGAGCCGAAGGCCAGTCGTTACGGCCGGTGAGTGTCAGGTAGTAAGTCTGTTTGTAGCCGAGGTCGGCGCTTGCATAGAGCGACTGGGTCTGTTCGTGCCACATTTCCCATGTTTTGGTGGCCGTTCTCGAGATGTTGTTGATCGAGAAGAAGTTGGTCAGCAACGGATCCTGACCGGGATAGTTCTCCGATCCGTCAGGTATACCGCCGCGTACATCAATAGCGTCGTAGCGCATGTCGGAGATTGATCCGCCGAAGTTGGCCTGGAGGTTCCAGTCGGCACCGAGGTCTTTTTGGAAGCTTGCCAGGAAGTCGGCATAGATCTGTTTTTCTTTGTAGTTTGCTTCGCCGTAGTAACCGCGTTCGGAGTTGTCGGCAAGGTTGCCGAGCGTACCGGCGTAGCGTTTGTCGGTCGACTTGGTGTAAGAGTTGTCAATGCGTACGCGGCCGCTGAGGGTCAGGTAAGGAAGCACCTGATAGGAGAGCTGTGCGCCCATCATGTAGCGGTCCTTGTAGCTTTCGCGGAGGTTGCGGTAGTTAACCCAGTAGGGGTTCTGGACTGTGAGGTTGTATGCACCGTAACGCCAGTTCTGAGTGGAGATCTTGCGGGCCGGATCGTAAACCTCGTATGCGCGAACCTCGCTCCAGTCGTTGCCGCGGGGGAAGAGGTAAGCGCCCACGATCGGGTTCATATAAGAGCCCTGGTTGATCATGTTGCGGTCGGTCTGATAGATGTAGCTTGCGTTGAGGTCAAGGGTCATCTTGTCGTTGAGGAATTTCGACGTGTTGCGGATGTTGAAGTTGTAACGGTCGTAGCGGTCGTTCGGAACGATGCCTTTCGAGTTTACGGCTGCAACAGATGCGTAGGTCTGGTTCTTTTCAGTACCGGTGGAGAATGTAACCGAGTTGGTGGCTACAAAACCGGTGCCAAGATAATCGTCGGCCACGTCGTAGCCATAATTATTATAAGGTGTAAGGTGAGCACCCCAGCTGTAGCTGCTTGCAAGATCCATAACACCGTTCTGGCCTGCGCCATAGTTGTTCTGGAAGCGCGGGAGGATCCATGCGCGGTTCCATTCGAGGTTGGATCCGACAGTGATCTTGGTCTTGCCGGCCTGGCCTTTCTTGGTGGTGATGACGATAGCGCCGTTGGCTGCGTCCGATCCGTAAAGGGCGGCAGCGGCAGCACCGGTCAGCACTGACATCGATTCGATATCGTCGGGGTTGAGGTCGGCGATAGGTTCAGTAGCACCGTTCGAACCGAAAGCGCCTGCATCGCCCTGAGAGCGTGCGGCACGCATCGGCATACCGTCGACAACGTAAAGAGCGTTTGACGACTGCATGATTGATTTGGTACCACGCATCACAACTTTCGAGATACCGCCGGTACCCGACGAAGATGTGTTGATGTTGACACCCGCAACCTTACCGGCCAGCGAGTTGACGAAGCTGGCGTCCTTATTGGTGGTGATAGCATCGCCCTTCACCTGCTGGACATTGTAGGAGAGTGACTTCTGCTCGCGCTTGATGCCGAGGGCGGTCACAACCACTTCGTCGAGGGTTTTCGAGTCTTCCTGAAGCACCACTTCAATCGGTGCCTGACCCGTAACTGTAATTTCCTGAGAGTGATAGCCGATGTAGTTGAACGTCAGCACATCACCTTCGGCAGCATTAATGGAGAATTCGCCATCAATGTTAGTCTGAGTCCCGACTTTTGTGCCTTTTACAAGAACCGACACACCAATCAGAGGCTCTCCGCTGTTATCTGTCACGACACCGGTCACCTTGAACTGGGCTGCAAGAGCCAGCACAGGCAGCATCATGAAGCAGAACAACAGGCTTGTTACCTTTGCCTTCATAAAATTTTGGTTTTGGTTAATGATAAAATAGATTATAAGAGTTAACAATAATGTCCAGCGACTAACAACCCGCGCAGATTAAACAAGCAAGTGCGAATTTACAAAAATCATCGAGACCATTCACCAA
>OHEJ01000796.1_pt1 | contig 10534 bp, 9 predicted proteins | sample 1567261 | NCBI WGS metagenome assembly OHEJ01 (sample SAMEA3879550, study PRJEB24766) | human gut metagenome | biome: human-associated habitat; feature: feces | place: USA | collected 1985/1987 | reverse complement strand
CCGACACCGAAGCCATCCGCTTCATGGACATCTCCGAACAGTTTCAGATGGTGGAGAACCTCTTCACGGGCATCAGCCTGCTGGCGCTGTTTGTAGGCGTCGGCACGCTGCTGGCCGGCATCATCGGCATCGGCAACATCATGTGGATCATCGTGAAAGAGCGCACGCTGGAGATAGGCATACGCCGGGCCATCGGGGCGAAGCAGCGCGACATCATCGTCCAGATCCTGTCGGAGAGCGCCGCGCTGACCACCGTGGCCGGCATCGCGGGCATCATCTTCGCCGTGGTCGTGCTCTCCGTTGCCGACAATCTGACCTACGATCCGCTGCTCGGGTCGGCGCATTTCCAGCTGTCGTTTGCCAACGCCGTCGGCATCACGGTGGTGTTTGTGATCCTCGGCACGGCAGCCGGCATCGTTCCGGCCATAAAAGCACTGAAAATAAAGCCAATCGAAGCATTGAACGATAAATAACAACCTGATAAGAAACATCAAAACGTCATCACAAATATGAAAAAATTCTTCCGGATTCTACTATGGGTCGCCATTGCCCTGGTGTTTATAGGCACGTTTGTATTCCTCTTCATAAACTCGGGAGAGAAACCGGCCGTGTATGAGATAGTGGCGCCCGACAACGGCACCATCGAACAGACGACAGTGCTCACCGGTTCAATTGAGCCGCGCGACGAAATACTCATCAAGCCGCAGATTTCCGGCATCATCACGAAAATCAATGTAGAGCCGGGCGACATGGTGCACGAAGGCGATGTCATCGCCGTGATCAAAGTGATACCCGACGCATCTATGCTGTCGGAAGCCGAAAGCCGTGTCGATGTGGCCCAGATAGCCTTAACCGATGCGCGTCTCAAACACGAGCGCAACACCATGCTTTTCGACCGCAAGGTGATCTCGCGCGAGGAATTTGAGAACAGTGAGGCGACGCTCAACAAAGCGCAGGCCGAGCTGGAGGCCGCCCGCGACGCGGTGAACATCGTCAAGCAGGGCGTATCGCGCTACAACGCTTCCGAGGCCAACACGCAGGTTCGCGCCACCATCACCGGGCTTGTCCTCGACGTGCCTGTCAAAGTGGGCACCTCGGTGATCCAGGCCAACACCTTCAACGACGGCACCACGATAGCCACCGTAGCCGATATGAACAACATCATCTTCAAGGGCACGGCCGATGAAACCGAGGTGGGATCGCTGTCGGTGGGCATGCCTGTCACTATCACGGTGGGCGCCATGCCCGACTTCTCGGCCGAGGCTTCGATAGAATATATCTCGCCCAAAGGGAGCGAGACCAACGGTGCCAACACGTTTGAGGTGCGTGCGGCCGTTCCGGCTGATGCCTGCAAGAATCTGCGCGCCGGCTACAGCGCCAACGCCACGGTGGCCATCAACCGGTCGGGCAATGTGATGCGCGTGCCGGAAAGCGTCGTGGAATTTGCCGGCGACTCGACGTTTGTCTACGTGCTCACCGACAGCGTCCCGAGCCAGACATTCCGCCGCACCCGCATTGTCACGGGCGCCAGCGACGGCCTGAACATTGAAGTGAAATCCGGAATCAAATCAACTGCCCGTCTGCGCGGTGCAGAAATCAAAGAAAACCAATGATCATGTCAACCCGCCTTGCAATAACAGCAGCCGCAGCAGCCCTTTGCGCGCTGACGGCTCCGGCCCGGTCAGCGACAGCTCCCTGGACTCTCGACCAGTGCATCGACTATGCAGTCAGTCACAACATCACCGTGCGGCAACAGACGCTCGAAAGCCGTTCGGCCGAGCTCGACATCACCGAGGCCAAGGACAGATTCCTGCCCGAGCTGAGCGCCGGCGCCTCGCAGACATTCAATTTCGGCCGCGGCCTCACATCGGAAAACACCTACGCCGACCGCAACACGTCGGAATTCGGATGGAACGTAGGGCTGTCGCTCCCCCTCTTTCAAGGGCTCTCGGCCAAACGGCAGCTCGATCTTGCCCGCACCAACCTCACGGCCATGCTCGAAAACATCGAGGCCGCCAAGGACAATGTCACGCTTCAGGTGATGACCGCCTATCTGCAGGTGCTATACTGCGGCGAACTTCATGAAGTGGCGCTCGAGCAGCAGCGCATCTCGCAAGTAGAGCTCGACCGCCGCACCACCCTCCTCGAGGCCGGCAAGATACCCGCTCTGGACCTCACCCAGGCCCGGAGCCAGCTCGCGCAGGACAAGCTCACATCCATCACCACGGCCAACGACCGGCAGATAGCCCTCGTTGATCTCGCCCACCTGCTCCAGCTCACCGACTTAGAGCACTTCGACATCGCCCCGCTGGCCGACAGCACAGCCCTGCTTCCCGACGCCGACGCCATCTATGCCAACGCGCTGCGCATCAACCACTCGCTCAAGGCTTCCGAGCTCGGAATAGCGACCGCCGACCGTCAGATATCGCTTGCCCGGAGCGGATGGCTTCCCCGTCTGTCGCTCAACGCCGGCCTGTCCAGCTCCTACTACAACATCTCCGGGATGGAAAACCCCGCCTTCCACCGCCAGATGCGTGACAACTTCAACAAATACATCGGCTTCTCGCTCTCCATTCCGATATTCGACGCATTCGCTACGCGCAACTCCGTGCGCAAGGCTAAAGTGCAGCGGCTCAACGCCGAGCTTCTTTACGATGATGCCCGCACATCGCTGCTCAAAGATATCCAGCAGGCTTACTATCAGGCCGATGCCGCACGCGCTAAGCTGGAGGCTGCCGAAACTGCGCGCGAGGCTGCCAAAGAGGCCATGGACGCCATGCAGGAGAAATACAACTTCGGGCGAGCCAACGCAACCGAATTCGAGCAGACGAAAACCACGTACATCAAGGCTGCTGCCCAGGCCGTGCAGGCGAAATATGAAGCGATGCTGCGCATGCGCATCCTCATGTTCTACAACTCGGGCCGATAGAGCGGCAACATAGAGCCGGTTCGACAATAACTGTTAACGGCAGGGTCGCATAGTGCGGAGTGATTTTTTGCCTGCGAGGAAGGAGTGTACCGAATGTACACGACTGTCGAACAGGGCGAAAAGCATCCGCTCTATGCGATTCGATGTGATTTCGGTTCAGTCAAAAGGAGAAAAGGTATGGTTTGTGTTATATATCTGTAGCACAAGTCGTTGAGCCCATGAGAATAAGAACTTGTTTTACCTCAGACAGCGAAAGCGCATTCGCAGATTTCTATCGTGCCTTCATGGAAAGGTGCGTACGGACCTCTATAAAGTATTCACTACGATTGCATATTTTGCCGCGATACTTTTCATGCTCAGATACTTCTGACCTACACCCACATTATGCACCAAAGATATTTGACCGGACGAAAACTATATTCGCCTCGGCCACTCGTTGGCGCTTTTATTCAGCTCTTCGGTCACGATGGAGCCCCATCGCTCCCTCAAGACCTGAAGAAAATCACTCAACGATTGACCGCCCTGCCGTTAACATTTATTGTCGAACCGGCTCAAAATCTGAAATAGATTCTTGATCAGCATATTGTGGGCCCGGCGGGATACCGCCGCTATCTGGCCGGGAGAAAGGGTTGAGAAAGCGCTTCTGGCCTGATCGATGCTGTTGCGGATCTCGCGGTCGATCTGCGGTAGGACTGTTTCGCGGAACCATTGCAGGCGGCGTTCGGCGCTATGGCTCAGACGTTCGTCATTGCCGGCTTCGGCCTGCGCCTTCAGGCTGCGCCGGCGGCGTGCGACAGCGGCACGGGCGCGGCGCACCGAGCGGCGGTGGATATCACGGATCATTTCTGGGGCGTCGTCGCCGACGGTCGAGTCGGCGATCTCCTCATCGGAAGCGGCGGCAAGCTTGTCGCCATAGTCGATGATCTGCCGTTGTTGGTCGGGGGTGAGTGCCAGGAGCGCCTTTACTTCTTCGAGTGTGAATGTTGTTTTCATAGCTATTACAGTCTTTTTGCTGCAAAAATAGACGGATTCGCCGACATGGTTGTGCGAATCTGTAGCATTGCAATCAAACCCGCGGATTTCACCGAGATTACGCCGGGTTTTTACAGCGATTTGATCGAGGGAGAGGAAATCATTGCCGATTCCATTTTAATTTGTATCTTTGCAGATGTTGTACAACAATGTTTTGCAAAATAAAGACATGATTAAACAAGCATTGGAGAAAGTGTTGAGCGAAGATATGTCGGAGATCTGGACGATCCTCAGCGGCGACGAAAAGCGCATGATCACCGACAATTTCACGCTTCATCACTTCAAAAAGAATCAGATTATCTATGCCGAGCGCGAGCAGCCGGAGTATCTCTGGTGTCTGCTGAAAGGCAAGGCCAAACTATATAAAGACGGCGTGGGCGGCCGACAGCAGATCCTGCGCCTGATCAACCCCGTGCAGTATTTCGGCTACCGGGCTTATTTCGCCGGCGAAGCCTATGTGCACACGGCCTCGGCAATGGAAGCTTCCACGGTGGGCGCATTCCCGATGTCGGTGGTCAAAGAGCTCATTGACCGCAACCGCGACGTGGCATGGTTTTTCATCCACGAGCTCTCGCGCAACCTCGGCAGCGCCGACACCCGCACCGTCAACCTCACGCAGAAACATATCCGCGGCCGACTGGCCGAAGCGCTCATGGTGCTCATAGATCATTACGGCTTTGAGGACGACGGCATGACGCTGCGCGTGTATATGGCCCGCGAAGACCTCGCCAACCTCTCCAACATGACCACCTCGAATGCCATACGCACGCTGACGGCATTCGTCAACGAACATCTCATAGTGGTCGACGGCCGTCAGATCAAGATCACCGATCAGGCCAACCTACGTAAAATCAGCAAATTCGGATAACCACACAGCTCTTATCATATAATGAAACACTTCATCCATGCCGCTTTGGCCGCAATAGCCATCGCCACCGCATCAATAGCTTTCACATCCTGCTCCGACAGCGACAGCGAGCAAATCACCATCAACGGTACAGGTATCTCCAACCAGTCGTGGAGCAACACTTACGAAGCTGACAACGACGGCGAGACATTCAAACTGACCTTCACCGCCTCCGACGCATGGACAGCGGCCTCGAACGCATCGTGGTGCACACTGTCGCCGGTACGCGGCCGTGACGGACGCTCGGAAATCACCGTCACCGTGGCGCCCAACAACACAGGAAAGAAACGCACGGCCAACATAATCATCCGTGTGGCCGGCGCCGACCGCAACTGCACGCTTGAGGTAGTGCAGACGCCTGAGGCACAGGGCACCTACAGCGATGTCAACCGCTGGATGCTCAACTATATGAATAAGAACTATCTGTGGAACGAGCCGCTCGCATCGTTCGACCCCGACTACTCCCTCTCCTACGACCGGTTTCTCATCTCGGCGCTCGACTTTGTCGATGCCGACGACCACCGCAACCGCGACGACGGGCACTGGGTCAACGGCAAACGCGCTTACTATTACTCATTTATCGACAGTGACGCCCCCACCCGCAGCGCCGGCGAAGAGGAGACAAGCTCAGGCATCACATATCTCAGTGCCGGAACCTATACCGACACCAACAACGACGTGCTCCTGCTCCCGGCAATGGTAGCCCCCGGCTCACCCGCCTATGAGGCAGGCATCCGTCGCGGCGACCTGATAGGCAAAGTAGGCGGCACGCGAGTTACCCGCTCCAACTACTCGGCGCTTGCCGAAAAACTTTTCGCAGGCAACGTCACCGCCACAAAAGTAGAGCTCACCTACGAAAACTCACAGCCTACGGGCTATACCGAGATCGAGACAGTCAACGTGGGCCGTGCAACATTCACCGATCCGGCGATCTACTGCACGAAAGTGGTCGAGCTTGAAGGCGGCAAAAAGGTGGGTTACATTGCCTATACGGGCTTCGACACACAATTTGACAGCCAGCTCATCAACATCTTCGGCCAGTTTAAATCCAACGGCGTGACCGACCTTGTCCTCGACCTCCGCTACAACGGCGGCGGCCATGTGCTCTCGAGCGTAGTGCTCGGCACCCTGATCGCCGGCAACAACAAGACCGGACAGCTCTACAACCGCACCACCTACAATGCCTCGCGCACGGCCAAAGGCGAAATCGGCGACTATTATATCGGCAAAGCCGAGACGCCCGAGCGCAACTATTCCAAGATATCCGAAGCTCTCTCATCCAGCCTCGGACTGAACACCATCTACGTGCTCACCACCGAGAACACCGCTTCGGCTTCGGAGCTGATCATCAACGGTTTGCGGGGCCTGGACATCACCGTCAACATTGTAGGCACAACGACCAACGGCAAAAACGTCGGCATGGAAGCGATATCGCAAACCTTCGGGTCCTACGAATTCCTTTTCGCCCCGATCACCTTCTACAGCCAGAATGCCAAAGGGTTCCGCGACTACTCCGACGGCTTCACGCCCGACGTGTCGATTGACGAAAGCGCCTATTTCTACGGCGATTTCGGCACCACCGACGATGTGCTCTGCCGCGCCGCCTTCCAGTGGATCAGCAGCGGCACAAAGCCCTCCGTCAGCCAGTCGCGCGCAGCCTCCGGACAGGTTCGCGACCTCATGCACAAAGACTTGCGCACCCCCACCCTGCGCAATCACGGCACTGTGGCATTCCCTGAGGATTGATTGATGCACGATGCACGATGCTTGATGGGCGATGTGCTTTGGTGAAGCTTTTGGAAAAAGCGGAGTGAGAATTGGTGCGGATTGCAGGAAATGTGCTATCTTTGTAGCTGTATGAACGACGAAAAGACAAAGGCAGCCGCAATGGCCACGTTCACGCAATTTATGACTCAACATAAACTGCGCAGAACCCCCGAACGCTTTGCCATACTGGAGAAAGTGTTCGAGATGTCGACCCACTTTTCAATCGACGCGCTTCACTCGCAGCTTGACGACAGCGGCTATCACGTGAGCCGTGCAACCGTCTACAACACCATCGAGCTGCTGACGCGCTGCGGACTTGTCAGACGCCATACGTTTGCCGCACAGTCGCCGCAATATGAAAAAATATCAGGGCTGACCAAGCACTATCATCTGGTGTGCTCGCGCTGCGGCAAAGTGAAAGAGATAAAAGACGCCGAAATCGACCAGATACTGGGCACGCGACGTTTCGGCAAATTCCACCCGGCATACATTGATCTTAATGTCTACGGACTGTGCGCCACATGCATGAGGCGATCCCGCCCGACGGCGTCACGGCAACGCAAACGACCGACGACCTGACAGCGATGCATGTCAATAACGATTCACGACATAACAAACCACAATCACACATATCACTAAAATAAGGACAGAGATGAAAATTGACGTATTGCTCGGCCTCCAATGGGGCGACGAAGGAAAAGGTAAGGTTGTCGACGTGCTCACACCGCGTTACGACGTCGTAGCCCGCTTCCAGGGCGGTCCGAACGCCGGTCACACGCTTGAATTCGACGGCAAGAAATATGTGCTCCGGTCCATCCCCTCCGGAATTTTCCAGCACGGGCAAACCAACGTTATCGGCAACGGCGTGGTGCTCGACCCGGTGCTTTTCCGCGAAGAAGCCGAAGCGCTCGAGGCTTCGGGCGTCGATCTGCGCAAAGTGCTCAAGATATCCAAGAAAGCCCACCTCATAATGCCCACCCACCGGCTGCTCGACGCCGCCAACGAACGCGCCAAAGGTGGCGCCAAGATAGGCACCACCGGCAAAGGCATCGGCCCGACATACACCGACAAGATATCGCGCAACGGACTTCGTCTGGGCGACACGCTGCACAACTTCAAGGCCAAATATGAAGCCGCACGCGACCGCCATCTCTCGATGCTCCGCGCCCTCGGCGAAACGCCGGATCTCTCCGAACTCGAACCGCGCTGGTTTGACGCCATTGACTATCTTAAGACGTTCGACATCATCGACAGCGAGCACTTCATCAACAGCTGCCTCAACGAGGGCAAGACCGTGCTCTGCGAAGGCGCTCAGGGCACCCTGCTCGACGTTGACTTCGGATCATATCCCTTTGTCACCTCCTCCAACACCGTAGCGGCCGGCGCATGCACCGGACTCGGCGTTGCGCCGAACAAGATCGGCGAGGTGTACGGCATTTTCAAAGCCTACTGCACCCGCGTGGGCAGCGGCCCCTTCCCCACCGAGCTTTTCGATGAGACCGGCAAGAAGATCCGCGCCATAGGCCACGAATATGGTGCCGTGACAGGCCGCGAACGCCGCTGCGGATGGATCGACCTGGTGGCTCTCCGCTACGCCATCATGATCAACGGCGTCACACAGCTCATCATGATGAAGAGCGACGTGCTCGATACCTTCCCCACCATCAAGGCTTGCACGGCCTATAAAGTTGACGGACAGGTAACACGCGACTTCCCGTTCTCGCTCGAGGACTGCACCGTAGAGCCCGTCTACGAAGAGCTGCCGGGCTGGCTCACCGACATGACATCGTTCAAATCGGAGGATGAGTTCCCGCAGCAGTTCAGCGATTACATCCGTTTCCTTGAGGATCAACTTCAGACGCCTATCACCATCGTGTCGATCGGTCCCGACCGCGAGCAGACCATACTTCGGAAATAAAACAACATCCATCATAGCCTAAAATTCTGATAACCATGGCAAAAGTAAAACCGTTCAAAGGCATCCGTCCCCCGCGTGAATTAGTCACCGAAGTGGCATCGCGCCCCTACGACGTGCTGAATTCCGACGAAGCGCGCCGCGAAGCCGAGGGCAATCCCCGCTCGCTCTACCATATCATCAAGCCGGAAATCGACTTCGATCCGTCGGTCGACGAGCATGATCCGCGCGTCTACGACAAAGCCGTAGAAAACTTCAAGGCCTTCCGCCGCAACGGATGGCTCGTTCAGGACGAGAAAGAGCACTATTATATATATGCGCAGACCATGAACGGCCGCACGCAATACGGCATCGTCATTGCCGCCAATGTGGACGACTACATGACCGGACGCATCAAGAAGCACGAGCTCACGCGCCGCGACAAAGAGGAAGACCGCATGAAGCACGTGCGCGTCAACAACGCCAACATCGAGCCGGTGTTTTTCGCGTTCCCCGACAATGAGCGCCTGGCGGCCATCATCAAGGAAGTGACAGCGGGCGAGCCCGTCTACGACTTCACGGCTCCCGACGGCTTCGGACACCATTTCTGGGTGATCGACGACGACAAGACGATTGCCGCCATCACCGAGGAGTTTGCCAAAATCCCGTATCTCTACATAGCCGACGGCCACCACCGCACCGCAGCCGCCGCACTCGTGGGCAATGAGAAAGCCAAAGCCAACCCGAATCATACGGGCGAGGAGGAATACAACTATTTCCTTGCTGTGGCGTTCCCGGCATCGCATCTGAAGATCATCGACTACAACCGTGTGGTGCGCGATCTCAACGGACTGACGCCACAACAGTTTCTCGACCGCCTGCGCGAGAATTTCACCGTCGAGGCAAAAGGCTCCGAGCCCTATCGTCCGGCACACCTGCATGAATTCTCACTCTACGTCGACGGCTGCTGGTATGCCCTCAACGCACTTGAAGGACGCTACAACGACGCCGACCCTATCGGTGTGCTCGACGTAACGATTTCGAGCGACCTCATCCTGCGCGACATCCTCGGCATCACTGACCTGCGCTCCGACAAACGCATCGATTTCGTGGGCGGCATCCGCGGACTGGGCGAGCTGCAGCGTCGCGTCGACAGCGGCGAGATGGCCATGGCGCTTGCCCTCTACCCCGTGTCGATGAAGCAGCTCATGGACATCGCCGACACCGGCAACATCATGCCCCCGAAGACCACCTGGTTTGAGCCGAAACTGCGCTCCGGCCTTGTGATTCACGACTTGGCCGACTGACATGCGGCGATGAATCCCGACAAAACAAAGATCACAACCGAAACCTATCGTCTGACTCCGGCCGTCTATTTCCGCATAACGGCCGGAGCCATGCTACCTGCCGTTTTGGGATCAGCCGCAATCGCAGTCATTGCAGCATTCACTGTTGCACTGTTTTTTGATCTACGGCTGATATTCGTGGCGCTTATTCTGTTATTCCTAATCATTCCGATGTTTGTGGGACACATATACTATTCTCGTCTTCTCACCACAGACGCCATGTATGCCCTTACACCGAAACACGTCACAATCATACCGGACCACACCATCACCGAAACATTCGAAAGTGCCGACAAAGCCAATACCCCGCCTCAACCACGCCAATGGGCCTGGTCTGAAATACACAGCATCGGCACAACCGGCAAGCACCTCACAATCCGGTTCAACAGCCAGCCCTATATGCTTATCTTACCTCTCTCGGCCGTAGAAGACAAAAACGCACTCCTATCCCTTACCGACATCTTCCGATAGCCCCGTCAACCATATCCGTATCAACGCATGACAATATCTTTCAGAATCATTCCCAACAGACTATCTTACCAATCACCGCATAATTGACACTGCCGCAAACGACACCTGCACCCGGGATTATAGTGTTCATATGCGTAAATTAAAATACGAAGTGCGAAAACTCAGCCGCTGAGATTCTCCTCACTCCT
>OHEJ01000795.1_pt1 | contig 10554 bp, 9 predicted proteins | sample 1567261 | NCBI WGS metagenome assembly OHEJ01 (sample SAMEA3879550, study PRJEB24766) | human gut metagenome | biome: human-associated habitat; feature: feces | place: USA | collected 1985/1987 | reverse complement strand
GAAATCTCCTGAGGATACCTTTGCTTTAGGAAAGCAGATTGGTGAGAGTGTGGCACCGGGCAGTGTACTGACGCTGGTTGGTGATCTTGGCGTCGGCAAGACGGTATTTACACAGGGACTGGCAGAGGGACTCGGAATTTCAGATGCGGTGAACAGTCCGACCTTTACGATTGTACAGATCTATGAAGAGGGACGGATTCCTCTGTATCATTTGGATGTATACCGGATCGGTGATATTTCCGAGATGGATGAAATCGGGTATGAGGATTATTTTTACGGAGACGGGGTATGCCTGATTGAGTGGGCGAACCTGATCGAAGAGATCCTGCCGGAAAAATATACTGAAATCCGAATCGAAAAAGACCTGGAAAAAGGCTTTGACTATAGAAAAATAACAATAAAAGAGGTTTTATAATGAAGATACTTGCGCTTGACAGCTCAGGGCTTGTGGCCAGTGTGGCTGTCGTATCGGACGATAATCTGATAGGAGAATACACGATAAATTATAAAAAGACACATTCGCAGACACTTCTTCCGATGCTTGATGAGGTGGCTAAGATGACAGAGCTTGACCTTAAGACTATAGATTTTATTGCAGTCTCAGCAGGACCGGGATCGTTCACAGGGCTTCGTATAGGCTCTGCGACGGCGAAGGGGCTTGCAATGGCACTGGATAAGCAGATAGTTTCTGTACCTACTGTAGATGCGCTTGCATACAATCTGTGGGGCAGTGCAGATGTTGTCTGTCCTCTTATGGATGCAAGAAGGCAGCAGACCTATACAGGGCTGTATGATTTTGCCGATGGCAGGATGAATACCATTTTGCCGCAGTGCGTAGTGATGATAGAAGAGATAGTTGACCAAATCAATGAGCTCGGCCGCAGGGTGATTTTCCTTGGAGACGGAGTAGATGTGTTCAGGGATTATATCAATGAGCACGTAAAGGTGGACTATGACTTTGCACCTGCCATGTGCAATAAGCAAAGAGCATCGGCTGTAGCATGTCTTGGACAGGTGCTCTATGAGCAGGGCAGGGCAGAAAATGCAGCAGACCATAAGCCTGAGTATCTCAGATTATCACAGGCGGAGAGAGAGAGACAGGAAAAGGAGAGAGATTTTAGAATATGATAATAAGACCCATGGAGCCGGAGGATGCAGACTCGGTGGCGCAGATAGAAAAAGACAGCTTCACACAGCCCTGGAGCAGACAGGGATTTTTGGATGCCATGAGGCTTCCGGAGAATATCATGCTTGTGGCACAGGAGGATGGCGAGATACTGGGGTATCAGTGCACGTATGTGTCATTTGATGAGGGAGAGCTGACCAATATAGCAGTCAAAAAATCAGCACGAGGAAAAGGTGTGGGTGCACATCTTATCAGATGCTTGCAGGAAAAGGCAAAAGAGTCAGGTGTTGAGCGCATTGTGCTCGAAGCCAGGGTGACTAATGAGGCTGCGATATCACTGTATCAGAAGATGGGGTTTGTAAACCTTGGAATCAGAAAAAATCTATATGAGCATCCGGTAGAGGACGGTGTCATCATGTCCTATACTGCGGAGGAAAATTTATGTTAGACGTGTGTTTACTTGGAACAGCAGGCATGATGCCTTTGCCAAACAGATGGCTTACGGCACTTTCGCTAAAATATAACGGCAGCAATATACTTATTGACTGCGGTGAGGGAACGCAGATTGCGATGAAGGAGGCCGGAATCAATTTCAAGCCGATAGATATTTTATGCATCACCCACTTTCATGCAGACCATATCAGCGGATTGCCGGGGCTTCTTCTTACAATGGGAAATGCCGAGCGCACCGAGCCGCTTACCATTATTGGACCTAAAGGGCTTACAAGGGTTGTCACTGCACTTCGGACGATTGCGCCGGAGCTGCCTTTTGAGATAAAATGCATAGAGCTCAATGAGCAGGATGAATATTTTGAGATGAACGGATATCATATACATGCATTCCGCGTAAAGCATGCGGTGCTGTGCTATGGCTATTCGGTTGAGATAAAGCGTAGTGGCAGATTTTCCGTGGAAAGAGCAAAGGAAAAAGAAATTCCGATGCGCCTTTGGAATCCTCTTCAGAAAGGCAATACCGTTGAATTTGAGGGCAGAGTGTATACTCCGGATATGGTGCTTGGACCGGCAAGAAAGGGCATAAAGGTAACATATTGTACGGACTCAAGGCCACTTGAGCACATAGTGGAGGCAGCAGAGGGATCAGACCTTTTTATCTGCGAGGGTATGTATGCTGAAAAGGAAAAGATAGTAAAAGCAAAGCAGTATAAGCATATGACCTTTTACGAGGCAGCAGACATGGCAAAGAGAGCCGGCGTGAAGGAGCTGTGGCTTACACATTTTTCCCCGTCACTTGTCCGTGCAGAGGATTATATGCCACAGGTGAGGGATATTTTTGCAAACGCATATCTTGGAAAAGATGCAAAGAGTGTGGAGCTCATGTTTGACGAGGACTAAGGAGGGGCGATATGAAGAAAACAGGTATAGTTATTTTAACAATAGCGCTGATTGCTGCGATATGTGGTTCGTTTTATGTCGTAAACGACAAGTCTAAAAGGGCTAATCAAAAGGAAAAGGTACTGACCGAGGTACAAAGAATAACAACTAAGGATCTCGACAAGAACTATCCGCAGACACCTCGTGAGGTGGTGAAGCTTTATAACAGGATTGTGAAGTGCTACTATGGTATGCAGTATAGCGATGAAGAGCTTGATGCACTCACCGACCAGGCGCTTAAGCTTTTTGATGACGAGCTTGCAGCAAACAATCCAAAGGATACCTACAAACAGTCTGTCACGGCAGATGCGCAAAGCTACAAGGACCAGGGCGTTACACTTGCTCAGACTGGAGTGTGTGACAGCAATGATGTAAAATATGTCACCGATAATGGTAGTAAAATTGCATATGTCAAGGCATCATACTTCATGAAGGAGGGCAGCTCGTATTCTAAGACATATCAGGAATATGTACTCAGGCAGGATAAGGAAATGGCTTCACTTGAGTATGTTATAGCAATGACAAGTGTGTGTGATACCGTAGATGGATTTAACCGTCTGGCGGATGCTTTGATGGAGATTGATTCCTTATGCAATAAAAAGCAAAAGCAGGAGTTTACTGCTCCTGAAAGGGCCGGGACAGTGATTACATTATATGAAGCTGTTTCTTCTGTTAAAAGAAAAATAAAATATAATGATGCAGAAGGAAAAATAAGCGGAGACTTTATTTTTGCATACCCGCCCGGAATACCGGTTATTACGCCGGGTGAGATTTTTAATAAAAAAATAATAGAGTGTATTGACCGGTATGTGGAATCCGGAGCTAATATGTATGGCATTGATTTACATAAAATGGTTAGTATATGTACAGAAGAAGGATAGAAAATGGCTAAATTATTTGTTATTATGGGTAAGAGTTCAACGGGAAAAGATACTGTTTACAAAGAACTTTTAAAAAGTGGAAGTCTGAAACCTATTGTGATGTATACCACCCGTCCTATGCGGGAAGGTGAGACTGATGGAAAAGAATATTTTTTTACCTCGGATAAAGATGTGGAAGCTTATCAGGCGGAAAATAAAATAATAGAAATGAGAAGCTACAACACCATACAGGGACTATGGCGTTACTATACTCTGGATGACGGACAGATTGATAGAAATTCAGATGACAAATATGTAATTATTGCAACACTTCAGGCATATGAAATTTATCTTGCATACTATGGAAGTGATATGGTTATACCGATATATATTGAGGTAGATGATAAGGCAAGGATTCACAGGGCAATAGAAAGAGAGGACAGGCAGCATCATCCGGATTATGTGGAAATGTGCAGAAGGTTTCTGGCAGATGAACAAGATTTCTCAGAAACCAGCATTAAAAAAGCAGGAGTCGGTAAGCGGTACGTTAATGCCAGCCTTTCAGATTGTGTAAATGAAATTTTGCTTGATATAGATAAAATAAACTAATTATGGTATAATGATTTTTATTATAGGAGGCATAATATGGAGATAAAAGTAAATGATATATCTGCTACAACACAGGTAGAACAGAACACAACAGCAAAAGCCTCTGACAGCTCGTTTAAGTTTATGCTTGTAAGCAATATTCAGGAAAAAGATCTGCAGAATAAATTAAGTTCACTTATGGAAGAGATAGACAAGCAGGGTGAACGAATATCAAAGCATATGGATATTTCCGATATGAAGAGATACAGGGGACTGGTTAAGGAATTTATGAATGAAGTGGTGAACAGATCTCATGAATTTTCCAGGGAGAATTTTCTGGACAGACGTGGAAGACACAGGGTTTACGGAATAGTGAGGCTTGTGGACAAGAATCTGGATGAGCTTGCACAGGAACTTGTAAGTGATGAGAAAGACAATCTTGATATACTTAACAGGGTTGGTGAGATAAAGGGGTTGCTTTTGGATTTAGTAGTTTAGAAAGGGTTAATATATGTCAGAATACAGCAAAATAATAGGACACGAAAATATAATAAGTCAGCTTATATCAGCAGTGAGTATGTCTAAAATTAATCATGCGTACATTTTTAACGGTCCGGATGGCTCAGGCAAGAATATGTTGGCAAAAGCTTTTGCACAGGCTCTTTTGTGCGAAAAGCAGGGACCTGAGGGATGTGGAGAGTGTCATTTTTGCAAACAAACAGAATCGGGAAGTAATCCTGATTTAATATATATAAGACATAGCAAAGAAAATATTATAAGTGTTGATGATATTAGGGAATCCCTTGTTCAGGACATACAGATAAAGCCATACAACGGTTTGTATAAAGTATACATAATTGATGAGGCAGAGAAACTGACGGTTCAGGCGCAGAATGCATTGCTAAAGACAATAGAAGAACCACCGGAATACAGTGTTATCATTTTTCTGACTAATAATGCTGATATTTTTTTACAGACAATTTTATCAAGATGTATAGTTTTTAATTTGAAACCGTTGAGAGATGATGTGATAACAGATTACCTTATTAAGACTTACAAAATAGCTGATTATGAGGCAAAAGTATGTTCCTCATTTGCACAGGGAATATTAGGAATTCCAATGCTGACAACAAACAAGACAGCCTATCAACAAGGGATTTTCTAACAAATACAGAGAAAGAGAAAATAAAAGAATTGGCTTCACAAGTACCAGATAGCATAAGAAATCGTTTTGTAATTTTAGTGGATAAATGGAATTTTGCTATAGACCATAATCCTAAGACACAATACAGTGCAAGCATACATTCATATGCAAAATTGCCTGAGTTCATTCCTCTCAAATCAATGGGAAAACAAATAGTTCCACTAATTATGGAACGAATGATAAACCCTTGCGATTTTTATTTTCTTGTTCTTTATGAAGCTGTTATGGAAGGAAATGAAACGAATGACGATTCTATGTTTAGCGAAAGCGAACAAATCAGAGCTATAAGGTGTGTAAAAAAATGGCTGGAAAAACAATAATAGGCAAGTTCTTCTATTATAATTGAATCTACATCATTTCTCCTGTGCCGCAGAATATATAAGATGTAACAAATGCAATAACCAAACTTGCCTGTCGGTGATTTGTTCCTCCGTAGTCGGACAATTAAGATGGAAAGAACATATAAAAAAGCATAAAAAGTTTCTGATTTTTCCCATAAGCAAATTAGATTTTATATATTTGCGCAAAATTAGAAACAATGACAGAACTATTGAGTATATTATATAAGCTGCGGATATTCACTTCGGATGAACTTTCTGAGGCTCTGAAAGGCAAGGTGAAATCGGTGGAAGCGTTGCTTGCTCGGTACAAGCAACAAGGGTGGATTGTGGCTATACGGCGCAATACCTATTGCATGAAGGATATTGCATCTGGCTTACCTGTTTGCGACAAGTATGAGATAGGAAGCCACTTGTCACATACAGCTTGCATCAGTTATCACACTGCATTGGAATTTCATGGATTGGCTCATCAACCCTTCAATGAGGTTTTTGTGAAAAGCATGACTCGCTTCAATTCCTTTTCTTTCGACGATGTGGATTATACCTATTGCCGACAAACAAAGGAAATCGTTGGTATGATGACACCCAAGGGAAATCCTTATGTGCGAGTAACGGATGTGGAGAGTACGTTGTTGGATTGCTTTGACCGCATCGACCGAGCTGGTGGTATTGAGGAATTGCTGCATTGCATGGAGGGTATCGTCTTGCTCAATGAGGAAAGGCTCATTGATTATCTCGCAAGGTACGACAAGGCATTCCTGTACCAGAAGACAGGCTATCTGTTGGAGCGAATCAAGGAACAAGCCAACATCTCAGAATCCCTATTGGAGTTGTGTCGAGCCAAGGGAACCAAAAGCGTCAAGTGGTTGACTAACAACGAAGAGTCGGATACATTTGTAAATAAATGGCGCATGTATGTGCCGCAAGAACTAACATCAAAGGAAGAGTATGAACTCATATAACAAACAAGCTCTTGACATCATCGCCAAGGAGCAAGGCTTTATTCGCGACAACCTCGAAAAGGTGATGCGATTGGTGGAGATACTCAACTATTTCCATGACAGTCCTTTGCTGTCTAAATCTCTTGTGCTGAAAGGTGGCACAGCCATCAATCTCACCGTTTTCCAACTGCCAAGACTCTCGGTAGATATAGACCTTGACTTTACGGTGGATTGCGACCGAGAATCCATGCTCTCCATTCGCCAAGAAGTGAATAACGAGATTCTACGCTATATAGAGTCGGATGGTTATCATCTTGCGCCTGGCTCCAAGACACCGCATACGCTTGACTCATGGGTGTTTCATTATACCAATGCCGCAGGCAACAACGATGGCATCAAGATAGAAATCAACTATTCCGACCGTTGCCATATTCTGCCTGCCATAGAGACTCATGTGTCCATTCCGTTTCTGAGCGATGTGAAGGTACGTTCTCTTTCACCTGTCGAATTGTTTGCCACCAAGATAAACGCCTTGATAGGTAGAAGTGCTGCACGTGACATTTATGATGTCTATAACATGGTGAAGCATCAGCTATTCGTGAGCGATGAAGAGAAAACGTTGCTGAGAAAAGCGATCGTCTTTTATCTGACTGTTGGCTCAAGCAGAAAAGACAACGCTACGCCTACGGAATATACTGCCTTTCCGCAGATAGACAAAATCCGTTTTCCGCAGATTCGTTCGCAACTCTTGCCTGTGCTTAGACGCAGTGAGCATTTTGACTTTGAAAAAGCCAAGACAGAAGTGAAAGACTTTCTCTCAAAGCTATTGGTTCTGACAGAATCAGAGAAAGAATATGTCCGGGAATTCAATGACAAGAAGTATATTCCAGAATTGCTGTTCGAAGATAAAGAGATGGTCAATAGAATCAAATTTCATCCTATGGCTTTGTGGAAGACAAGGAGTCGTTGAATGTTTTTTCTGTAAATTTTGAAAAAAGTTATTGTTTTGCTTAGTTTTTTGCTTGGCTCAACTGTATATACAGTATATGGACTATAAAACAGGGAATAGGCTATGAGTAAATATCTGATAAGTTTGATTTTGCTTTCGGTAATAAGTATGGGCGTTTCTGCCCAACGTATCACTCGACAATATAATAATGTGTCATTCTCTGCGGCATTGAAGGATTTGAATGCTCGACAGGATAAGTATGTCATCAACTTTGTGTATGACGAGTTGGAGGATTTCAAGGTGACAAAGAACATCAAGAATGAAAGTGTTCCAGATGCCATCATGAACTTGATTGGTTTTTACCCTATCAAAATGAAACAAGTAGATAATATTATTATCGTTGAATGTATCCAAAAGGCTTCTAACAGAATGATGGGTCGCATTGTAGACACTCGTCATCAACCTGTCGATTTCGCCAATGTCGCTTTGCTCAATGTTAGTGATTCCAGTTTAATCACGGGTGGTGTAACAAATGAGAATGGTCAGTTCGTAATTCCTTGCGAGGTGAAAAAGGCGATTGTGAAAGTAAGTTGTGTGGGCTACAAAACTTACTGTAATGCATATCGTACCGGTGAGGTTGGTGCCATAACCTTGGAGGATGCTACAATTAATCTGCAAAAAATTGTGATTAAAGGGCATCGCAAATACATATCAAGAGAAAACGGTAAACTTACGCTTGACGTTCAAAATTCCAATTTGAAAAATATTGGCAAGGCCACAGATGTTATCAAATATATTCCTGGGATGCTCTATACAAATGGAAAGTATGAGGTGTTTGGTAAGGGTGAGCCTGTCATCTATATAGATGGAAGAAAGCAGACTAATACTTCAGGGTTGTCACTCCTTTCTTCTACCAACGTGAAGTCTGTACAGCTCATAACAAACCCTGGGGCAGAATACGATGCAGAAACAAGGAGTGTCATAAACATCACTACCGTACACCATTCCTTGGATGGACTTTCTGGTATTGTGGGTGCGGAAATCTCCAAACATAAGAATTTGTCTAACAACGAGGAGGTCAACCTCAACATCCACAAGGGAGCTTTGGATATGTTCCTCGCATATCAATATGACAATACGAGAAGTGACATCAGATATGATGTTAACCAGTTCAATTACGAGCAAGATACATTTCATGAGATTTCTGCTTCTGAATATTCCGACCGCTCTCACTCTCATGACTATAATGTTGGTATGAATTATGCCATAAACAAGAATCACACTATCGGCGGAAGATATTTGGGAAGCATCTCCAACTACAAGATGCTCGACTCTCCTTTCGACTATATGCAGACGTACAAGAATGATGAACTGCTGACATCTACAGACAACAAGACTGAAGAATCTGAAAAGGAAAGGTTTCACAATGTCAATCTGTATTATATCGGCAAACTAACAGACAACCTACAGCTCAACTTGGATGTCGACTATGTTTATGCTCAACTGAAACATAAGCAACAAGTGAGCGAGACAAGTAGAATAGATGCTGTCTCAGAAATCACGCATATGCAAAACAACCAGCGAAATCGTGCGACTGCACTCAAAGGGGTGTTTGCCTGGAACATGAATAAGAATAATAGGCTTGATTTCGGAACGGATTTCAGTAAAATCAGTTCATGGGGTATGTCTGTAAACGAAGAAGGGAAGATAGCCGATGACCAATTCAAGAATAAGGAAACCAAGTATGCAGGATTTGCCACTTTTCGTTTGTCTGCCTCCAAATGGAAAGGAAGCATCGGGCTTCGCTATGAGTACATTCATGCCATCAACACAGACCAAGGAGAAGTAAAGAACAAGACCAATTATTCGGACTTACTTCCATCCCTTTCTCTTTCCACTATGTTTGGGAGAGTGGGGATGAATCTTGATTTCAGTAGCAGGGTCAACCGTCCTTCGTTTCGTCAGTTGAACAACAGTGTGAGCTACAACAATCAATACCATTATGAGCAAGGCAACATTTATCTGAAACCGCAATACGTGTATGATTCAGAACTTAGTGTGAATTATAGCATATTCGACTTCAAGTTGGATTATCAGTATATCAAGGATTACATCTATCCGACTGTCGTTGCTGTATCCGGCAAACCTGGAACGGTAACTTGGATGTCAACCAACGCCAAGGATTTCCAGCAACTAGGAGCGCAATGTGTTGTTTCACCTGTTTTTGGTTGTTGGCGACCTACTTTGACGGTGGGTGTCTATAAACCTTATTTCACGCTATCATATAATGGAGAGCAATTAGACTACAATCATCCATACGGTCTCTTCGCTTTCCAAAATGTAGTGGCACTAAGGAACGATTGGCTTTTTCGATGTGATTTCTTTTGGAACATTAAGGGACATCATGGCATCTACGAGCAAAACGGTTATTCGTCATTCAATATGATGGTACAGAAACAGTTACTTAAAAAGAAATTGACGATAACATTGAAAGCAGAGGACTTGTTTGATAGCTCGAAGTTGAACGATGTAAAGAGGGTTAATTTTGTGGTGCAGAACAGAAAGGTGAATAACTTCAATCGCTGCATCATAGCTTCCATTAGTTACAACTTCAATAGTTTCAAAGATAAATACAACGGAAGCGGTTCTGCTGAGGATGAGATTAATCGTTTTTAGAAAAGTATTGGTTTTCAAATCAACCTCTAAAATGCAATACCCAAATTCTGTGTGATGAATATCTCAGGATTTATTAACCGAGATGTTCATCTACAGAATTTTCACTTATCAATATCAATCGTTAAAAAACATACATTTTATTGTGTATCCAATAAATTGTTATATTTTTGCAAACGAAAAGAGTTGTTTGACAAGCAAACATATGCACATTGCTGAAATTAGAACCGTTGCTAAATTATTACCTCTATTGAGGTAAAACACTCATAAATCGCTCATTTTAAGCTATTCTGAATATTTGGGCAGAATCTTTCTATAAAAATACCACTTTTTTCAACCTTTTTTTCCCGAATCCCTGCAAATCGCACAAATCGCATAGTTGGGGGGTCGGGAATGTTGTATCTTTGTATCGTCAATCAGAGAGGTTGATGCAGCAACGGTCTCGGCGGAGACACAGACTGCTTTTACTAAAACTAAATT
>OHEJ01000793.1_pt1 | contig 10598 bp, 10 predicted proteins | sample 1567261 | NCBI WGS metagenome assembly OHEJ01 (sample SAMEA3879550, study PRJEB24766) | human gut metagenome | biome: human-associated habitat; feature: feces | place: USA | collected 1985/1987 | reverse complement strand
ACCTTTCACCGTGGAGGTGGGTTGGAACAACGTCACCGAAAAGTTCGGTGCGGCATTCTCTATAGGTAAATTCTTCTAATCCTTCTTTAAGAAGAGGATTGCCATGAGCGGAAGGGCTATGATGGCCATCGTGGCGCTTATCGGAAGATATATGCCGAAGTTAACGTATTTTACTACCAGATAAGTAATTAAAAGGAGTGCTATCCCTATCCCGGAAGAGATGAGATAGTGCTTTTTTATATCGGTATCCTTACTTAGGATTCGACTCAGGTTAGGTACTCCCAGGGAGATGAATCCGATGGGTCCGCATATACTCACCGAGCTGGTTACCAGGCACATAATCGAAAGCAGCTGGAGGGCTTTGAAATTGGCCGAGAGCTCCGTCTCTTCCTTGAAGTGGGCGGTGAGTTTTGGTGCCGAGCAGATGGCGGCGATGATTCCCACTGCGAACAGTGCGAGCGAGAAGATTATGTCCGGGGTAGTGACTCCTTCCAGGCGGAAATTGGCAGCTCCCCAGAGGTAGTATTGCTTGAGGAGCTCTCCGTTCGGGGCATTGGTGACCACGATGGTGCCGAGCGAGCCGATGAAGGTACCGAACAGGATTCCGAAGGTGATGAGGTGCTGGGTATTGACCTTTAGGGTTACGAAATAGCAGATGAGGGTGCAAATCAGCGTGCAGATGAAGCTGCCGACCGTAAGTGAGCACCATCCGCTCATAGTGGCGGCCGCTGCGCCCAGGCACGCTGCGCTTCCGAGGCCGAGGCTGTAGACGTCGACGGGGATCTCCGGGTCGTAGACCGTCCGGAGCATTTCCACTACTTTCTCTTCGAGTTCGGTGCGTTGCTGTGGTGTTATCATGACACAAAGATATGCAATTGGCCGCTTAATCGCAAATTGTTGCCGCGGAAGGCTGCGATTTGGCTGATTTGCCGGCAAAATAGCGGTCGGTTTCGGCCCTGACATCCTTGCGCAGGCGCAGGATGGTGATCATGGTGGGGAACGCCATCAGGGCGTAGAAGAGGTCGCAGAGGGCTACGGCCGCGTCGAGGGGCACGATGGCGAAGATGATGAGGGTGCCTACGAAAAACCATATGTAGCCGCGCGCCCCGCGTTCGCCCATCAGATAGGTGGCGCAGCGCGTGCCATAGAACGAGTAGCTGAACATCGACGACATGGCGAAGCAGGCCACTATGCACATGAGCATGTACTGCCCTCCGGGGATGGCGTTGCCGAAAGCGTCCATGGCCATATCGAGACCTTTGATTCCGGCACCGGCATCGGCGGGATTGCCACACAGCAGCAGGGCGACGGCGGTGAGGGTGCACACGAATCCCGAGTCGATGGCCGGGCCGAGCATGGCCACGAGGCCTTCCTTGACGGGCTCGCGGTTGGCCGATGTGCCGTGCATGATGGAGGCGGTGCCGACGCCGGCGTCGTTGACCAGGGCGGCACGGCGTGCGCCTATGATGGCGATGCCGGCCAGGCCGCCCCATCCGGCTTTAAGCGAGAATGCCTCGGAGAAGATGCTTTGGAACACGGCCGGCAGCCCGGTGATGTGCGTCACCACTATGTAGAGCACCAATATGAAATAGGCGGCCACCATGAAGGGAACGAGCACCGACGCCACCGAGGCGATGCGCTTCACGCCCCCGATGGTGACGAGCGCGGTGATCGTGGCTATGATCACGCCTACGATTGCTTTGGCAACCGTCGGGCTCTCGATAGTAGCAAACGAGCCGATGGTCGAGAGCGTGGCTTCGGTGAGCTGGTTGGCGTTCATGATGCAGAGCGTGCCGAACATGCCGGCGACGGCAAACACCGTGGCCAGCGGCCGCCATCTCTTGGAGAGGGCGTTGCGGATTATGTGCATCGGACCTCCGTAGGGGCGTCCCAGGCTGTCGTAGCTGCGGTATTTGATGGCGAGGACACCTTCATGAAACTTCGTCGACATGCCCACCAGCGCGCTTACCCACATCCAGAATATGGCGCCCGGCCCGCCCATTGCAAGCGCTATGGCCACGCCGGCTATGTTGCCCATGCCGATGGTGGCGGCCACCACCGAGGCGAGCGCCTGCACGGAGCTGATCTCCCCCTTGCCCGAATTCTGCTTCTGCCGCAGCACGCGCAGCGCTTCGGGGAAGCACCGCAGCGAGACGGCCCGCGAACGGATGAACAGGTAGAGCCCGCCGCCGATGAGGACGATGAAGAGCGGATAGCCGCAGATGGCGTCGGCTATGGATGTGAGGGTGATGTGTCCGGTCACGCGGCAGGGGTGTGGGGAAAGGTTGGACGGTGCGGAATGTCGCGGAAGGTCACACGAGGTGACGGATGAGCTCGGTGCGGTCGCCTTCGAGCAGGTCGATCACGGGAATCTCGATCATGGTGTAGGCGCCGGGCTGCTGACGCATTGCCGCGCGGGCCGCTCCGACGAGGATCTGGGCGGTGAGCGCCGGGTTGTTGATCGACATGTTGAACTCGAAGCGCTGGTTCTGCGTCTTGCCGCTGACACCTTTGCGCACCATGTTGACGCCATGGCCCATATCCTTGACTTCGTCGACGCTTGCCACAGCCATTACGTGCGTTTCGTCGGAGGCGAAGTAGGGGTCTTCTTTGACGGCGCGTGTCACTTCGTCGAGGCTTGCGCCGGGTTCGAGTTCCACATACACCATGCGGCGGTGAATGCCGGTGCCGAGCGGTATGGTCATCGACAGAGCGTTTTTCACGCCCGGTTTCGACTTGACGCAAACGGTGTGGCCCATGCTCATGCCAGGGCCGAAGTTGGTGTAGGTGATGCCTTTGGGTGCGGCGGCCTGCATGAGGGCGCGCACCACAGAGTCGCTGCCCGGATCCCAGCCGGCCGAGATGATGGCCACGGTGCCGTTGGCGCGGGCTATCTCGCCGAGGTGCGAGCGGAGGTCGGCGATCGAGGTGTGGATGTCGAAGGAGTCGACGGTGTTGATGCCTTCGGCAAGATACTGTGAGGCATAATGCTCCACCTGGCGGGTAGGAGTGCACAGGATGGCCACGTCGGTCTTGCCGAGGTTGTGAATGTCGGTGACCACTTTATAGGGTGCGAGCTCGGCGGGAATCTCGCTGACGCTGCGGCGCACCACGCCGGTTATCTCAAAGTCGGGGGCTGCCTGAAGGGCATCGAGCACGAAATGGCCGATGTTGCCGTAGCCCACGATGGCTGCTTTTATCTTTGTCATTTTGTTGTTTGCTTTTTCGGATTAAGGCGGATATCCGCTTGCGAGCAGTTCGGTGCGCGGGTATCCGCCGGAATGGTGGGATTGTCTTGTCAGAGCGCTCCGACGATCTCTTCGGTGTCGCGGGCTATCATCAGCTCTTCGTCGGTGGGGATGACCACGACTTTCACACGCGACTGCGGAGTGGAGATCTCGGCTTCGCGGCCGCGCACTGTGGCGTTGAAGGCATTGTCGATTTCGACGCCCATGAAGCGCAGGGGAGCACACACGTTCTCGCGCACGCCGGTCTGGTTTTCGCCGACGCCGCCGGTGAACACTATCACGTCGAGGCCGCCCATCTCGGCAGCGTAGGCGCCGATATATTTGAGGATGCGCTGTTCATACATGTCGAGCGCGAGCTTGGCCATTTTGTCACCGCTCTTGACGGCTGCCTCGATCTCGCGCATGTCGTTCGACAGGCCGCTGACGCCGGCCACGCCGCTCTCTTTGTTGATGATGTTCTGCATCTGCCCTACGGTGAGATTGTGCTTGGTCATCAGATAGGTGATGGCGCCGGGATCGACGTCGCCAACGCGTGTGCCCATCATCAGCCCTTCGGTAGGGGTCAGACCCATCGAGGTGTCGACGCTCTGGCCGTTGAGCACGGCTGTGATCGAGCCGCCGTTGCCGATATGGCATGTGACCATCTTGCAGTCGGTGATGTCGATGCCGAGGAATTCGGCCGCACGGGCGCTGACGTAGCGGTGGCTGGTGCCGTGGAAGCCATAGCGGCGCACGCCGTCCTCTTTGTAGTATTTGTAGGGGAGGGCATACATATAGCTCTTGGCGGGCATCGTCTGATGGAACGCTGTGTCGAACACGGCCACCTGCGGCACTTTGGGCATCAGCGCGGTGATCGCCTCGATGCCCGTGATGTTGGCCGGGTTGTGGAGCGGAGCGAGATCGTAGCAGTCTTTCACCTGACGGATCACTTCGGGAGTGATGAGCACGCTTTTGCTGAATTTTTCAGCGCCGTGCACCACGCGGTGACCTACGGCGTCGATCTCTTCGAAGCTCTTGATGCATCCCGTCTTTGGGTCTGTGAGGTTGGCAAGAATGGCTTCTACGCCCTGCTTGTGGTCAATGTGGCCGAGCTCGGTGATGGCTTTCGAGCCGTCGGCAAGCTTGTATTTGAGGAATCCGTCGTCGAGACCTATCTTTTCAACGCCGCCTTCGGCAAGCGTGTTGTTGGTGCGGGTGTCGATGAGTTTGTATTTCACGGAGCTGCTTCCGCAGTTTAGCACAAGTATTTTCATGATGCGTGAGATGTTGTCGGGTTAGTTCAATTCCGTTTATTTTTTAAGACCGATAGCCTGGTTGCAGGTCATGATGATGGTCTTGTAGATATCCTCGGGGAAGCAGCCGCGCGAGAGGTCGTTGACCGGAGCGGCGAGACCCTGCAGCACGGGGCCTACGGCCTGAACGCCGCCGAGGCGCTGCACGAGCTTGTAGGCGATGTTACCCACTTCGAGCGAGGGGAACACGAGCACGTTGGCGCGGCCGCTCAGCGGGCTGTTGGGCGATTTGGTCTGAGCCACGCCGGGCACGATGGCGGCATCGGCCTGCAGCTCGCCGTCGAGGATGAGGTCGGGAGCCATTTCACGGGCTATGCGGGTGGCTTCGATCACTTTGTCGACACGTTCGTGGCTGGCGCTGCCCTTGGTGGAGAAGCTGAGTATGGCCACGCGCGGCTCTATGCCGGCGATGTCGCGGGCCGTCTGTGCGGCCGAAACGGCTATCTGTGCAAGCTGCGGGGCGGTAGGATCGGGAACCACGGCGCAGTCGGCAAACACCATGATGCCGTTGGTGCCGAAGTTGACGCCTTCGGGCAGAAGCATGATGAATGCGCCCGATACAACGTCGATGCCCGGCTGGGTCTTGATCACCTGAAATGCGGCGCGAAGCACGTTGCCGGTGGTGTTCATGGCGCCGGCCACCTGACCGTCGGCGTCGCCTGCCTTGACCATCAGGCAGCCGAGATAGAGCGGGTTGGCCGTAGTGAGGCGCGCTTCCTCCATCGTGATGCCTTTCTTTTTGCGGAGCTCGCAAAGCAGTTGGGCATATTCTTCTTTCTTAGGATGGTCTTCCGGGTCGATAATGGTAGCTTTGTTTATATTTCCCAGCCCCCACTCTTTGGCACAAGCCTCTATCTCGGCAGGATTGACGATCTTGGCCTGAGAGATGTGCTCGAGTTTGAGGTCGCGGGCCATGCGGTGGATCTCAGCCGGATCGCCGATGAGGGTGATGTCGGCGATATGGTCGGCGATTATACGGTCGGCAGCTGTGAGCGTGCGGGGCTCTGTGCCCTCGGGGAGCACGATGCGCTGCGGATGCTTGATGGCGTTTTCCGTCAGTTTATCAAAAAGATTCATAATCGTTCGGAGGTTTATATATTTAACTATGTGCAAAGGTAGTGATTTTTTGCGCTCTTTATCACGTGTGCGGAAAATAATTTCTGAGCGGGGCAAACAATAGTGCGCGAAGCCGTGTTGTCAGTATATACGAGCATTAAAAACCATATATAATCGTTAAAAAGACTATCAATCATGAACTCACGCCGATATGACAATGACGGCGACCACCGCCGTCACCGCAAAACGCAATTGTGGATCTCAATAGGAGCCGTAGTGCTCATCGTGTTGCTAATCCTCTGGCTCACAATAGCCGACCTCTGGGGCGACACCGATGTCGATGCCATCCTCCCGTTGATCAATCTCTGATCCCGCACCCCGGCTTCAGCACCTCTGCATCCGCCCGGATGCCGGAGCGTCAGCCTCCGGAGCCCGCTATGGGATCATGGAGGCACCGCCGCTCTCCGTTTCCAGCGGCTATGCTGCAAGGGCTGCGCAGCGCATTGCAGCTCAATGGCAGTGCATGGACGTGCCCGGCCATGAAATGCATCGTATCGGTAGGGCAGGGCCTCAACAGAATTGCGCAAAAAAATTACTCCCCGACTTCCGGTTGGATCCGGATGCGGGGAGTTGATTCGTTTGTGCCCGGTGTGAGCAAACAAGCTTACGCTTTTGCGTCGCGGTCTTTCGGACGACGCTCTTTGATGCGTGCTTTTTTGCCGGTGAGGTTGCGCAGATAGTAGAGTTTTGCGCGGCGCACCTTGCCGAGTTTGTTGACGGTGATCGAATCGATGAACGGCGATTCGATGGGGAAGATACGTTCAACACCGATGTTGTCGCTCATTTTGCGCACTGTGAAGCGCTTTTTCTCACCTTCGCCCGAAATTTTGATGACAACGCCGCGGTACTGCTGAATACGCTCTTTGTTGCCTTCTTTGATGCGGTAAGCCACGGTGATGGTGTCGCCGGGACCGAATTCGGGATGTGTCTTGCCGGTGGCGAAAGCCTCTTCGGCAACTTTGATTAAATCCATTTCTTATTGCAATTAAAATGTTAACACTTGCCGCAATATTCGCAGGCTGCTTGTCCTGCCAGAGATTGCGGAATCGGCCGCAAAGTTACATCTTTATTTCCATTCCCACAACCCCTTCCTTCACATTTTTTCCACATTTACGCCGGCGCTTTGTTTTTTAATACTTCAGATTATTTGTAGCGGGTCCAGCGAATGAGTTCTTTAAACGTCGGTTTCTTGCCATACATGAATATGCCGACGCGGTAGATCTTACCGGCGATCCATACCATGGCGAAGAATGAGGCGTAGAGGATCACCAGCGAAACTGCGACCTCCCATCCGGGGATATTGTAAGGGATGCGGGCCATCATGACCATGGGCGAAGTGAACGGAATCATCGACATCCACACAGAGAGCGACGAGGTGGGGTCGGAGGCAGCCGTCATGCCGAACACGATGCCGAGGATCACCGGGAAAATGACCACCGACTGAAGCTGACCGGCGTCCTGGATGTTGTCGACAGCCGAACCGATAGCCGCATAGATGGCTGCATAGAGCATGAAACCGCCGATGAGGAACAGCAGGAGGAGGCCGAAGAGGCGCAGGATGTAGCCCACGTCGCTAAGCATCGCCAGAGCCTGAAGCATGCCAACGTTTGACGACACGGAAGTCACATCGGCGCCGGAGTTGATCATGGCCATGTCAGATGCCACATCCGCTGGAATGATGGCCGGCAGGAGGAATGCCGACATGGCAGCGATGAGAGCCGTCCATATCAGTATCTGCGTCACCGCCACAAGTCCGATGCCGCATATCTTTCCGAGCATCAGCTGCATGGGGCGCACCGACGACACCACAATCTCCAGCACGCGGTTGGTCTTTTCCTCTATGATGCTGGTCATCACCATCTGACCGTAGAGAAGCAGGCACATATACAGCAGGATAGTAAGGAGCATGCCGAGCATGTAGCTGAGCATGGTCGATGACTCGCGGCTGTCGCCCGAGGCATCGTATTCCTTGCTTATGATGTCGACGTCGCTCTGGACTTTGGCCAGAATCTCCGTGTCGATATTCATTGATTTGAGGCGGTAGTCCTCGATGATTTTATTCACCTGCGAGGCGATGGCCGATTCCAGGGTCATCGACGACGGGCCGGCAGTGAAGAGCTGCAAGGGAGTGGCGTGGTCCATGACATCGCGGGGAATGATGAGCACCGCGTCGGTTTTCTCCTCCTCGAGGAGAGCGTGCCAGTCGGTGCCGGACGCGAGCGTGTCGATGGTGTATTCATCGGTGGCCTGCAGATGCGGGGCGATCATGCCGGAATTGTCGATAACGGTCATGCTGCGCTGGTCGGTGCCGGCCAGTTCGGCCACGAGCACCGGTGTGACCATCAGAGCCAGCATCAGTATCGGCATCAGGATGGTGGTGATGATAAAACTTTTCTTGGTGACGCGCTCCATGTATTCGCGTCGTATGATGATTGCTGTTTTGGATGACATAAGGCTTACTGTTGTTTAGAGTATGCTTGGAGATTTTCAGATCACACAAATCTGACACGCCCCTACACTGCCGGTTCAGCGCCGGCATTCGACGACGACACAGTGGAGATAAAAATATCATTCATCGAAGCCATGGCCGGATTGAATGAAACCAGCTCGACGGTATCGTTGACGGCTGAGATGAGATCACGCTGGGCGATGCCGTCGGAGAGCGTGAGGTCGAGGCGCTTTTTGCCGGACGGAAGGATCTGGTAGGACTCGGCGGTGAGCATCGGTTTCAGCCGCTCGGAGAGCAGCGATGCGTCGCCGTTGAACTCTATTGAATATTTGCCGCGGGTGAATTCACGGCGGAGAGCGTCGACCTCGCCCGTGAGTATGTTGCGGCCGTTGTTGATAAGGGTGATATTGTCGCAGATTTCTTCGACGGAAGCCATGTTGTGGGTGCTGAAGATCACCGTCGCGCCCTCATCTTTCAGCCGCAGGATCTCATCGCGCAGCAGATTGGCGTTGATCGGGTCGAAGCCTGAGAAGGGTTCGTCGAAGATAAGGAGCTTCGGGCGGTGAAGCACGGTGACTATAAACTGCACCTTCTGCGCCATGCCTTTCGAGAGCTCCGACACCTTGCGGTTCCACCACTCGGAAATATCAAAGCGGTCGAACCATTTTTTTAGCTCGGCCACCGCCTGCTGTCGGGAGAGGCCTTTGAGACGGGCGAAAAACACAGCCTGGTCCCCTACTTTCATTTTCTTATAGAGGCCACGCTCTTCGGGCAGATAGCCGATGTTGACAACATCGTTCTGCGTCAGCGGGTGGCCGTCGAATGTCACGCTGCCGCTGTCGGGCGCGGTGATGTGATTGATGATGCGTATGAGCGTGGTCTTTCCGGCGCCGTTGGGGCCGAGCAATCCGTAGACTGTTCCGGCGGGCACGGAAAGCGAAACCGAATCAAGGGCCCGGTGAGAGCCGAATGTCTTCGAAACGTTTTCAACGCTGAGTATTGATTCCATGAAATATTAATGAATGGGTTATATTACAATTAGGTGAGCCGGGCACGAACGGCTCCGTACGTTTTCTGCTTAATTTGACGCAGCAAAACTCATAAAATTTCACTCGCTCTCCATTTTTTTTTGATTTTCCGCCAAACCAGCGGTCGACAATCACGGCGATGGCACCGTCGCCGGTGACGTTACAGGCTGTTCCAAAGGAGTCCATGGCGATGTAGAGCGCAATCATCAGCGAGCATTGAGCGGTGTCGAAGCCGAGGATCGACGACAGGAGTCCGAGCGAGGCCATTATAGCGCCGCCGGGTATACCGGGAGCCGCGATGATGGTGACGCCGAGCATGGCGATGAAATAAGCGAAAGTGCCGGCATTATACGGTATGCCGTGCATGATCATTATGGCGAGCGCGCACGCCACAATCTTCATCGTGCTGCCCGACATGTGGATGGTGGCGCACAGCGGGACGGTGAATCCGGCGACGTCACGGCTCACGCCCATTTTGACTGTCTGCTCGAGGGTCACCGGAATGGTGGCTGCCGACGACTGGGTGCCGAGGGCGGTGAAATAGGCCGGCATCATCGTGCGGAGCATTTTCAGCGGATTGCCGCCCGAGAAGCATGCGGCAATGCAGTATTGTATCAACAACAGCAAGATGTGCATGACGAAAATCACGGCTATGATGCCGACGAATGTCGACAGGACGGAGGCCACCTTGCCTTCCACCGTCATGTTGAGAAATATCCCGAATATATAGAGCGGCAACAGTGGAATAACGACACGGCGGATCGCCATGTCTACGACCGACCGCAGTTCGCCGAGTCCGTGCCGTAAGGCATTGCCTTCGACGAAAGCCGTGCCGAGACCGAGCATGAATGCCAGCACGAGAGCTGTCATCACCGGCATAAGCGGCGGTATGGCCACAGAGAAATAAGGCTCGGCAACCGCTCCCGCACACTCCGCCACCGAGTTCACGGACGACGGCGTGATCAGTGACGGGAAAAGCCATGCTCCGGTGAAATATGACGCGAAGCCTGAAAACAGTGTAAACCCATAGGCGAGCAGCGCCGTGAATATGAGCATGGCTCCGGCGCGTTTGCCGATATCGGCAATGGCCGGCGCCACGAATCCTATGATGATCAGCGGGATCATAAAGCCGAGGAATTGCGAGAAAATCTCGTTGAATGTGGCCATGATGCGGGCGCCCCATAGTGGCATCACATATCCGGCTGCCACGCCGAGGGCAATTGCCAGCACGATGCGTCCCAATAATCCCGACCTGATTTTTGATCTGTTTTTCAATTCCGCTGATAATGATTATGCCGGTTAGTTTAATAATGAGCGGATTATTGCTCTTTCGGGAACAAAGTTACAGTTTTTTCTTTTTTTCTCAATGTTTGGTGTAACTATTTGACCGTTGGTCACGTCTATTAAATGTGTAGAGTCCAAGGGCAAATGCAATATTAACGAAAATGTTTGAAAAATTCGACAG
>OHEJ01000792.1_pt1 | contig 10617 bp, 12 predicted proteins | sample 1567261 | NCBI WGS metagenome assembly OHEJ01 (sample SAMEA3879550, study PRJEB24766) | human gut metagenome | biome: human-associated habitat; feature: feces | place: USA | collected 1985/1987 | reverse complement strand
CGGAAACATAAACATCAACCGGCGCAACCAGCTCTTTGGCAAAGTTTTCATCGCCTTTTTTCTCTTCATTATAAAAACGAAGATTTTCCAGCAGCAGGATTTCATCCTGTTTCATGCTTTTAACAGCGGCGGCAACTTTTTCACCGATGCAGTCATCAACAAACACAACATGTTTGCCGAGTGCTTTTTCCAAATTTTTGACTATATGGCTCAGGGAGTTTTTCATATCGCCTTTGCCTTCCGGACGGCCGAAGTGAGAAACAACAACAACTTTCGCGCCGGCGGACATCAGCTTTTTAATAGTCGGCACGGTGCGGACAATACGTGCGTCATTAGTTACGTTAAAATTTTCATCCATAGGCACATTCAAATCAGCGCGCAGCATTGCAACTTTGCCGTTCAAATCGCCCAAATCATTAATTGTCTTATATTCTGTCATTTATTTTCCCTTACAAAAAACATTACCCCCCTGGCAGAACCAAGAGGGTAACGTCAACATCACTTATGCTTTATAAGCTTTAGCCATAGCTACGGCAGTGTCGGACATCTTGTTGGAGAAGCCCCACTCATTGTCGTACCAGGAAACAACCTGCACCTGGGTCTTGCCGCCCTCCAGGGGGCAAACCATGGTCTGAGTAGCGTCGAACAGGGAGCCGAAACGCATGCCGATGACATCGGAGGAAACGATCTCGTCCTCGTTGTAGCCGAAGGACTCAGTAGCAGCAGCCTTCATAGCGGCGTTGATCTCTTCCTTGGTGACGGACTTGTTCACAACGGCGTTCAGGATGGTGGTGGAGCCGGTGGGGGTGGGAACACGCTGTGCAGCGCCGATCAGCTTGCCGTTCAGCTCGGGGATGACCAGGCCGATGGCCTTAGCAGCACCGGTGCTGTTGGGGACGATGTTCTGTGCGCCAGCACGAGCACGGCGCAGGTCGCCCTTGCGCTGAGGACCATCCAGGATCATCTGGTCGCCGGTGTAAGCATGAACGGTGGTCATGATGCCGGAGACGATGGGGTAGGTCTTGTTCAGGGTGTCGGCCATGGGAGCCAGGCAGTTGGTGGTGCAGGAAGCAGCGGAGATGACCTGATCCTCAGCGGTCAGGGTCTTCTCGTTGACGGAGTAGACAATGGTCTTCAGGTCGTTGCCTGCAGGAGCAGAGATGACGACCTTCTTGGCGCCAGCCTGGATGTGAGCCATGCTCTTCTCCTTGCTGGTGTAGAAGCCGGTGCACTCCAGAACGACATCGACGTTCAGCTCGCCCCAGGGAGCGTCCTTTGCGTCCTTAACAGCGTAGATCTTGATCTCCTTGCCGTCGACGATGATGGAGTCCTCGGTAGCCTCGACGGTGTGCTTGCCCTCACCGATCTTGCCGCAGAAGGAACCCTGAGCGGTATCGTACTTCAGCAGGTGAGCCAGCATCTTGGGGCTGGTCAGGTCGTTGATAGCGACGACCTCGTAACCCTCAGCATCAAACATCTGACGGAAAGCCAGACGGCCAATACGACCAAAACCATTGATAGCAACTCTAACAGCCATGTTAATAGTACCTCCTAAATGTTCTTACCCTGATTCGGATAATTCACGGTACTCTTATTTTAGACCAAAACGGCCAAACTTTCAAGTGCCTGCCAAAAAATTAACAAGTCGTTTTCATACTTTTTTGCTTTTGTACTATTTTCTCGGGGAATAGGGTGTTGTTTTGAGCAATTCAACCAAGCGACTGCTGACGCATTTATGCATCCTGCTCAGTCCTTGTGCAGCGCACAGCGCTCAAGGCTCCCAAAGCGCCCACACCGCACAGCCCCAGCCGGAACAGCAGCGTCGGCGTCAGCAGAGCCCCGCCGCCCTCCTGCACGAGGGTCTGCAGCACGGTGGGCAGCTCCCAGCACAGGCAGAGGGCAAACGCCGCCAGCCCGCCGGCGCAGAGGGTGCGCCCGTCGGACGTGCCGGGCAGGTAGAGCGCTCGGGCCAGTGCCGAGAGGAACACCAGACCCGCCAGCAGCTGCCAGACCATCGCCGTAGGGGCCACCCGGTGCCAGCTGGAGCTGTTCTCCATAAAGCGGGCCAGCACGCACCAGTAGAACACGGCGCTGCCCAGCACGGCGGGCGTCAGGCTGCGGGTGGGGGTCTTCCAGTCCTTCCGCAGCCAGCTCAGGCCGAGACCGATCATCCAGAACGCGCACAGCGTCTCCAGCGCGGCCCGGATAAGCATTGCCACGCTGCTCCCCATCCAGAGAATGCGCAGCACAGCAGCCTCTCCATAGCAGACGGCCGCCGCCAGTGCCACGACACCGGAAGGCGTGCAGTGGCCCCGCAGCGCATCGGTCTGCGGCTTACAGCAGCGGCCCGCCGCTACGGCGGCACCGACGGCCACGGCCAGCGCACCGTACCGCAGCCAGACTGAGCCGACGATGCACAGGCCCGTTTCCGCGTCGGTGAGAAGGGCCAGGTCGATGCCCCGGAAAACGCCCAGCGCTGCGCTCAGGAAAAGCGAAACCATGATAAAAAAGTTCATCTGTAATCCTCAAATCTCTATCCCCTTTTCGGGGAAATTATCATAAGTGTATGATAGCGCGTTTTGGGCAGAAATGCAAGGCATTCCCCTCTTGTGCGCTTTTTTGCCGACGGAGGCCGGTATACTGAGTCCAAAAGTCTGTCCGGGAGGGAGATATGCCCCATGAAAAAAGCCTTTCTGCTCCTCTGCGCCCTGCTCCTCGTGCTGGGCAGCGCCCTGCCGCTGGCAGGCTACCGGCTGGCCCGGGCCGTGCTGAGCCGCAGGGCAGCCGTTCCCCCTGCCCCGGCGTCCAGCACCTACGCCGTATCGGAAGCCGCGCCTGCCGCTTTCGAGGGAGACGCAGACGTCTTTCTCATCGAAGACCTGAGCACCGGCGAGGTGCAGCAGGTGCCGAAGCGGGACTATCTCATCGGGGCCGCAGCGGCTGAAATGCCCCTCACATGGCCGGACGAGGCCCTCAAGGCGCAAATCGTCGCGGCCCACAGCTACGCGCTCTACTGCCGCGACCACGCCTCTGCAGCCAACGGCAGCTGGCTCTCTGCCGACCCGGCGCGACGGCAGGGCTATCTGACCGACGCCGTCCTCCACAGCTACTGGGGGACCGACTACGAGGCCAACTATGCCCGTCTCTCGGCCCTCGCGGACGCCGTCCTCAGCGACGTCCTCTGCTATGACGGTGCGGCGGCAGGGACGAGCTATTTTGCCATCTCCAATGGCCGTACCGAGGCCAGCGAGAACGTCTGGGGCAGCGCCCTCCCCTACCTCGTCCCGGTGGACAGCAGTACCGACCTCTCCGCCGACAACTACGAAGTCACCCTCACCCTTTCTGCCCCGCAGGTACAGCAGCTTCTTTCCTCGGGACTGGGCATCGCCGCCGACTCTGCCGCGCCGGAACGCTGGTTCGGTGAGACGACCCTGACAGCTTCGGGCTACGCGGCCTCTCTGCCCGTCTGCGGCCAGACCGTCTCCGGCACGGCCCTCCGGCGGGCTCTGGGGCTGCGGAGCGCCTGCTTCACCATCCGGTATCAGGACGGCAGCTTCCTCATCACGACAAAAGGCTACGGCCACGGTGTGGGCCTGAGCCAGTGGGGTGCAAAAGCGCTGGCCGAGCAGGGCTGGACCTACGAAGCCATCCTCACCCACTATTTCCCGGGGACGCAGCTCTGCCGATGACACAAAAACAGGGTGGTCAGCATTGCCGACCACCCTGCGTCTTTTTATTTTGGGGAAGCTCAGCCCAGAAGCCAGCTCCACATTCCCTTCTTCGTCTCGGCCTCGGTCACAGCCTCAGCTTCACTCTCGACTGCCTCAGCCACAGCCTCTTCGGTCTCCTGAACGAGCTGACCCAGCTTCGTACCGGAGGGGTCCTGCACCGTCCAGTAAGTCGCGGTGCTGCTGGCGCTGCCGGAAACGGTGAAGTCGCTCATGAAGCAGAGCGTCTGGCCGTTGGAGTCGGTCAGCACCACCATGTAAGTGTAGCTGCCTTCGGGCAGCTCACCGAAACGGAGCTGGCTGTCGAAGTTCTTCAGAGACCAGCTGGACACATTGGGCGAGGCCTCAGCGCTCTGAACAGGCTGGTCATTAGCGTCGAGGATCGCCGCTTCCACGCTGCTCAGCACAGCACCCGATGCGCTGGCGGCAGTGCCGCTCACGCTCATGCCCTTGCCGGTGCGGATGTTGACCGGGTAGCGCATTCCTTCCAGACGGAGGCTGTCCAGCGTCGCGACGGCGCTGTTATGGTCGGAAGATATGTACCAGTAGCAGGAAGCACCTGCGATGGAGATGCTGGCTGCCGAGATCGGCACACGGCCCGAGGAGACGCTGCCGGCGGGGTCGGAGCAGTAGAACACGCCGTCGGTGTAGTCCGTCAGGAGAACGGCGTGGGGCTGGCGGCGGTCATAGAGGACGATGCCCTCGGGGTGCTCTGCCAGCAGCTGGATGAGCACTGCCTTCTTCTCCTCGTTGTTGGACGGCAGCGTGGAGTAGCCCACTTGCATTGCGTTATAGTTGAAGCTGTGGGAGAGGCCGCCTGCCCACGCACTGCCGCGGACGCTGTTCTCGGTCACGTCCGTCCAGTCGGTCAGGCCGTCCAGAAAAGCGCGGCGGCGGAGCATCATGGCGGCGGAGGCCAGCGTACAGGTGCCGCCCCGGCTCTGCTTGAAGTAAAATCCTGCGTCCACGTTGAGGTCCACCGCCAGCGCTCCTGGCAGCATCACTGCCATCAGCACGAGCGACAGCACAAGGGCCATCAGTTTTTTCCAGATCCGGTGCGGCGCATGTTCCACGTTTGACTCATCCTTTCAGCTTTCATTCACTGCTGTAAAGTATACCATTTTGTTACACTTTTGTAAACCGCAGGGAGACTTTTTTCTCAGATTTCACACGCTTCGTACACAATTTCGGGGCAGAATGCACAAATAGCGTCTAACTTTTTGGAACATATAACAAAAAAGCCCCCGCCGTCCCGAGGGACAGCAGGGGCAAAACTGGAACGAATTTTCGTTTAGAACAGGCCGGTGATCTTGCCGTCGGCGTCCACATCAATGCCCACGGCGGCGGGCTTCTTGGGCAGGCCGGGCATGGTCATGATGCTGCCGCAGATGACCACCACGAAGCCGGCACCGGCGGCCAGACGCACCTCGCGCACCTCCATCGTGAAGCCGGTGGGCGCACCGGTCAGCTTGGCATTATCGCTGAAGCTGTATTGGGTCTTGGCGATGCAGACGGGCAGGTCGCCGTAACCCAGCTCGGTAAGCTCGGCCAGAGTCTTGCTGGCGGCGGCGCTGTAGTTCACGCCGTCGGCGCGGTAGATCTTGGTGGCGATGGCGTTGATCTTGTCCTTGAGGGGCATTTCCAGCGGGTAGGTGTACTGGACGGGACGGTCCTCCATGATGTCCAGCACCTTCTCGGCCAGAGCCTTGCCGCCCTCGCCGCCCTTGGCGAAGACCTCGCTCAGGACGCAGGGGACGCCCTGCTCGGCGCAGACCTGCTCGACGTAAGCCTGCTCTTCGGCGGTATCGGTCGGGAAGGCGTTGATGGCCACCACGACGGGCAGACCGAAGCCGTTCTTCATGTTGTCGATGTGGCGGACGAGGTTGGCTGCGCCCTTCTTGACGGCCTCGAGGTTGGGAGTGTTCAGGTCGGCCTTGGCTACGCCTCCGTGGCTCTTGAGAGCCCGGAGGGTCGCCACCAGCACGCAGGCGCTGGGCGCGATATTCGCATAGCGGCACTTGATGTCCAGGAACTTCTCTGCGCCCAGGTCTGCGCCGAAGCCGGCCTCGGTGATGACGTAGTCGGCCAGCGAGAGGCTGAGCTTGGTGGCCATGACGCTGTTGCAGCCGTGGGCGATGTTGGCGAAGGGGCCGCCGTGGATGATGGCGGGGTTGTTCTCGAGGGTCTGGACCAGGTTCGGGTCGAGGGCATCCTTCAGCAGGGCAGTCATGGCACCCGCTGCGCCGATGTCTCCAGCCGTGACGGGCTTGCCGTCGTAGGTGTAGGCGCAGACGATCTTAGAGAGGCGCTCTTTCAAATCGGAGATGCTGGTGGCAAGGCAGAAGATGGCCATGATCTCGCTGGCGACGGTGATGTCGAAGCCGTCCTCGCGGGGGGTGCCGTTGACCTTGCCGCCCAGGCCGTCCACGATGAAGCGGAGCTGACGGTCGTTCATGTCCATGCAGCGCTTCCAGGTGATGCGGCGGGGGTCGATGTTCAGGGGGTTGCCCTGCTGGATGCTGTTGTCGATCATGGCCGCCAGCAGGTTGTTGGCGGTACCAATGGCGTGGATGTCGCCGGTGAAGTGGAGGTTGATGTCCTCCATCGGCACCACCTGTGCGTAGCCGCCGCCGGCTGCGCCGCCCTTCATGCCGAAGACAGGGCCGAGGGAGGGTTCACGGAGGCAGAGCATGGTCTTTTTGCCTATGGCGTTCATGGCGTCGGCCAGACCCACGCTGGTGGTCGTCTTGCCTTCACCGGCGGGGGTGGGGCTGATGGCCGTGACGAGGATGAGCTTGCCCTGCTTCGATGCCTTATGGATGAGGCGGTGGTTTACCTTGGCCTTATAGCGGCCATAGGGAATCACGTCCTCGTCGGCGAGGCCCAAACTGGCGGCGATGTCGGCGATGGGCTTCATTTTGGCTTCCTGTGCGATCTCGATGTCAGACTTCATATTCAGCATCCTCCTTAAACAAAAAGGGCAGCTTTGCGCACCACGACGCAAGGCTGCCCAGACGGTCGGCATTAAAGCTTCTCTCCCCTTCTGCACTGTGGTGCTCCACAAGATCCGTCAGCAGAAGGGTCAGCTTGGAAGCCACTTTCACAGCCATTGCACACCGCCTGAATGGCATTTTTGCCCGCATACTTCGTTGCTTTCCCTTGCAATCCGTCAGGATTGCTACGGAAAAGCGCCTTGTCTGCCAGCAAAAATTCTCATCCATTCGGCGCACCCTGGCTATGAAAGCGGCTTCTAACATCTATAAAATAGCACATCAGCACAAGGTTTGTCAAGCACAAAAAAGACGCCCCCGCTTTGCAGCGAGAGCGCCTCTTTGTTCAAGAATCGAAATTCAAGAAGCAAGCTTTAAGGGGGTTAAATTACTTAACCTCAACCTTAGCGCCGGCATCCTCCAGCTTCTTCTTGATGTCCTCAGCCTCAGCCTTGGAAGCCTTCTCCTTGACAGCCTTGGGAGCGCCGTCAACGATAGCCTTAGCCTCCTTCAGGCCCAGACCGGTGATCTCCTTGACCAGCTTGATGACGCCCATCTTGCCAGCGCCAGCCTCGACCAGGATGACGTCGAACTCGGTCTTCTCTTCCTCAGCGGCAGCAGCAGCGCCAGCAGCAGCGGGAGCAGCAGCAGCAACAGCAGAAACGCCGAACTCTTCGCAGTATGCGTCGATGAGCTCCTTCAGCTCCAGAACGGACAGCTCCTTGACGGAGTCGATGATGGCAGTAATCTTCTCAGAAGCCATAGTAGTAACCCTCCAATATAAATGGTTTGTTTGTTGATTTCAGATGTTTTTTAAGCAGCGGTCACGCGGCCATCAGGCAGCGGGCTCCTCCTGCTTGTCGGCATAAGCCTGCATTGCAACAGCCAGACCAGACAGAGTGCTGGTGAGGGCGCCTGCAAACATGGACAGCATGCCTTCGCGGTTGGGCAGCTTTGCGATGGCGTTGGTCTCGGCAGCGTCCATGACCTTGCCTTCCATGAAGCCAGCCTTCACGACGAACTTCTTGGACTTATCGCCGTCCTGGTACTTGCACAGGATGCGGGCAGCGGACATGGGGTCTTCCTCGTGAGCAAAAGCGATAGCGGTATCGCCCTTGAACTGCTCAGCCAGGGTCTCCAGAGAAGTACCCTTGACAGCCAGACGCAGCATGGTGTTCTTCACGACCATGTAATCGACGCCTGCCTCACGCAGCTCCTTACGGAGCTTGGTGTCGTTCTCGACGTTGATGCCGCCGTAAGCGACGACGCAGCCGGAAACCGCACTCTCAAACTTTGCCTTCAGATCAGCGACGTAAGCCTGCTTCTCAGAAAGAATCTTTGCACTGGGCATTCGGTTTCACCTCGTTTCAAAAACTTATATCGAAAGCTGGTGAGCAACGAAAAAAGCCTCTTTCCCGCACATAGTCCGAGAAAGAGGCATAAAACAACTTTACGCACGTTTCTCGGCAGGCGGCATAGCCTTACGCTGGACTCCAGCACCTGCTGTCTCAAAAACAGCATGATTATTTTACCGCAAACGTGCGGGGTTGTCAAGTGCTTTTTTGAAATTTTTCAGATAATTTTCCCTCTCAGCCTTCCCTGCTCAGGGGAGGTGGCATCGCAAAGCGATGACGGAGAGGTTTTACCTCAAAATTTCAAATCAGACACCGTACTTCAGGGTGTTGAGACGGATGCCAGGGCCCATGGTGGTAGCGATGGTAGCGCTCTTGAAGTAAGTGCCCTTTGCAGCGGCGGGCTTTGCCTTTGCAATGGCGCTCATGACGGTATCCAGGTTGCTGTACAGCTTCTCTGCACCGAAGGAAGCCTTGCCCACGGGGACATGGATGATGTTCTGCTTGTCCAGACGGTACTCGATCTTACCAGCCTTGGCCTCAGAAACTGCCTTGCCCAGATCGGGAGCGACAGTGCCGGCCTTGGGGTTGGGCATCAGGCCGCGGGGGCCCAGGACCTTACCGAGACGGCCAACGCGGCCCATCATGTCGGGGGTGGTGACGACAACGTCGAAGTCCATGAAGCCGCCGGCGATCTTTGCGATCAGCTCATCATCACCGACGATGTCAGCGCCGGCTGCCTCAGCAGCAGCGGCGGCAGCGCCCTTAGCGATGGCGCAAACGCGGACGGTCTTGCCGGTGCCGTTGGGCAGAACGACAGCGCCGCGGACCTGCTGGTCAGCGTGACGGCCATCAACGCCCAGACGGACGTGCAGCTCGACGGTCTCGTCGAACTTGGCGGAAGCGGTCTTGCAGGCCAGCTCCAGAGCCTCGTTCACTTCGTACAGTTTAGTAGAATCGACCAGCTTTGCAGCGTCGACATAGTGCTTGCCATGTTTCATTGTATATCCTCCTGTGTGGTCATGCGGGCAGTGTTATGCCCTCCCACTGTTTATGTCTCAGCCCTCGACGACGATGCCCATGGAACGGCAGGTGCCGCGGACCATGCTGCAGGCAGCTTCCAGAGAAGCAGCGTTCAGGTCGGGCATCTTGGTCTTAGCGATCTCTTCCACCTGAGCGGCGGTCAGAGTAGCGACCTTTTCCTTGTTGGGCTTGCCGGAAGCGGTGTTGATGCCAGCGGCCTTCTTGATCAGAACGGCTGCCGGAGGAGTCTTGGTGATGAAGCTGAAGGAGCGGTCAGCGTAGACGGTGATGACGACGGGGATGACATAACCCATCTGGTTCTTGGTACGCTCGTTGAACTCCTTGGTGAAGGCCATGATGTTGACGCCCTTCTGACCCAGAGCAGGGCCAACAGGGGGAGCCGGAGTCGCCTTGCCGGCCTCGATCTGCAGCTTAATGTAGCCAGTAACTTTCTGTGCCATAGTAAATGCACCTCCAAAAATCTGTGGTGAGTTGCGGCGCGGTGTCTCCGCGCCTCCCACGAGCGCATACGCGGTGTACACGCTCTATAAGAACCGCACTGCGGTCTTACCTTGGTAGAACGGATGCCGGTTGGTTACGGCAGCTCGACCTGCGCGATGTCCACTTCTGCGGGCGTCTCGCGGCCAAACATATTGACCTTGAGCTTGACTTTGAAGCTCTCGGTATCGATGCCCTCCACAAGGCCCATAAAGCCTTCCAGGGGGCCGGCGGTGATCTGCACGGTATCGCCGACGTTGAAATCGACGGTCAGCGGAGCCGCCTTCTCGACGCCCATCTTCTCCACTTCCTCAGCAGTCAGGGGGACAGGCTTCGAGGCAGGGCCGACGAAACCGGTGCAGCCGCGCGTATTGCGCACGACATACCAGGTATCGTCGTTCATGACCATCTTGACCAGAACGTAGCCGGGGAACAGCTTGTGCTCCACCATACGCTCCTTGCCGTCCTTGATCTCGGGGACCATCTCGGTCGGGACCTTGATGTCGCAGATCAGATCCTGCAGGCGGCGGTTCTCCACCATGGTCTGTAAGTCCGTTGCCACTTTATTCTCGTAGCCGGAATAGGTATGCACGACATACCAAAGCGCCTCATTGGACTGCTCTTCCATTCTGGTTGACCCTCCGTTTCAAGATGATTCAAGCGCCGATGATAAGGCCCAGGATGCCACCGAAGATGGCGTCCAGTGCAATCATCACGACGGCGGCGATCGCCACAGTCACGAGCACCACGACGGTGTTGGTCTTGATGTCCGCCTTAGACGGCCACACGACCTTTTTCAGCTCGCTCTTCGTGTCGCGGAAGAACTTTGCCACATTTGCGGCAAAACCCTTCACGGCGGCCTTCATTCTGGCCACAAAGCCCGGCTTTTTCTCGGTTTTGTCTGCCATGATGTTGTCCGCCTTTCTTACTTGGTTTCGCGATGAACGGTGTGCTTCTTGCAGAAGCGGCAGTACTTCTTCATCTCGAGACGATCGGGGTTGTTCTTCTTGTTCTTCGTGGTGTTGT
>OHEJ01000790.1_pt1 | contig 10627 bp, 7 predicted proteins | sample 1567261 | NCBI WGS metagenome assembly OHEJ01 (sample SAMEA3879550, study PRJEB24766) | human gut metagenome | biome: human-associated habitat; feature: feces | place: USA | collected 1985/1987 | reverse complement strand
AACAATAAAAAAGAATTGCATTTTTTTTGTATTGTCTTCGATTTGCATTATCTTTCGATAAGCTAAGCTGCATCTCAACAATAAAAAAGAATTGCATTTTTTTTGTATTGTCTTCGATTTGCATTATCTTTGCATTCGAATAAGAGAGCGAATTGAGAATCACCCCTGGACAAGGAGCCTGTGACGAGGGTAGTGCAGCGGGTGGAATGAACCAATCAATAATCAACAACCAAACGAATCTCATGGCGACAACGATACTTCTTCTTGAGCTCGCAGTCGTGCTGGCGATGATTTTTATTGGCGCACGGATGGGAGGAATCGGATTGGGTATTTTCGGTATGCTCGGCGTCTTTGTGCTGGTCTATGGTTTCGGACTGAAGCCGGGCAGCGCACCTATTGATGTGATGATGATCATCCTTGCCGTAGTGACTGCCGCTGCGGCCCTACAGGCTGCGGGCGGACTGGAGTATCTCGTCGGACAAGCGGCGATCTTCCTGCGCAAGCATCCTCACCATATCACCTATTATGGTCCGCTCTGCACCTGGCTTTTCTGCTTGGTGGCGGGTACGGCCCACACTTGCTATTCGCTGCTGCCCATCATCAGCGAGATAGCCCAGGCCAATAAGATTCGGCCCGAGCGTCCTTTGAGTTTGGCTGTCATTTCGGCCTCGCTGGGCATTACGGGTTCCCCTGTCTCTGCAGCCACGGCAGCCATCATCTCCCAGGACCTCTTGGGCGGCGCGGGAGTGGAGCTGGGTACGATCCTTATGGTCTGTGTACCCGCCTCGCTGGTGGCCATCCTTGTGGCCGCCTTCATCCAAAACCGTGTTGGCAAGGCGTTGGAGGACGATCCGGAGTATCAGCGCCGCGTCAGAGAGGGGCTGATCTGTCCTGAGAAGGATACGGAGAGCTTGCGACAAGCCGAGACGATGGCGCGCCCCGAGGCCAAATACTCCGTCTGGGTTTTCCTCTTCGGTGTGGCCTTGGTCGTGTTGTTCGGTTTCCAACCGCAGTTGCGCCCCGAGGGAGTCACGATGTCCGAGACCATCGAGATGATCATGATGGCCGACGTGATCCTCATCATGCTGGTGGGCAAGGTCAAGGTGGGCGACGTGACGAAGGGCAGTGTGTTTGCCGCAGGCATCAATGCCGTCATTGCCATTTTCGGAATCGCATGGATGGGCAGCACTTTCTATACGGGCAACGCCGAGGCCATCAACCAGTCTTTGTCCGGGATGGTAGCCGAAGCCCCGTTCACGTTTGCCGTGGCCCTGTTTGTGATGAGCGTCATGCTCTTCTCCCAGGCCGCCACCGTCACCACCCTCTATCCCTTGGGCCTTGCCCTGGGCATCAGTCCGCTGCTTCTGGTGGCCATGTTTCCCGCCGTCAATGGCTATTTCTTCCTCCCCAACTATCCTACGGAGGTAGCTGCCATCAACTTCGACCGCACGGGGACCACGCGCGTGGGACGTTGGGTCATCAACCATTCGTTTCAACTGCCAGGCTTCGTCACCACGTTTGTGGCTATCGGCGTGAGCTATCTCATCACGCTTTTCCTCTGAGCCCTCTCTAATGGCAGGAGGACCAGCCAGCAGAACAGCACAAAAGATGAACAAGTCTAAAGCAGAACGGCTCTAAGCAGGACGGCCCTAACGACCGAAAGGCAGAACGGATCTAACGGGAAAATGGCTCTGTCAGCAGGACGGAAAGTTGGCGCGATATGTGGCATGAGCACGACCATAAAGGGCGACCATACGGACAACAAAAAAATAAGAGAGAAAACAGAAAGAATAATATCAATACAATCATATCGACATGAAGAAAATCTTTGTAACAGCCGCCGCGCTGACCCTCACCTTGGGAGCAAGCGCACAGGGCAACAACACAGGTATGGGCGGCGACCATGAGGGATGCACCAGCCTGGCTGAGCGCGTTTTGAAGTTGGAGAAGAAAAACGACGCCTTCAACGTTTACATCAACTACGCGGCCAGTTTTCAGGAGACGGACAACGGCACGGAGTGGGGTTCGACCTTTAAAAACCGCCAGGCGCGCCTGGAGTTTATGGGCCATCTGACGGACAAGATCTCCTACCGCTTCCGCCATCGTCTGAACAGTGGCAACAACGCGCAGTCGGAAGACAATTTCGCTGCTGCCACGGACGTGCTCTGGGTAGGCTACCAGTTTAACGAGAAGCTGGGCGTCCATGCGGGTAAGGTGTGTCAGTACTGGGGAGGATTCGAGTATGACGAGAACCCCATGTATATCTATCAGTTTAGCGACATGGGCAACAATATCGACATCTTCAAGGCGGGTGTGAACGTTTCCTATCGTCCCGTGGCCAGCCAGGAACTCACCCTCAGCATCACCGACGCCTATAGCAACAAGTTTGCTGAGGAGTATGGCGAAGGAGCCTACTCCTTGGAGGCCGACGGAACGAAGCGCCTCCTGGAGGCTTCCAACCATCCGCTGACCTATATCTTCGGCTGGAACGGCAATTTCTTTGGCGACAAGCTCCAGACGCGCTGGTCTTGGGGTATTCAGACCGAGGCCAAGCATAAGTATAGCCGGATGCTCTTCCTCGGCCAGAAACTCAACCTGCCGCGCGTGCAGTGGTATTTCGACTACATGGGCGCCTTCGAGGCCCTCGACCGTCTGCGCATTGCAAGCCGCGAGGGAGCAGCCCTGCTGGCGGATGCTGACCATCCCGATGCAGGCCCAGGCTATTTCAGCGACGTCCACTACCATTCGTTCGTCACGAAGCTCAACTGGCAGTTTGTGCCGCAGTGGAACCTGATGGTCAAGGGAATGTACGAAATGGCCAGCGTGGACAATGTCGCTGCTATGAAGGACTTCCGCAAGAGCTATGGCTACCTGGCCAGCGTGGAGTATTTCCCCGTCAAGGGCGAGGACTTCCGCGTCTTCCTGGCCTACACGGGTCGCAAGTTTGATTATAGCAAGGAGTGCGGGCTGCAGGATTACAATACCAACCGCATAGAGCTCGGCCTCATGTACCGCCTCAAAATGTTCTAAAGCATTGCCTCTTAGGGTAGAAAACAAGAAAATATGAGAAATCCGCAGTCTTTGTCTATGAGGCTGCGGATTTTTTTCTTTTTTTTGGAGGGGGCTTCCTAAGGGTAAATGCCTGCTGAGGAGGGAAAACAACCAATACAACATTTACAAGAAAATACAACGCTTCGCGGGGACAAGACGCTACGCGTCAAACAAGCCTTCTGTATGGTAAACAACAAGATACAACAGCTTCGCGTGGAGATGTGCAGAACCGAATATCCTGCTGAGTAGGGAAAACGACCAATACAACATTTACAAGAAAATACAACGCTTCGCGGGGATATGGAGTTATTTCCTGATTTCGAAATGCTGGTAGTCCTTCACGGTCCGCCAGTTGCCGCCCCACACAAATCCGCGGGCGGTGAAGAGGCGATAGCAGAGGTCTCCCTTGGCGATCTTGTAGGGGAATTTGGCTTCGCGCTGCAGGTATTTTCGCCCTTGGCGCGGCTCCACCACCACCTTGCCGCCTACCGTCCGCCGACACGGGTTGTAGAGCGGGTTGATGTCCACGGCCAGTCCTCGGGCGTGGGCCGAGAGTTTGGTGCTGCCCGTCGTGATGCGGTAGTTGAACGCCGAGGAATTGTTGGCCGCCATCGATCGCTCGTCATCTGCGCCGTAGTCGTCGATGAGGCGCATCCGCTCGATGGGGTAGTGGGCGTCGTAGAGCTTGCGCAGGATCTCCAGGACGTCGTTGGCAATGGCCCGATTGACTACCATCTCGCCGACGATGCTCCTGCCCTGCGCGTCTTTGTGGAGACAGAGCAGATAGCGTAGGTCCTCTCTCGCCACGCGGCAACCCTCCTTGTAGGACCGCCCCCGCATCCTTTCAAACACCGAGTCGCTGATCTTGGAAACCGAGAAAAAACTGCCCACACCCCTTCGGGCTACAACCTCCTCGCCGACGATGTCGCCTGGGCGAAAGGTTGCTCCAGTCTGCGCTGCCATCTTGCCTGGCTGGCTCTGTGGTGGGACAACGCCCCCGACTCCCATGGGCAGCAAAATCAGGCCCACGGGCAGCAGGAGGAAGCCCACGAGGGCGAGGCGAGGGAGCGGGCGGAGCGCCTTCATAGAACGGAGCGCCTTCATAGAACGGAGTGCCTTCATAGAACGGAGTGCCTTCGTAGAACGGAGTGCTTTCGTAGAATGGAGTACCTTCGTAGAATAGAGCGCCTTCATAGAACGGAGTGCCTTCGTAGCATGGAGCACCTTCATAGAGCGGGCGAGGCGAGCGATTCGCATGGAAGCCATCAGGTGAGCGATTCGAGATGCTTCTTGATGTCCTTGAGTTCGTCGCGGACGTTGATGAGGCTTTCCAGCACCTGCTGCGTGCGTTCCGATCCGTCGCGGTTCTGCTGGAGCATCTTCTTGGCTGCGGCGATCTTGAACCCCCTTACCTTCACTAAATTGTAGATAAGGCGCACCTGCTCTATGTCCTTCTTCGTGTATTGTCTGACGCGGTTTTGGTTGGTTTTCGGTTTCAGACTGGGGAAAACCGTTTCCCAATAGCGCAGCAGGCTCTCCGCGACGTTCATCATCTGAGCCACCTCTTTGATGGAGTAGTAGAGCTTATTGGGGCGCTCTGCATTGATCTGTTCCATGTTTTTTCCTTCTTTAATTCAATCGGTTTCCTTTGGATTTGCAAAAATACTCAAAAGTCATTACCTTTGCAACTGTTTAGGATGAATTTTAGGAATTAAAAACATAAGACGATGATGACAGCAAATGAAATCCGCGACTCGTTCAAGAAATATTTCGAGTCGAAAGGTCACGCCATAGTGCCCTCAGCCCCTATGGTCATCAAGGACGACCCCACGCTGATGTTTACCAACGCGGGCATGAATCAGTGGAAGGACATCATACTTGGCACGAAGGATCCGGAGCCGCGCCGCCGCGCCGACTCGCAGAAGTGTCTTCGCGTGAGTGGCAAGCACAACGACCTGGACGTGGTCGGCCACGACACCTACCATCACACGATGTTTGAGATGCTGGGCAACTGGTCTTTTGGCGACTACTTCAAGCAGGGCGCCATCGACGCAGCCTGGGAGTATCTCGTTAGTATTCTCCACCTCAACCCCGAGGACCTCTACGTCACGGTCTTCGAGGGCGACGAGAAGGAAGGCCTGGCCCGCGACGAAGAGGCGGCCAAGTTCTGGCGGAAGCACGTGCCCGAGGACCATATCATCAACGGCAACAAGCACGACAACTTCTGGGAGATGGGCGACACGGGCCCCTGCGGTCCCTGCTCTGAGATCCATATCGACAATCGCCCCGACGAGCTGAAGGCGCTGACGCCAGGCCGCGAACTGGTCAACAAGGACAATCCCCAGGTCATCGAGATCTGGAACCTCGTTTTCATGCAGTACAACCGCCGCAGCGACGGGTCGCTGGAGAAGCTCGGCATGAACGTGATTGATACGGGTATGGGCTTCGAGCGCCTCGTCCGCATCCTCCAGGGCAAGCACTCCAACTACGATACCGACATCTTCCAGCCTATCATCAAGGAGATCGAGAACCTCTCGGGCCTGAAGTACGGATTCACCACGCCCAGCAGCACCGAGGATGAGGGCGCGACCGACCAGGAGAAGGTCGATATCGCCATGCGTGTGGTGGCCGACCATCTGCGCGCCGTGGCTTTCTCCATCGCCGACGGCCAGTTGCCGGGCAATGCCAAGGCTGGCTACGTCATCCGCCGCATCCTGCGCCGTGCCGTCCGCTACGCCTACACCTTCCTCGGTCAGAAAGAGGCCTTTATGTTCCGCCTCGTCAATGTCCTGATCCAGGAGATGGGCGCTGCCTATCCCGAGTTGCCAGCCCAGCGCGAGCTCATCGCCCGCGTGATCAAGGAGGAGGAGGACAGTTTCCTCCGCACCCTCGACAAGGGCATCAACCTCCTCAACGGCGAGATGGACGAGCTCAAGGCCCACGGCGAGAAGGAGCTGCGTGGCGCCCAGGCTTTCCGCCTCTTCGACACCTATGGCTTCCCCCTCGACCTGACGGAGCTGATCTGCCGCGAAAACGGCTATACCGTCAACGAGCAGGAGTTTGACGAGGAGATGGCCAAGCAGAAGGCCCGCGCCCGCAATGCGGCCCAGGTGGAGAACGGCGACTGGGTCGTGCTGCGCGAGGGCGAGCAGGAGTTTGTGGGCTACGACCACACGGAGTATCCCTGCCACATCCTGCGCTACCGCGAGGTGAAGCAGAAGAAGTCCACCTTCTTCGAGGTCGTGCTCGACTATACGCCGTTCTATGGCGAGATGGGCGGCCAGGTCGGCGACCAGGGCAAGCTCGTCAGCAGCGACGAGACCGTGGTCGTGAGCGACACGAAGCGCGAGAACAACCAAAGCATCCACATCCTCAAGCGTATGCCGCAGGACCCCACGGAGGAGTTTACGGCCTGCGTCGATGTGCCGCTGCGCGAGGCTTCCGCCCGCAACCATACCGCCACCCACCTCTTGGACTACGCGCTGAAGCAGGTGCTCGGCGACCATGTGGAGCAGAAGGGATCCTACGTCAGCGCCGACACGCTGCGCTTCGACTTCTCCCACTTCCAGAAGGTCACTGACGAGGAGCTGCGCCGTGTGGAGCAGCTGGTCAACAGCCTTATCCGCCAGGACCTTCAGCTCGACGAGCATCGCGACATGCCGATGGAGGAAGCCAAGAAGCTGGGCGCCGTTGCCCTCTTCGGCGAGAAGTATGGCGACCGCGTGCGTGTGGTCCGCTTCGGACCCTCTTGCGAGTTCTGCGGCGGTATCCACGTGGCTGCCACGGGCCGCATCGGCTTCTTCAAGATCGTTGGCGAGAGCAGCGTGGCTGCTGGTGTGCGCCGCATCGAGGCCATGACGGGCGAGGTCTGTGAGAACGCCATCTATCTGCTCGAGGACACGCTCCGCGACCTGAAGTCGCTCTTCAACAACGCCAAGGACCTCAAGGCCGTCGTCACGAAGTATATCGACGAGCACGACCACATGAAGAAAGAGATCGACCAGTTCCGTGCCCAGGCCGTGGATCGCATGACCCAGGAGCTGGTGCGCAGGGCCGAGGAGGTCGATGGTCTGCGCGTCGTCAAGGCCGTCGTTCCCCTCGATCCCGCCGCAGCCAAGGACTTGGTCTTCAAGGTGCGCCAGGCCATTCCCGACAACCTGGTCTGCGTCGTCGGTTCCGTCCACGAGGACAAGCCGCTGCTGAGCGTGATGTTCTCCGACGATCTCGTGGCCAGCCATGAGCTCAACGCGGGCAAGATCATCCGCGAGGCGGCCAAGCTCATCAAGGGTGGTGGTGGCGGCCAGCCCCACTATGCCCAGGCTGGCGGCAAGGACCGCGATGGTCTCGCGGCAGCCGTCGACAAGGTGCTCGAGCTGGTGAGGAAGTAAGTCGGCCCTCGTTTTCCGCATTTTTTCTATAGCGTCAGCCCGGGGACAGTCCACGTCCTGGGGCTGACGCTTTCCTTTTTCCGTCCCTGTCGGGCGCCCCTGTCGGGCGATTGCTGGGCGAATGTCGAGCCCTTGTCAGGTGATTGTCGAGTGATTGTCGAGTGATTGTCGAGTGATTGCTGGGCGATTGCTGGGTGATTGTCGGGCGATTGTCGGAGAAAATAAGGATAATTTAACGCTCCATTGTCGGAAGTGGAGAGAAAACATCGTACCTTTGCACCTTCATAGTAGGTAAAACAAAAAAGCGAAGTATTGAGAACCATCTATCTTCAAAAAGACTGCCCAGCCGACCTGGCCGCGAGCGTGGCCACCATCGGCTTCTTCGACGGCGTACACCGTGGGCATCAGTTTCTCATCTCCCATGTGGTTGAGACCGCGCGGGAGGAGGGCCGCCAGTCGATGATCATCACCTTCGACCAGCATCCCCGCGAGGTGCTCCATGCCGACTACCAGCCCCGCCTGCTCACCCCTCTGCGGGAGAAACTCTGTCTCCTGGAGCGCACGGGTGTGGACGTGGTGGCCGTGCTCCATTTCGACGCGGCCCTGTCGCAGCTCTCCGCCCGCGACTTCATGCACGACCTGCTGCAGGAGCGGCTCCACGTGGCCAAACTCTTCATCGGCTACGACCACCGCTTCGGCCACAACCGCGCCGAGGGCTTCGCCGACTATGTGGCCTATGGCCGCGAGATGGGGATGGAGGTGGTGCAAAACCCCGTCTTCGAGCTAGAGGGCGTCAACGTCAGTTCCACCGTCTGTCGGCGCCATGTGGCAGCGGGCGAGATGGAGGCGGCCTCGCGCTGCCTGGGCTATCCCTATAGGATGGGCGGACGCGTGGTGGCCGGATTCCAGGAGGGCCGCAAGCTCGGTTTCCCCACGGCCAACATCCAGCTCGCCGACCCGCGCCGTCTCGTGCCCGCCTCGGGCGTCTATGCCGTGAGGGTCAAGATAGACGACGAGGCGACGTGGCGACTGGGCATGATGAACATCGGCACGCGCCCCACCTTTGGCGGCGAGAAGGTCTCGCTGGAGGTGCATATCTTCGACTTTGCGGGCGACCTCTATGGCTGTCAGGTCGAGGTGGCGTTTCTCCGCCGCGTCCGCGAGGAGCGCAAGTTTGCCTCGCCCGAGGAGCTGGCCGCCCAACTGGCCCGCGACAAGCAGACGATCCTCGACGCGTGTTGTTTATCATAATCGCTTGTAGTGGTTGTTTATCATAATCGCTTGTAGTTATTTATCATAATCGTTTAAAAAAAATAAAGAAAAAAATTGAACAACAGATGAAAGAGAATAGAAAGCCAGGAAGAATGGCGGTGGACCTCCTATTGATCTTCATCGTCTTTCTCGTCATTCAGATGGTGGTCAACGGACTTGTCACCCTCGTCTATGTGTATCTGAACCACGTCGATGCTGCCCAGTTTGCGCAGCAGGTGGCCAGCGGTCAGCAGGGGCAGTTTGTCGCCGCCACGTCGGTGCTCTCCAGCCTGCTCACGATCATGGTCTATCCGCGCCTGCGGTGGACTCCCCTCGACCGCACCTACCTCCGCTCCCGCCCCTGGGCCACGCTCGTGTGGTGCGGCCTGCTCACGCTGGGCACGATCCTGCCCTTCGAGTGGGTCTATGAGCAACTGCAGATACAGATGGCTGACTCCCACCAGGCCCTCTTCGAGAGCGTCATGCGCGAGCCCTGGGGCTATGTGGCCCTGGGCATCCTGGCGCCCGTGGCCGAGGAGTTTGTGTTTCGCGGCGGCCTCCTGCGCACGTTGCTCTCGATGATGCGCGTGCGGGGATGGGAGAGCGGACGCTACGTTGCCCCCACGGCGTCGAGCGCCTCCGTTGCGCCCACGAGATCCAGCGCCTCCGGGGAGCGTGCGGGCCGCGCCTGGGCCCCCTGGTTGGCCATTGCCTTTTCGGCCCTGCTCTTCGGCGTGGTCCACATGAACTGGGCGCAGGGCTTCCACGGCTTCATCATGGGCCTCCTGCTCGGTTGGCTCTACTACCGCACGGGCAGCATGATGCCAGGCATCATCGTCCACTGGGTCAACAACACGGTGGCCTACCTGATGTTCAAGCTCCTGCCCGGTATGGCCGACGGCCAGCTCATCGACTTCTTCCACGGTTCGGAGCGCCTGATGGTCGTGGGCCTGCTCTGCTCGCTCTCGATCCTCGTCCCGAGTCTTTTCCAAATCATCTTGCGAACAAAAAAATAGAATGGCCTTCGGCCCACGGGCCAAGGTTTTTTCTCTGACACAGACAGAAATGTTTTTTCTCTGACACAGACAGAAAAGATTTTCCCGACACAGACAGAAACAGTTTCTTTCCCGACACAGACAGAACATGAACTACCAAGACAGCAAACAATACGAGATCATGGCCCCCGTGGGCAGCTACGAGTCGCTCGCCGCGGCCATCGAGGCGGGTGCCGACTCCGTCTATTTCGGCGTGGGCCGACTCAACATGCGGTCCCATTCGGCCAATCACTTTGACATTGGCGACCTGCGGCAGATCGTCGCCATCTGCACCGAGCACGGGATCAAGACCTACCTCACGGTCAACACGATCATCTACGACAACGACCTTGCCACGATGCGCGAGATACTCGATGCGGCGCGCGAGGCAGGCGTCTCGGCCATCATTGCCTCCGACGTGGCCGTGATGAGCTACTGCCGGCAGATCGGCCTGGAGGTCCACCTCTCCACCCAGCTCAACATCTCCAACGTCGAGGCCCTGCGCTTCTACGCGCAGTTTGCCGACGTCGCCGTATTGGCGCGCGAGCTCAACATGGACCAGGTCAGCCACATCTACGAGGCCATCCATGGTCCCGAGCCCATCCTCGGTCCTGCGGGCCAGCCCGTCCGCATCGAGATGTTCTGCCATGGCGCGCTCTGCATGGCCGTCTCGGGCAAGTGCTACATGAGCCTGATGGCCCAGGACCGCAGCGCCAACCGCGGCGAGTGTGTGCAGATCTGCCGCCGCTCCTACCTGCTCACCGACCGCGAGACGGGCAACGCCATCGAGGCCGACCATGAGTATCTGATGAGCCCGAAGGACCTCAAGACCATCCGCTTCATCGACAAGATGATGAAGGCGGGCGTGCGCGTGTTCAAGATCGAGGGCCGCGCCCGCGGAGC